>Ga0325402_1006031_pt1 | contig 11420 bp, 3 predicted proteins | sample PopdelMetagenome_22_FD_207212 | JGI IMG/M metagenome (GOLD analysis project Ga0325402, IMG submission 207212) | Populus deltoides microbial communities from Bellville, Georgia, United States - Xylem-PdKOR-R3 | ecosystem: Host-associated > Plants > Phyllosphere > Stem > Wood/Secondary xylem...
CCCCTCTCTTGCAGATTACACAGGAACTATCCTCAGATTGTGAAGCCTCTTCCCTTTTATTGCTAGGATGTTAACTATGTGTGTGATTTTCTTACCATTTCTACATCTTAATTCTTTTATTTTTCCTCATATATACAGCGATGTCCAGAGCTCGTACTTACATGATTACAGGGCTAGAAATAGAATTGATTCGCACAAGTTTTATGAACAGTTTCAAAGTGCAAATCAAAGTCCAACTATAGCAAGAGATGGGCATAACTTTGTGAAATTAGTGGGAGAGGGACCAAATTGAAACCTCGCAGGAGATACAGAGCATGTTGTAGCTTGCCCTTTGCTTTTTGGCTAAGTTAAACAAGAAAGGTAAAATGCATGCATGAAACAAAATTCAGGCAGTGGTGCTTTGTTGATCGTAGACGTTTCCAAAGCGTGTGTGTATCTGTAATGTGCACATGAACCTGTATTTTCCAGCACGTTATGCTGTGATTGTCTTGTCAGGTGCCAACTTTACGTGAACCTGTGTTTATGCAACATTCGAAGGATAATTAACATTTAATTTATCAAAAAATCACCGAATTCGTATGAATCACATTAAAACAATACCCAAGTGTTTAATTTGAAGCTTAATTTAAACAAAAAAAACCTCTCCGTAAAGTTTTAAAATTAACCTATCAGGCAAAGTTTCCTAACACTATAGAACAGTTTCTGAATATTTTTTTATACCAAGTTTAAAATAAAATAAAAAATCTCAAATAATATTGTTTTAATTTTTTTTTAGTGAAACTAAGTTTTAATTAAATTAGCTTACATGTTATAAATTTACGCTTGTTAATTAAAAAAATTATATTCACATGAACATCAGTGACACCTCAAATCCAGACTCAAAACTAGTTAATTACTCATAGTGGAGTACATAAAAGTTAAAAATCCATCTCTAATTTCTAAAATTGGACTGGCATTGCCTAGTAATTGGTAAACAAAGAAAGCCGGCACCACGTCACTTTCGAGAACCCCATGTGGCTTGATAACGTGGTATATTACTATTGGATTACATTCTGCCAAGTCCACTGTGTTTTTAAGGAGAAATTTAGTATCGAGCGTTCTAAATTTTGAACTTTGAAATTTGAATCCGTTACCTCCATCATCCCCTCCTTTCCTTCTCGTCGGTAATGTTACAGTAGTATTATTTTTTAAGGTGACTTGAGGTTAATATAAAATAAAAATAGTTATTATTATAATTTTAAAAATTTAATTTTGAATGTTAATTCAAAATAAAATTTGGATTACGGATGAAGTAGGTTAATTCAGATTTATCAAGGTTAATATAAAAATAAAAATTGTTATTATTATAGTTTTAAAATCCAATCTAGAAATTAACCGAGACAAGACCTAGATCACAAATAGAAAGGTCAACATATAAATAAAAATAATTATTATTATGGTTTTAAAACTTAACCAGAAAGTCGACCTAATGCAAGGTTTATGTTATAAGTGAAGAGGGTCAGCCCAAAATTTTTAAATTTTTTATTAAAAAATCAACCGGTTTTTTACCCGTGTTTTATTCCAAGTTGACCTGGGTTTTTTATTGGGCTAGACCGAGTCAATCCTTCCTTTATTTTCTCTTAAACTCAGACCAGTTTAAACTCTAGATCAACCCGTCAAGTCAGTTCTAGTTTTATAATTATGATTATTATAATATTATTAATTTCAACACTCGATATAAATTGAAGTAAAATATAAAATTCCATATTATTATTTTTTAAATATGTAAATTTGGTAACAATATATATTAAGAATAAAATATAGTTTTTCATATTTTATTATTTCTTTGTTCACAATAACCAAATATGATACATAAATAATTACTTTATCTTGTACATCACAGTCAAATATAATTGTGTTTTAATCTTATTTTATATCCCCCACCCATTATTCATGTCTCTCCAGTCTCGAGATAATAATTAAATATTATTTACGAGCTTGTTTGGTATTATAATATCTATTATTTTTCAAAGTGCTTGTTATCTTTTATATCAACACGTTAAAAAAAATTTAAAAATATAAAAAAATAATAAAAGAAACCCATTTAAAATATAAAAATAAACAATCTCTAACTGCTTGAAAATACTGTCAACAGCGTTTTGCTATTTATTTTGGTTTCTCGAGGAGCAGGAAAAAAGAGAGGATGCGCTTACAATAATATACAGTATTTTGTTTTTTTAATGAAAAAAAGAAAATTGCCGGGCAGGGTATCGTCAAAGGGAATCTGTACTCGGTTTCAAGTGAAAACGGCAGAAGAAAGGAAACTAACATAAAGTACGGAATCGAAGTGAAATTTCCGAGGAGGAAAGGAAATTGCCACTTAATTTCTCGAGAGTACAATTCTAACAGACACTCAATCCAACCACTACTGCAAAGTGCAAACAACATACAAAAATAATAGGAGGAAATGCTTCACGAAGTTTCCTGGAGAACTAAAGTCTTTTGTTAACCACACGCTGACATAAATAATTGCAAATTAGGTTAACAAATTGGTTTGAAATTGCAGAGTCTCGTGATCAAGATTTGAAATTTCAATTGCTATTAATTAAGACTTTATGGTAAATTCGTCGGAGTACGTTTGTTTTGCGTATCATTCCACCAAGGGATCGATAGTGTCATGAGGTGGTTTCCGGGAGTATTTCTCCTATGCCTTTGTAAACCTATGATAGCCGTAATTAATGCCTATATATATATATATATATATTAACAATATAAACAACACAATTAGGCTTTTTCAATGTAGCGATTCAGATTCAAGTAACACAATTTTTTTTAATTGCAGCTTTTTGTGTTTAGATTGGGTTGGATAGAGAATTTTTTTTTTATCAATTTGATGTTATATTTTTAGACTATTTTATTGGTTTTTTCCATGTTAATAAATTGATTTTCTCATGTTCTCAGGGTTTTTAGTAGGATTTTTAGATTAAAATTAGTTAAAAATAAATTTTAGATTAAAAAAAACACCCCCTGATTATTCGTCCATTACTTTGATGGTTGAATTCTAAATTGGTATATGACATGTTGTTTACGTTTATATTTTTTAAACAAAACTTGTTATTCACCACTTAAAAAAATATTAAAAGGCCCAAATTGTAGGCTTAGGCTGGTAGGCCTGCATGTTTGGATTTTGTTGTAAAGGCATAGATGCATTGGGTCATCTAAGCGTGCATGCTTGTATTTTTTTTCAATTTGGTTTTTTTATTGAGTTTTTATTGGCATTTATTTTTAAATTTTTTCTTTTAATATTTGGTTACTTTAAAAACAATCTTCATAATTTTATTTTAGTTTGTTTTTAATAGGATTATTGCAGTTTTAGACAAACATCACCGCATTTGATTGATGTTAAATTTTGCTAACATCTATTTTTTTATTGTACAATTAAATAAAAAATAGTTTTTAGAAAAAATAAAGTTATTAAACCTAATAGAGTTCGTGACTTGAATCGCAGGTTTAGTGGGTTAACTTTGGTTGATTAAGATTTGAATTTTATAATTTGTTTGATTTACTTTGTATGGGGTTATCATGGTCTTCACAAACTTCCTAATGTTGGGCTCGCACTCCATTTTGTGATTTTTTTGTCATATAATTAAATAAAAAGTAGTTAAAAAATACAAAGTTATTAAACCTAGTGGAGTTATAACCTTGATCAAGAGTTTGACAAGTTAAAACGCAAAACCCTAACCAATCTAATATTTTATCATCTTAATATTTTTTTTTAAAATATTATCATAAATTTTTCTTAAAAAAGCCAAATTATATTTTTTTTCTAGTTGTTCCAATTGTTTTTAGACCCACTAAATTAGTTAGGTCACGTAGAAAAACCTTCCATATGATTTTAAAAAATGATTTGATTTTAAATTTTTAAATTAATTAAATGTATTTTGTTATTGAAATTTGGTTTTAGAGATCCAAAACAGCTTGAAATTTTATTTTTAGGGCTCTAAAATCATGGACACTGATTTTCAAGTCACCGGAGTCAAGTTAGGTGATTGAAATTATTGAAGGCAAACAATACATCATTTACTATCTATGAAAAAACTCCTTAAGCTCTAAAGCTCAAGTGAGAGGCCTTCATTTATAATTTAGGCACACTTGCATTGCAAGCCAAGATGCGCTTAAACTTGATTCCCTAGGATCTCATGTTTTTTTTTTTTATATTTAGATAATTGATTATAATGATATTTATAAAAACTAATTTAAGTGTTCAATACTTTTTAAATAATATTTGATATTTTTATTATAATATTAATGTTTTTATGATCATATTTGAAACTAATATGTATATGTAAAAAAAAGCATATAAATAGTCAATAAAAATAGAATATATGTTTTATTACTTTTTTTTATTATCGATTTTTTATAATATGTCATATGATTAATTATTTTTGTTTAATCACATAAAAACGATCAAAATATTATTTTCTCATTTCTTGTTTTAGATCTGCTTTATAGATCATTACAAAATTTTATTTGAATAATTGTGCTTTTAATAAAAAAAAACATATTCACGCCAAAATTAAAAAATAAAATGAATAATAAAAAATAAAATTTTGGCTAAAGAAATGTATTTTTCCGACGTACTTAATTTAGATCAATTAAATTTTGACGGATATTTACTTTAATTGGTTTAAATTTTTATTCAAATAAACATGTTGTTAATTAGTAATAAATTCATTGTTCCACCAAAATAAGAAAATACATATATAAGAATTTTTTTTTTGACAAGATAAATGCATTTTCTTTCTCATAATTTAAATCATTATATTTTATAAATATTTATTTTAATTACGGTAATAAAATATTTTGTTTTAAAATGGCTTGACAGTATCGTGTGGGCAATATGACTGGCAATAAAATAAAAAAGATGTGTTTTCACTGTAGCAATACGTTAAACTATTCATCCCATTTTTCATAGCCATTTTTGTTTTTGGTCCTTGAAAGTTTTCTCTTTTTGCATGCTCTTTCTTAGCCAAAATCCACCCAAAAATCCAGTAGAAACAACCCGTTAAGGAAAGAGGGAACATTGAAGAAGCAAATCGTATCTTTGGCTTCAATCCCATCACCATTTATCCACTTCCCAATCCTTCTGTAAGAGATTAAAAATGCTAGAGCGTATATATCAGAAGGGAAAATAAAGGAAAGTCTTAGGGCAATGCAAACAATCGTCTGGTTTTCTTGTTGTTGGTAGTAGTTGCATTAGGGCAATCTGATCTTGGAGCTCAAGAAGGGTGACCCATATGGGAAAGTTTTTGATTCATGGGACAGGATGTCTTGGTTCATCACTTGCTTTACTGGTTAACCAAGCCGACGTTGGATCTTTGGTCCAGTTTTGGAAAGTGAATGGTGAAAAGATGGTTGATGTACAAGATTCTCTCCGGCAATGGCACTCCCGTTTATCTACTCCTATTCTAAGTGATTGAAGAGGCCCAGTTGAAGAGGTCATGGGTTTGGATTCATGAATCATGACTGCTTTCCAAAATTCTAAATAATTGAACAAAAAATAAAAAATTTGGGTTTTTTTTTTTGAAAGTTTCAATTTAGGGACGAAAACAACATCGTTGATGAATTAGAAGTGTAAACTCTTTTTGTTTGAAATGCAATCACGGCTTTTCCTTTGACACCCAGATGCTTTCAACTTGTGACCATCAATTTTGATGATATATTGTCTAGTTTCACGAGGACATTTTTGTTTCTAGTCATATGTTGCTACAAGCGCTGTCAACCTACCAAACATCATGATAAGCTGACAGTAGTGCACTCATACAGAAGTAAAATACCTGGCCTCCTTCTTGACTTTCAGCAGCGTACGTAGTTCCTTTTATCATTTGCATCATCTTTATACCAGAAATCTCTGTGAATGGTCGGGATTTTTTGCTTCTAAACCATCACTCCATTGCTGCATTCCCTTTTCTCTTACAACTTCGGAATTGTAAATTTTTGTTGAAGTTCCTCTGCTAGAAAGTTGTTCTTACTCTTTGATTTCTTATGCTGCCTCCTCCATCTTGCTCCAGCTTTGGGTTTTTTGTTTTTCGATATTAACCTTCGAATCAAAGGCTTGATCTATGTTTTGAGTAGCAAATCTACTTGATCTTTTTTCATGGGCTTTGAGAAATCCCATTAGGTCATCTGAAGCGAGCTTTGATAAATCTTTTGACTCTTTAATGATGGAGAAAAACACGCTCAAACTTGATTGCCAAGCTTCTCAAGACTTTTTCAACGATTTTCTTGTCTTCAATGGCATCTCCGTAGCCTCTGTTTTGATTAATAACTGAAAATAATCTTGTAAGGAATTCTTGCACCTGTTCGGCGTCTTAATTACATAGCTATCGAAACCTGGTCATAAGTTTGCAGCATGATGGAGATTTTCTTATCACAGACCCTGAATTGTTTTTGCAATATTTTCCATTCATTTTTTTGAAGTAGATGCACTTGCATTCTTGGAAGAATGCCTTTATTAACTCTTTGTTGAATGAATGCCAATGCTTTTGCATCTTTCATTTTATTTTCCTTGTACTCCTTGTTTAGAACTATATATCCATGTTGCTTGCTCATCTGGACTGACTAGCTATTGTCAAGTCCTATAAATCTTGGGAGTTAAATATTTTCTTTCATAATCTATAGTTTCACCAAAGAAGATTGGAATCCTTCGCTGGGAGTAATTAAAAGCTTCATCATTAATTGTTGTCTAAGGCCATTAATTGTTGTGGCTTTTTGTTAAGGGGTTTTTTTGGTTTCAAGGTTAGGAAATATTTAGAACAAGGATAAGGGTTTAGGATCGGTATTTGTCCGATACCTCTGGTGGGAATTTTGGAGTGTTAGCTCCGCTCCCAATGATTTACCACCGATGGAAATTTGGTGCTCTGTGAATATTTATGGTTTAGGAGGTTATAGAAATTTAAGCATTAACAATAACAAGAGATGAAGGAAGCAGTATATATATGCCTAAGATCGAGCAATGAAAGATTTGATAAAAATTAAAAGACGCTTTATTCTTTACAGCGCTAATTTTTCTGGACAGTACTTGTTTCAATACATAATTAATCATAGAAGAAGATATATATCATATTAATTTTCTATATATATATTGCGTTTACATACTTGGTATCTTAGAGTTATCTTACATGTGATATTAAAGCTATCTTGTTGTTACATTAATTAGTATTAATTTGATTTTATTTCTGTATGATTATGGTATCCCTAGAAATTGAACCCTGGTTGAAGGTAGAGTGCTTAATTTGATTTTGTTTTTGTTTTTTGTTTTTTGTTTTTTGTTTTTTTGTTTTTTTGTTTTTTTGTTTTTATCATGGATGATTGGCGTCACATTGAGAGGAGACCCAAGTGTAGCATCCCGTGGCTAGAAATAGAGATTCAAAGGCTGTTTTAAGGGTATTCTTTCTATTTTTGACCTTTTAATTGTACTTGATGCTTTTTAGTTTGCTTTCTGTGTGATAAAATTTGACTCGTATTTTATAATGCATTGCAAAACTACTGGGGTGTTTTTTTTTTCATTTACATATTTTTTTTTTACGTTTTAAAAATATTTTTAAAAAAATTTAAATATTTTTTTTTCTTTACTTCAAATTAATATTTTTTTAGAATTTTTAAATCATTTTGATTGCTGATTTCAAAAATAATTTTTTTAAAAAAATATTATTTTAATACATTTCTAAATAAAAAAAGACTTCAAAAAGCAACTACAACTACACTTCCATATATACCCTTAATAAAAGATTTCAGAATAATGAGTCGGACATGGAAAAGAATTAGTAAATAAGCTTTTTCTATGAAAACCCCCACTGCTATTATCACTGTAATATGTGGTGGTCTTATGTTAATCGCATCTTATCAGTGTTGTTTGCAAGAAAAGGCTGTATTCTTGGTATTTTGTTTAGTTGTATAGACACATAGTAATTGGTTTTTAGTTGTATAGATACATAGTAATTGTTTAGTTGTTTGGGTTTTATTAATATATTTATTTGTAGAAAATTGCTAAAACAAAATCATGATATGTTTACATCATTATTAACTATCAACTTAAAAGTTTTTAGTTAATAATTAAGCAAGCTATGATGAGGTTGTGATGTTGATTAACTTGGGAGTAGCTACAACATCTTAAGTTTTTTTTTTTTAATGATTGTATTGAGGTTTACTAAATCAATTTGCTTATGATATATATAATTCAATTATTTTATCAACGTAATGACTTGGCTGTAAGGAGGTTATTTTTATGATTTAACTAAAATAAAATAATAAATGGACATTAAAAAAAAATTTAATTCTAGGCTCTTAAAAGTGAGTAAGTTTTATTCTTGGTATTTTATTTATTAGCTTTATTGTTAAATAATTAGTAAGTTTTATGCATGATGCGACCTCTATCCACAAGAAGGTTAGAATTTGCTACTAAGTTGGCATTGGTTAATTTAAATAAAGTATATGGTTCATAGCATCAAAGTCTTTTCTTGGTCATTGCAACCTTTTCTACTGCTTTTATTATTGCGTCTAGTATTCTATTATTATGTGGTTATAATTTTGCAAATTGAAAGGAAAATATCTATTTTGCATGGATGAACTACCTATCCCTAATTAAGAATCAAGTAATACTTAAGAGAAGATTGATTATGAGTGGTGAGAATGATTTAATCTCTTAAGTTTAATACTTACAAAATCTTATATAAGTAAAAATATTAGGGTTTCTATCCCTCAATGCTCTAAGACAAAAGATTTTCTGAAGGCCGTATATTAACAATTTGTTCATTATATTAAGGCATTAACCAACATCTTAATGAAGAGGCTTTCATATATTTTATTTGGCTATTATAAAGGTGTGCGCGAGCACATTATGGAAATGAAGGACGCTACAACTTAATTAATTGAAGTCCTTAGAGTTTGGGATTTACGAGTCATTGTTGATTCATTTTATTTTAAACTCTTTTTATGTGAATTATGACCCGTTTAAGATTTTGTATAACACAAAAGAAAAAATTGTTGGTTAATGAATTATTGACCATGTGTGTTTAAAAAGAATGGAGATTGAAATTTCAAAAACCTGAAAGTGCTCATTTGGTTTCTTATATTAAGAAAAATGTAAAAAAGAGTAAAATAACCTTTAAAGTAAAGAAACATAGAAATATACCAATAAAACAACATGTTAATAATAACAAATATTTCTTCTGCAAGAAATGGGGATATGTTAAGAAAGATTGTTTTAAGTATCATAAATGACCCATAAAGAAAGATTGATATTAGTTTTACAATCCATATTATTAATACTATGCAGGCTGGAAATAAAGGAGGCATTTATTTAAGAAACCAGATGCACTCTAAAGTTAAAGTTGTGTAAATTTTTAGATCAGTTTTAAAATCTAGACATATTTTAGATTTGAAAAATATCTTTTATGTTGCATTATTTCTAGAAATTAAATTTTAGTTTCTAGACTCTGTAATGTTGGTTATGGATTTTTGTTTGATGAGAATATTTTTAGTATTTTGAAAATAAAATTTCTATTGATGGTGAGACATTAATTGATGATTTATATAGAATTGATCTATACCCTACTTTTAAGCTCAACTATTTATAAATGTGTATTGATTTTGGAATTAAAAAGAGAAAAATTTATGAGAATTCCTCTAAGTTATAGCACAAAAGATTAGGTCACATATCAATTGAAATAATTAAAATATTAGTGAATGATGAAGCTTTAAATACTCTTCATTTTACTAATTTAAAAACATGTTAGATTGCATGAAAGGAAAATAAATTAATAAACAATCTATACAAATTCCTAAATTAGTAAAATCAAGAGTGTTTAAAAATCCATCATTTACTAATTTTTTAATTTCTTAATTGGAGATGTGACCTAATATCCTAAATCCATCATTCATTAATCTTTTAATTCCTTAAAAAAGATTAAAGACACAACAACTTTCTCTTTCTTCAAATCGACGCCCTCAACCCTTATCTCTCTAAAACACCCACCAAGCACTTGTTTCCCCCCTTAAAACACTCAAAAATCAAACCTATTTTAGCCTCTAAGTATCATTGGATATTTTTTTGTTCAAAATCTATCATTGTTGTCGTTGTTGTCACTGTCGCACCAACCCTTTTTCTAGTCCTACAAGTAAGATAAACATACTTCATTGCTTTGAATTTATGTTTAGTTTATTTGAAATGAAATGATTGTTTAGGTTGAAGTTAATGTTTATGGTAAATTTAAGGTTTGTTGAATTAATGATAAATTAGTTATGAATACCATTAATTAGGTTTTATTTGATATTAATGAACATGAAATAAATCAAGTTAATTATTAATTAATTATATGTTATATTTAATTTTGGATAAGTTGTCAAATTATGGATTTTGTGTGAATTGTTGGAATCAACTAATAATGTATTTAAATATGCAATAGAGCATGAATATGATATAATTATGATGAATTACACGTTGCATTGAATTGTTGATAAGTTGATTAATTTGGTATTTTATTTGAATTATTTAAATTTGCTACTAATTTAGGTTTGATTTAATACAATTGAGCATGCAAATATTAATTATATTTGGTGTCATGAATTATGTTTAATTTTGGTCAACTATGCTTTTGTGTTAATTTTTAAAAATTTGATTGAATTTGCTATAATTTTTACCAATTAGGATTGAGGTAATGCAATTTATTTAAAATTACATTCAATTGACCATAATTCGATTTGTTTTTTTTTTATATACATAATATCTTATAACATATTTCTGTTAAGTCATTATGATTGCACTATTGTTCTCAGTGTGAATAATAGTATCACATACAATGACGGAAATAGTTTGTTGTTAAATGTTAATTTAGGTATATCATATGTATAAATAAAAAAAAAACTATTTTTCATAAAATTGGGTGGGATTACAATGATATTGATGCTAAAATAACTTGGAGGTGTCAAATTGATGAATATCAATAATATTCCGTACTGATTATGTGTGATGGTTGTTTTAAAATGATGATTAGTTATTTCATTCAAAATAATTTAAATATAATAATATTATATTATTATTGAATGTGAATAACCAATTAAATTATATATCTATCATGACTTCTATCGGTCCTTCAATTAGATGGATCCCAACTTAAACTCCTATGTTGTGTACTTCTATTAGATAATAAAGTAGATGTATGGAAGAAATCCCACTTAAGCACTCAAGAAACTCAAGAGTTCTGATTTTTCCCCTCTTGATTTTCTCATGTTGATATAATGAGTATATAATGGGCCAAAGAAATAATCATGTTGTCTAATTATTCAAGATAATTGAGGCTCATCTTGATCAATCTCATTAATCTAAGAAATTTGGATTGATCATAATTAATCAAAAAAATTAAATTGAAACAAAAGTTACA
>Ga0325402_1006032_pt1 | contig 11419 bp, 4 predicted proteins | sample PopdelMetagenome_22_FD_207212 | JGI IMG/M metagenome (GOLD analysis project Ga0325402, IMG submission 207212) | Populus deltoides microbial communities from Bellville, Georgia, United States - Xylem-PdKOR-R3 | ecosystem: Host-associated > Plants > Phyllosphere > Stem > Wood/Secondary xylem...
GAAGTGCTGTTTCAGCGAAGGTGAAGATGGCAGAGAATGTCCATTTCTTGGAATGAATGATAGTTGAGATAAGGCAAATATGTGTAGGGGAATAGCTTTAAATCTTGGCCTAGAAACATCCCATGGCCTAGAAGCAAGGAAAATGACATGAACGAAACAAAAAGGAGCACTCCTTGTCTTTTGCACAAGGAATATCTGGATAGTGATGATTCAAATTCAAGTCACTAATGCTAAATTAAAGCTTGATAACGATGCTTAGATAAATTTAAGCTGCTTGTTGCTGGTGGCACATAGTTTAGAAAAGGAAAATGGGACAAATGAAAATTTTCAAAACAGAGCTCACAACACCACCCCTGCCTCCTCTGCAAGCTGCAACGTGGTTTCGTTTAATAATTTAGCTATAAAATCCAGTATGACGAAAACCAGGTTTAAGTAAATATATTACAAATGGAAAAGCACCGTATACAGCTCCAAATTCTATATGACAATCTCTACCACTATGGTATCAAATCTAAAAACTGTTTGTTTTTATGTTTTAAAAGTGTTATTGAAGTATCAGAGTTTACTGGTAGGTTATGAAGAGAGAATTTGCAATCCGCGACGGTTGATGCAATCTGTCAGCAAAAATGAAAATGATTAAAACATGGTTAAGTAATTATTAGCTTAGAGAAAGAGCGAGGGGAGGTTTTTACCGACGGTGGAGATTGTGCAAGAAGAGTGAAGGAAGGCGTGTATTGGAGAGATGAATTTGTTAGGGAAGGAGTCGGGGTGGTTGTGGTGGTATAGAGAGTGAAGGCGGCGCTGCTAGTGGTTGCTGTTAGTGTTAAAAGTTCGGTTTTCTGGTTAAAGGAATCTAGAAGTTTTGTTTGAGGGTCATTTTATTTTGCAAGAAGATGGCGGTGGCTGTGGTTGTGTCGATGAGTCACTTGTTTTGACGGTGAGGTACGCGGTGGTAATGTTTATTTGAAAAAAAATGAAAAAACAGTTTTTCAAAAATTGGTTAGGATCAGGGGGTGGTTTAGGAGTGTGTTAGGTATTTTTACTTAAAAATATATTAAAATAATTTTTTATTTTTTAAAAATTATTTTTAATAGTTATATATTAAAAAAAATTTAAAATAAAAAAATAATTAATTTAAGCAAAGAAATTTCAAAATTTAATGAAAAACAGTGTAAAAATTTATAAACTTTTAATATGTTATTGGATGTGTCTTCGTTAAGATCTTTGAATCTCATGAATGAGACATTGCAGTAAGTTTGAGATTCTTGATGACTGTTGTATCAATTTATTAATGATAAATTATCACATACAGCTAGCCAAGGAAATTACACAAAGCAGACACTCCGAGCCTTCAGCTGATCTTTGCAAGAGACTAACTGTCGCAGAAGATCTCAGCCGACAGGACCCTCACATTAGTAAACCTGAAGAAATTAGACAAACATAGAATTTAATAATGATGTATTAAGTTCAACAACGAGGGAGGGAGCAAATGAACTGATTGGCAACCATTATAAACAAATGAAAAGCCAAGAACATCACCAGCAGGAACTACGAGCAAAGCACACAGAGAACGAATATTAATCTCCAGCAAACTAAACACTCTTCATCTTTATTTGAACAAACGAGATTGTCAGCAACAACACCGAACAAATTGAAGTCCCCAAATTATAACGAAAGCCGAAGAAAATTAGACAAACATAGAATTTAATAATGATGTATTAAGTTCAAAGAAATTTAAATTGCTGAATGAATTAGTCAACTTTGCATTTATCATGACATACCTTGTCTTCTTCTCTTGCTTATGGAGTTCCACTTGAACCTGCCTCTCCAAAACACAAGAGGTTTTGTCAGTTTTTTTTCTTTTTTCAAAGCTAATATTGTTTTCAGGGAAAATAATTTAAACGAAAAAAGAAATTGAAGAATGGATAAAAATGTAAAACTAAATATGATAGATTTAAATATGGTTTGCTGCTGCTACCTGCATGAGATGTCTCTTCACCACTGTCATCACCGTCATTCTTGATTTTAGGGATATGTTTGATCTTGGGCCAATCTTCTCCTGTTCCCCTTCGGCACCTTTTGCTCAAACTTGGACAATCACTGATCTCAAGATTTTGAAGTTTATTTAAATTGTCGATGCAATCTGGCATTTCTCTGATGTTTGGACAGTATGTGATGATAAATGTTTGTAAGGATTCTGCAGATCCTTGTAGAAGCTGTTCTGGTAAGGCTAGAGTTGCTGGTAACTTTCTAAACATTACAATACGAAGGGAAAGAGAAAGAGGTTGAATTTTTTCCTCTTTCTCTTCTTCTTTTGTTATCAAATCAAGCTTCTTACAGTTGATAATAAATAATTCTTCCAGAGTAGTTAGGCATTTTATGCTTCTTGGCAGAGAAATCAACCTTCCACAGCTAATAATAATCAATTTTCGAAGACTTTTAAGACCTTGCATATCTTCGCACAAATTTTCTAGATTTTCACACCTAACAATGAATAAAGTTTGAAGACATTCCAAACACCCAATCCCTCCTTCTGGAAACCGCTTCTGCTTAGTAATTAGAAATAAAAATCTAAGGCTGATCATGTGCCTCACATCTTTGGGCAGCTCTTCTAATCCGTCACCTGTAAGCAGAGCTTGCAAGTTTTGCAATTTGAAAATAGATTTCGGGAGTCTTTTTATTTTTGCGTTCTTCCCAAAATGGAGATATCTCAAGTGTTTCAAGGCGCCAATCCTTTCCGGAAAAGCCTCAAATTCAGAATCATCCATTAATTCCAAAGACCGCAAATGCTTAAATTCTAACAAACATTTCTCAAAGTCTGTTGTGCATGTAGGCCCCACTATACTATCTGCAAAGACTATTGACCGCACTTGATGGAAGTTGTTTGGGAACTTGGGGAGAGTTTTATGAAAAAATGAATCAGAGTCAAGAACTGTCAAATGACGGGTCGTTTTGGAAATTTGGTGGTTTTGAGAGCTTATGATTGAAAACTCATTTTGAGCCAATGATGATGCAAGATCATGCATTAAATCATGCATCTTAAAGGCAGCTAGAACAATACCATCCAAAATTGGATCATAATCTTGGAAGAAACATCTTGAGATCAACTCGCGCACATAACGCAAGCCAACATCTTCCAACTTCTCATTTGGATTTGATGATTGATGAATGAGCCCATGTGCCATCCAAAATTGCACCAAATAGAGATCCACGAATAGGTAATCTTTTGGAAAAACCGAACAATAAAGAAAGCATCTTTTCAAGTGAGTCGGCAGTCTTTGATAGCTTATTTTCAAGGCAGGTAAAATGCCATCTCCCTCTTCTTCCCACTTCTCACTGTCTCTCACCGATTTCCACTCTTTTTCATCTGTCTTACCATACAGTTGAGTCCCCAAGTTAATCACTGCCAGAGGAACTTGCTTGCATTTTGCCACTATTTCTTTCCCAATTCCAACCAAATTTGGATTCAACTCCATTTGCCCTTCCTTGAATGCACACTTGTAAAACAACGACAGACAGTCCTCCTGACCAAGAAGACTTAGGTTGTACGCAGTAACAGTACCCATAATCTCAGCAACACGTTGACTACGGGTAGTTACTATAATCTTACTTCCATCAGCACCTTTTGATAACGAAGGCTTCAACAACAACCATTTTGTAGCATCTTCATTCCAAACATCATCCAAAAGAAGCAAGTATTTCCTACCATTCACAATTTCTTCAAGTTTTTTATTAAGTTCACCCTCATCCAAATCCGCACATCTTTCCCCAGTTGCAGATTTAATAATCTTTTGTATCACTTGTTTCAAGGAAAAATCATCTGAAACACAGACCTCCATCTTCAGTTCAAAATGACTTTTTACATTTTCAGCATCACACACCGATTTGGCAAGAGATGTCTTCCCCAAGCCTCCCATTCCTACTATCGGAAGGACAAAGGGATGTGCATCACCAACCTTAGAAGGTGCTGCTAAAAGGTTGATGATGCGTTCTTTGTCTTTATCTCTTCCAATAAGACCGGAAAAGCTCTCAAAGGATCGGTTCATCTCTGTTTCCTCCTGCAAGACATGGCGACAATCAATAGCCTGCTCGCTGAGGTTGAACTCAGACTTAAGAGATGAAATCTCAGCTAGTCTTTCTATGATCTTCTTTATCTTATGACCCATTTTTAAACGGAATGGAATCATATTAGAACTTGTAAAGAAGTGTTGTACCTTTCTGCTGGTGCTCCCTGTTGTTTTCACCACCTGCCTTCGCAAAGTTTCGCACTCGATTTCGTCCAGCACGTCCTCGGCATCATACAAGACTTCTCTGAGCATATGGAGCCAGAGCCGAATCCTGTCATTCTTTGATTGTTGCTTCTCAGCATCGGACAGCACCGCGTTGATGGCTTTCAATCTCTCTTCAAGACGTGCAAGGTCATCTTCAAGTCCCCATGCCAAACGAAGTTCTTGAACAGCGAAAGAGCCTAACTTCCCTAAAAGGGATTTTGCAATATCGGCTGCAAAAGCTTCTGCCATTTTCTTTTTGAGTGAGGGGAGAAGTGTTTGATAGGAAAAAATGATTGAGATAAGAGTGGAGTTCCGCTTTCTTTTCTGAGTGGAGAGGAGAAGTCGTTGAGTCTTCTTAATTAAAATGTACAATGGCTCCATGGATGGCTTGTTTAATTGGTTGTTCTCCTGTTCTCTTTCTTTTCTTTTCTTCATTATATTAGCGATCCTTAATTGTTTTTTGAGTAGTTGACCTATTAAGAAGCTATGAATCCACCCTACTTACGTGTTATCTACTTAATCTTAATTTATGTACCAAGTTGAGGAGGGAAAATAATATTTAATAAATTAAATACATTATTAACTTATTTGATACATTATATTTGATATCAATTGAAATTGTGGCTCGGAAAACAGGGATATATGTTAATATCATGGCCGCCCACAGTTTTCAGATTTCACACCGAGGAATCGCTAAAATGCAAAATCCACATTCCCAGTAATTCTCAAGCCGAAAGTTTCACAAAACCGCGGATTGTTATAATATTTTTTTATATTAATTTTTTGAATTTTTTATTGTGATTTTTTAAAATTTATTTTTATTAATTTTATCTTTTTAAAATTAAAATTTCAAAAAATTAGGTCTGTAATTTGCTAACCTGAAGAGTGGAGTCCATATTATAGTTTTTAAATTACAGGTAGTTCGTTTTTGTATTTTAAAAATATTATTAATATATTTTTTATTTTTTTTATTTTTATGTGTTTAGATCATTTTAATATGTTAATTAAAAATAAATTTTAAAAAATAAAAAAAATATTATTTTTATATATTTTTATATAAAAAGTTTTTTTATATATAATACCAAACATGCTCTTATGCTTTATAAATGTACAGATATCTGTATATCCATTATATCCATTTGATCCACCATTTTCAGCGTTGATATGCTTTTGCCAAGTAAAACTCAATCTTACAATAAAAGAACATTTAGGACTCTTTTTGGAAATCAATTTCTTCTGATGCATTGTTTCTATTCTTTTTTCAATTCTTAAAAATATTTTTTAATGACATAATGGCGCCGATTTAATTAATTAAATTCACTCAAAATCAAAACTTTAAATTATTCGCTAAATCACAAGTTAACACATAAATTATTAATAATAATAATAATATTTAAATTGAAGTTTATTTTTAAAGTGATGCAACTGTGTTGTAGCTTCTCCCATGGAATATTTACCACACATGGTCGAAGTCATTTGGGGACATGGGGAGAGTTTGATGAAAAAATGAAATGACTGACAAATGACGGGTCGTTTTGGAAATTAAATCGGTGGTTTTGAGAGCTTATGATTTAAAACTCATTTTGAGCCAATGATGATGCAAGATCATGCACTTTAAAGGTAGCTAAGGAAATTGCTTCCTCGTAATCTTTTCATGTGTGTCGGCGGTCTTTGGTAAAATACCATCACCCTTTTCTTTTCACTTTGATTAATATTTTGAGATCTTAAAATTAATAATTATATAAATTTTTAATAATTTTAAAATTTATAATATTTAAATTATAACTTCTGAAAAACAAACTTATAATCTAATTAATTAAATTATACCTTTTAGATTGTAAAACAACACCAACCAATGCTGTTAATTTTTTTAAAAAAATGTATTTACAATGCTTTGTCATTAAAAAATATGGAGGAAACCATTCTTCACCCAATATCCATGGCACCGTGGATTACAATAGTAATCCACAATGTTTTTTTTTGTTGAATTTTTATTATGATTTTTTTAAATTTATTTTTGTTAATTTTATCTTTTAAAATTAAAATTTTAAAAAATTAGGTCTGTAATTTGCTAACCTGAAGAGTGTAGTCCATATTCTAGTTTTCAATTGTATCTTTCATCTTCATCCATCTGTAGAATGCTGTAATAGAAGTGCTTTCTGAGTCAAAGATGGACAAGACGACAAAAGGCAAGAGTGAAATACCTAGAAACATCCCATGGCCTAGAAGAAAGGAAAATGACATGAACGAAACAATAATTTACTCCATAGAAAAACGAATAAGGAAATAATTCTACTAATTTTAATGACATAATCCTTTAGAGCAACAGTATGTTCCGAAGCATTATTGTAATAATAATCCTTTATTTAGATGGTAGGTTCTTGAAGGATGCAGAAATGGATGACTCTTTGTCAAGTTCTTTTTTGCCACATCTACTCTTCTTATTGTTAAGTGTTGCCTTTGAAACTCATTCATGAGACATCTGATTCTCGATCGATGACTGAAACGGTAAGTTTTTTTTTTCCCCATTAAGAACCAGAATAAATTTATAGAGCAGCTTTCAGGCTTTACACCTATCAGGATGTTGCAATATGTAGGTAGCAGCAGCAAACTTTTGGCAGCCTACATTTGATGGCCTCTAACGGAAGTTTCTTTGATTTTCGTTTTTCCTTTTGGAATAGAAAATCTACTCAGCATGATAGATTTTCCAGAAAAGATTTTGAGTGCTAAAAACAAGAAGGTTGAGGGGATAACAGTGAAGGTGAAGATGACAGAGAATGTCCATTTCTTGGAATGAATGATAGTTGAGATAAGGCAAATATGTGTAGGGGAATAGCTTTAAATCTTGGCCTAGAAACATCCCATGGCCTAGAAGCAAGGAAAATGACATGAACGAAACAAAAAGGAGCTCTCCTTATCTTTTGCACAAGGAATATCTGGATAGTGATGATTCAAATTCAAGTCACTAATGCTAAATTAAAGCTTGATAACGATGATTAGATAAATTTAAGCTGCTTGATGCCGGTGGCACATAGTTTAGAAAAGGAAAATGGTACAAATGAAAATTTTCAAAACAGAGCTCACAACACCACCCCTGCCTCCTCTGCAAGCTGCAACCTGGTTTCGTTTAATATTTTAGCTATAAAATCCAGTATGACGAAAACCAGGTTTGAGTAAATATATTACAAATGGAAGAGCACCATATACAGCTCCAAATTATATATGACAATCTCTACCACTATGGTATCAAATCTAAAGACTGTTTGTTTTTATGTTTTAAAAGTGTTATTGAAGTATCAAAGTTTACTGGTAGGTTATGAAGAGAGAATTTGCAATCCGTGATTGTTGATGCAATCTGTCAGCGAAAATAAAAATGATTAAAACATGGTTAAATAATTAGCTTAGAGAAAGAGAGAGGGGAGGTTTTTACCGACTGTGGAGATTGCACAAGAAGAGCGAAGGAAGGCGTGTACTGGAGAGATGAATTTGTTAGGGAAGGAGTCGGGGTGGTTGTGGTGGTATAGATAGTGAAGGCGGCTCTGCTAGTGGTTGCTACTAGTGTTAAAAGTTGGGTTCTTCTGGTTAAAGGAATCTAGAAGTTTTGTTTGAGGGTCATTTTATTTTGCAAGAAGATGGCGGTGGCTGTGGTTGTGTCGATGAGTCACTTGTTTTGACGGCGAGGTACAGGTGGTAATGTTTATTTGAAGAAAAATAAAAAAACAGTTTTTCAAAAATCGGTTAGGATTAACTATTAAGGGATGCTTTTGGAGTGTGTTAGGTAATTTTACTTAAAATATATAATTTTTATTTTTTAAAAATTATTTTTAACAGTTACATATTAAAAAAATTAAAAATTAAAAATAATTAATATAAGCAAAGAATTATTCATGACAATATTTTAAATGAGATATGTTAAGCATAATTATTTAAATGATCACACACAATATTTTAAATAAGATACAAAGGCAAGCCAATAATTCAGAACAACCAAATGTTTATCAATTTATTCATGACAAGTCATCACACACAGCTAGCCAAGGAAATTACACAAAGCAGACACTCCGAGCCTTAAGTTGATCTTCGTAAGTGACAAACTGTTGTAGAAGATCTCAGCCGACAGGACCCTCACAGCAGTAAACCTGAAGAAATTAGACAAACATATAATTTAATAATGATGTATTCAGTTCAAAGAAATTTAAATTGCTGAATGAATTAGTTAACAAGAGGTTGTGTCAAATAAACATTGAAAAGAATTTAAAAGGAAAAAAAAGGAATTGAAGAATGGATAAAAATGTGAAACTAAATATGATATATTTAACTACTGATAACCCGTACCTAATTAGATGTTTCTTCACCACTGTCATCATCATCAACCTAATAAGATTTTAGGGATATGCTTGATCTTGGGCCAATCTTCTCCTGTTCCCCTTATGCACCTTTTGCTCAACCTTGGACAATCAATGATCCCAAGATTTTGAAGTTTCTTTAAATTGCTGATGCACTCCGGTATTTCTTCAATGTTTGTACAGTCTCTGATGATAAATGTTTGTAAGGATTCTGCAGATCCTTGAAAAAGCTGTTCTGGTAAAGCAATAGTTGTTGGTACTGCCGCAAATAGTACAATACGAAGGGAAGGGGAAAGAGGTTGAATTTTTTCCTCTCTCTCTTCTTCTATTGTCATCAAATTAAGCTTTTCACACTTTATAATAAATAATTCTTCCAAAATAGTTAGGCATTTTATGCTTCGTGGCAGAGAAATCAAGCTATCACATTCAAAAATAACCAATTTTCGAAGACTTTTGAGACCTTGCATATCTTCGCACAAATTTTCTAGATTTTCACAACGAATAATGAATAAAGTTTGAAGACACTCCAAACACCCAATCCCTCCTTCTGGCAACCGCTTTTGCTGAGTAACTACAAATAAAAATCTAAGGCTGATCATGTACCTCACATCTTTGGGCAGCTCTTCTAATCCTTCACCTGTAACTGCCAGAGCTTGCAAGTTTTGCAATTTGAAAATAGATTTTGGGAGTCTTTTTATTTTTGTGTTGCTCCCAAAATAGAGATATCTCAAATGTTTCAAGGCCCCAATACTCTCCGGAAAAGTCTCAAATTCAGAATCATCCATTAATTCCAAAGACCGCAAATGCTTAAATTCTAACAAACATTTCTCAAAGTCTGTTTTGCATGTAGGCCCCACTATAGTATCTGCAAAGGCTATTGACCGCACTTGATGGAAGTTGTTTGGGGACTTGGGGAGAGTTTTATGAAAAAATGAATCAGAGTCAAGAACTGACAAATGACGGGTCGTTTTGGAAATTTGGTGGTTTTGAGAGCTTAAGATTGAAAACTCATTTTGAGCCAATGATGATGCAAGATCATGCATTAAATCATGCATTTTAAAGTTAGCTGCAACAATCTTATCCACATAATCTTGGAAGAAACATCTTGAGATCAACTCGCGCACATAACGCAAGCCAACTTCTTCCAAGTTCTCATTTGGATTTGATGATTGAAGAATGAGCCCATGTGCCATCCAAAATTGCACCAATACGAGATCCGAGAATAGGTAATCTTTTGGAAAAACTGAACAATAAAGAAAGCATCTTTTCAAGTGAGTCGGCAGTCTTTGATAGCTTATTTTCAAGGCAGGTAAAATGCCATCTCCCTCTTCTTCCCACTTCTCACTGTCTCTCACCGATTTCCACTCTTTTTCATCTGTCTTACCATACAGTTGAGTCCCCAAGTTAATCACTGCCAGAGGAACTTGCTTGCATTTTGCCACTATTTCTTTCCCAATTCCAACCAAATTTGGATTCAACTCCATTTGCCCTTCCTTGAATGCACACTTGTAAAACAACGACAGACAGTCCTCCTGACCAAGAAGACTTAGGTTGTACGCAGTAACAGTACCCATAATCTCAGCAACACGTTGACTACGGGTAGTTACTATAATCTTACTTCCATCAGCACCTTTTGATAACGAAGGCTTCAACAACAACCATTTTGTAGCATCTTCATTCCAAACATCATCCAAAAGAAGCAAGTATTTCCTACCATTCACAATTTCTTCAAGTTTTTTATTAAGTTCACCCTCATCCAAATCCGCACATCTTTCCCCAGTTGCAGATTTAATAATCTTTTGTATCACTTGTTTCAAGGAAAAATCATCTGAAACACAGACCTCCATCTTCAGTTCAAAATGACTTTTTACATTTTCAGCATCACACACCGATTTGGCAAGAGATGTCTTCCCCAAGCCTCCCATTCCTACTATCGGAAGGACAAAGGGATGTGCATCACCAACCTTAGAAGGTGCTGCTAAAAGGTTGATGATGCGTTCTTTGTCTTTATCTCTTCCAATAAGACCGGAAAAGCTCTCAAAGGATCGGTTCATCTCTGTTTCCTCATGCAAGACATGACTACAATCAATAGCCTGCTCGCTGAGGTTGAAGTCAGACTTAAGAGCTGAAATCTGAGCTAGTCTTTCTATGATCTTCTTTATCTTATGACCTATTATTAAACGGAATGGAGATCTTGTAAAGAAGTGGAGTACCTTTCTGCTGGTGCTCCCTTTAGTTTTCACCACCTTCCTTTGCAAAGTTTGGCACTCGATTTCGTCCAGCACGTCCTCTGCATCATACAAGACTTCTCTGAGCATATGGAGCCAGAGCCGAATCCCGTTATTCTTTGATTGTTTCTGCTCAGCATCGGACAGCACCGCGTTGATGGCTTTCAATATCTCTTCAAGACGTGCAAGGTCATCTTCAAGTCCCCATGCCAAACGAAATTCTTGAACAGCGAAAGAGCCTAACTTCCCTAGAAGGGATTTTGCAATATCGGCTGCAAAAGCTTCGGCCATTTTCTTTTTGAGTGAGGGGAGAAGTGTTTGATAGGGAAAAAAATGATTGAGATAAGAGTGGAGTTCCGCTTTCTTTTCTGAGTGGAGAGGAGAAGTCGTTGAGTCTTCTTAATTAAAATGTACAATGGCTCCATCCTCCATGGATTGCTTGTTTAATGGGTTGTTCTCTTTCGTTTCTTTTCTTCATAATATTAGCGATCGATTTAATCCTTAATTGTTTTTTTTTTTTTTTTGATTTACATGGGGTGTCCGGGCCAGCTTACGCGCACCACGACTATTCCCC
>Ga0325402_1006035_pt1 | contig 11414 bp, 8 predicted proteins | sample PopdelMetagenome_22_FD_207212 | JGI IMG/M metagenome (GOLD analysis project Ga0325402, IMG submission 207212) | Populus deltoides microbial communities from Bellville, Georgia, United States - Xylem-PdKOR-R3 | ecosystem: Host-associated > Plants > Phyllosphere > Stem > Wood/Secondary xylem...
TGAAAATCAAACTCCTTAATTATTGCTTTAATGGGCACAAAATAGAAGAACATTGACTATTGTAAGGGTTTAGCTAGCTAGTGAGAATAATTGAAATTTTCATGTATTCTTTCTCTATCCACCTATTTATTTAATTTTAGTTGCTGGTGGCCAAGGTTCATTCTCTGAAAATGGAATTTTTTAAGATATGAAACTGGATTTTGATTTTCTTCCATGACATGAGATGATAAAATGGCTATAAGATATTTCTCGTTATTGCCCCTCTTTTATTTGTATCTTATTTCTGACACCTTTCTATTATCCTTGTTTTACCTTGTTGAACGTTATGTTTCAAGCTACTATAATACTTTTATTTTACTTTTGAGAAAACCAGGCGCTTGTCCCCTCCTGTGTTTTCTGCATGTTATATCATATACATTACAGCTATTATACCCTTGGATTGGCGGTGAATAAAAATATTACCGATTGATGGTTCAATTGAAGTGGGTCCTAAGAGTGAAAACTCAATTAGAAACAAGGAGGTGAAGGGATTCTTCTGACAAATTATTGACTGGTAGATAGTTGGGAGTACTGGTGTTGCATACAAGTCATAAAACCGCTAGATGATCAAGATGTGAGATCAATTGATGGACCCTGATGTGTGCCCATCGTGACAAATCTCTCCAAATCATTCTATTTACGAATATTATTTTTCCTCCCGCAAATGTCTTCGTGAATGTAATGATAATGACAATTAATGATGGTAAAAATCAATTCAATTTTTATAAGTTGGATGGATCTTCATCTCTAAGATAGTTTTGCAATATAACATTGTAGAACTGTAGATGCGTTGGTGTGAATGAGTGGTTGCATTCAAGTTTGGCCCTCAACATGTAGAATGGGGAAAAAAATGATTCCTGTAGTCAGCCTAGGCTTGTTTTACAGAGTGAGAGTTATTGATATGCAGATCATGATTTTTCATTTTTATATTTTTACCATAGCTTTCTAAAAGATTTTCATGTACTCGACCTAGAGAACCTTTCCTAGATTTTGTCCTATATTCTTTTAGGAAAATTCTATACAAACATGAATTTTATACATGGTTTTAAAACAAACTGATGTGGCAAGTAACTTGTGTTACTACCACTTGCTAGAAGCGAAGTGATGACATTTTGTATTAAATGCTTTCTCTTTGGTATGTAAGATTTTTTTGTGTACAGTGTTTTTATTTGTATAGCATTACTTTTTTTTATGTTGTCATACTTGCAAGAGTATTTTTTCATCAAATACAACTTACAGGGGTTGCATGCCTTAATTGTCAATGCCTATTCTAAATTATACGGAATTAAAAGCTCCAATTTAGCTCTGTATATAAATATACAAACACCCATGTACCCATATGCATCTAAATTTTTCTTTCTGCTTTATTTTAGTTATGTTTACTTTCATTGAAAGTTTATTTTAAACCCTGGTGGCCTGGGATAACACTAAGCCAATGCTCATGCAAAATTATTTATCTTGTGCAAATTTTATGTGATTAAGATAGGCATTTGGTTTGTTCATGAAATTTCACATATTAAGATGAGAAGCTTTTTCTTTCTCTATTAGTCTTTTACCTACTATTGCTCTTCCTCCCTTTTACTTTAAGTCCAATGCACGACTTGTTGATTTGTGATGTTGATATAATGTATAACATTTGAGCTGCTTTTGCGTGAATAATTGTATACTTCTGAACATCATATGCAAATCAGGAATGTTGAAACTTACTTGAATGGTTAAAGATCATGAAAATTCTTTGGTTCTCCTTATAAATAACTCAAGGAAAAAGACCTGGACCCTGCTCATGTTTATGCATGGACGGACGCACTTTGGACCATAGTGTAGTTTGATTCTGCTACCCTAGTACATACCAATTTCTTGCATTCTTCAAATCTAGAAACCCCTTCTCTTCGTTAATATGCAGAAAGTTTAGTGACCTCTAAATTGAATTCTAGAAAGTTGTAAGTTTCTAAGTGTTTGTTATTTGAGTTTTAATCAAATATACTGAAGCACCTCTCTTCGCTCATCAAAAACTAAAATGTCTTTCTGACCTTACACCTCCAAAATAAGGATCAATGGACAGATTTCCAGTGGTAGCCTATGCCAAGTCAAACTAAGGTTGAAGCTGACCTGCTCTTTAGCCTGTTCAAGCTTGATTATAGCTGTTGAGTTCAAACTGAACTGAACTCAAGCTTCTTTGGGCTGGTCCTGCATATAATTGAACTGAACCATGTATGATTTATTAGTTTTTTTTCCCCAAAGTATGAATATATGAACCTGACTCGAACTCATTATTGTTTTTGTAGGTCCTATTTTATACCGTGGAGAACGCATATCTTCTTTTGTGCATCAATTGGAGCCAGATTGGCATTTGGAAACAAATCTAGATATTCCTTTTCAGTTAGCTGTAAGTTTTTCATTGCATTACTCATTTCCAGGATACGAACTTGGCTTGTGTTTCCAGTTATGTGCTTTCTTATATTTTCTGATTTGTCTTTTTTTCATGTTGCAGAAACTTGCTGACATCGACTTTACATTTCAGCCATTGGATCAGGTATTGCCTCAGGATCCAACATAATTACCTCAACAAGTATTGAATCCTACTTTCTGATTACTTCTGCTTAGATTGTAAATCTTCAAATACTAACTCCTATGTAAGGAAAAAAAACATTGAGAAAAAAAGGGAAATGAATGAGAGATTGGAATATTTTTTTTCAGTTTCCGGCTAGTTTGAATTCAGAGGTATGCACATCATCCATTAACGCTTAGTTGTTTGCTCCATGTTGCTCTTTTCTTCCCCAGATTTTATGGTGCTTGTATGATTTAAACATTTCTTTCTCAATGAGTCTTATGATTGAACTCCTAGTTTTTGTTTTCATGGGTATGGATCTTAAAAGTATCCATTTGTAGAGCCAACACTCATCGTTTAGGGTTTAGTTTTTGAGACACAATGGATAGTGAATTTGTTCTGTGTCGAAGGTGGAGAGGATCAACTTCAAGAAGTATGAGCTTGAGGCTCTATTTTCTTTGAAAGGTGGCAAGATGGAGTGGAGATTCCGAGAGTTGCTGCGAGGTGTTGGGAGTTGGGACTTCTTTTTTAAGTCTCTTTCACTTTGGTTTTACCACGGAGGAGTTATGTCCAACAGTGGAGAAATTTTGTTATTTGCTCAATGTTCCTAATTCAAGTGAGGTTGTTTGCCCATCTCCTCTGGACGACGTCAACGACTCAGCTCCACCTGAGCTCTTTGGGTTAAACCGCGGGAAAGTTTTGGATATGATACAAGGTTGTAAGATTAGGCCTGTGGGCCTAGTGAGAACAACCATGGATACCAGGTGTCTCGTGAGCACAACCATGGGCCTAGTGTATTTAGCCTTTTAATTTGTTTTCTATTGGCATGGTTTCCAAAGCTTGTCCGGTTTTTTTTTAAATTGTTGTTATAAAAAATGAATTAAAAAAAATTGATGTATTTTTAAGTTTGAAAAGAAATATTTATCACCCTTTTAAATGTCAGAGATCATCTTTTAATATTATAAATATCTATATAATAATATTAAAAAATTTATTTAAAAAAATTTATTCATATAGTTTTCATTTAATTTATTATAAAATAAAACTTTATATTTATAAAGTGTTTCTTTTTAATATAAAATATACATCATTTTCTTTTTCATTTATTTACAAACTACACATTGTTTCTCTCTTCAAAACTCATCTCTCTGTTCCCCCTCTAAATTGAGTCGATTTCTCTTCAAGTTAGGTTGGTTTTTTCTTTTCTCTTGCTTCGTCATTGGCGATTAATGGTGTTGCTTCAGTTGGGCTTGGTCCATAGGTGTGGATGGCTCGGTTTTGGTGTTGCTAGTGAGTTTAGTGGGGTTACTGGACACTGGAAATGGGTTTTGTGCTAGTGGCAATATTCCTGGTTTGAGCGTGGTTGCAGATGGGTTTGGTTGGGGAGTGGTTGGTGGTTCAGGTGGGCTGTGAGGTCAGTAGTGTGGGGTCTGGCGGTGCTGTACAAGTCAGGTGAATCTCGAGAAAAAGAGAGGATATGAGGTTCAATGGTTGTTGTGGTAGCGTGGAGGAGAAGGTTGATTCGGTGATAATAAGTTATGGAGATGATGGTGGTTGTGTTGTATGATGGATTATGACTACGGGGTTGTGGATGGTTTTTTGTTCGGTATTGGTGGTGAGGATGAGAGAAGGGGTTGTTGACAGGCGATGGCGGACTAGTGATGGTGATGATGGTTGGTTTTGTTGGGTCAGTGGTGTGTTGGTGGTGGCGTAAAGAGTGGTGCGGTGGTGCTGCTTCGTATGGGATCGGAAATTAGAAGTTGAAAAATAGCAGGGGCACAAACCACTCAAACTTTTGTTCAATGTTTTATTGCTATATCCTCTTGCCAAGGACTAGCTAGTTTTGTTACAAGTGTCAATGTAATATATTCAGATTTTTTTTCTCTTCTACAAGTAGCTCTAGGATGTAAATTATTATCAATTATATATATCAACGGTAACATGCAAGCAGGTATAATTTCTTAAAAGTGAGAGAGAGATAAAATCGAAAGAAAGAAAAAAATGGCTGTGGGATTTGCATGAATTTCATGTAAAAAACTCAAAAAAGATTACTTTTTTATCTGGAGACCTTAATTTTAGAGCTTTTCAATCTTCTTTCATTATATTATTCATAACTTCTATGCTAACAGCTCATTTAATCAAATATATTTGATTGCTAAGAACCACTACGATCACAAAAAGCTAGAGTTACAGCTGCAGGACAGCCTCCAATTAAACCAGACATAAAAACTCGTTTTCCTTTGCCTCATGCTTCAACATGACTCCGGTGCATGCAGTGCACAGAGTTGGCAAAGCCTACACGGGATCTCGTGCCGATATGTGCAAAATGTGAGATTTGAACAGGTGTTACCGTATTCCAACTAAACTACAAGATTTTTTTTCTACTAATTATCTAAAATGTAGACAGCAATTGTGCTTTTCACCTTCCAAAGAACTCTATACATCCCGATTAGACAAACAACACCGCAAATCACAGTATTGCATATGGAGCACAGGTTTTTTTTTTGGAGAGTCTCCTTTTTACACCTTTTTTTTTTTTTTTCCATCCTTGAGCACATCAGTTGAGCTGCTTGCAATCACTTTCTGTCACACACAAGAAAACACAAATTGGAAATCATTAATTTGTAGCCTTTTCTTTCCGCGCACAAGACTGAAATCATCATGTCAATCATAAATGACGCGGTGTCTCTTTTGACCCCAAAAAGGTTCCTTAGCTGCATGGTGGGAGGCATGCACAATAACAATGGGACAAAAATTATTCTCAGAAATTTGCTTCTCGTGAAAAAGGAATAAGTGCACGTCCGGAAGGTATAAGCAATCAGTGACAAAAAAACGAGGTTTCTTTTTTAAAACTAACATATGCTAAAAGATATTTGACAAACTATTGCAATTTTCATGATATTGTTTTTTTTTTAAATAACACAGTTAATTATGAGTTGTGTTATTGAAAATGATGTAATCTGTTTTTTTCTTAAATATAAAAGCTTCGTTGTTCGAGAAAGCATATAAGCATTAATTTACAGTTTTTGATGCTATATTATTAATTCCCAACAACATATAGATTAAAAAACTTTTTTAAAAAAATCAAGTTATGTTATTTCTAATAACATAACTTTTTGAAAATATTAAAAAAAATGAAGTAGTTACGTTGTTTCGAATAACACAATCTTTATATTTAAAAAATAATAATTTTTGGTTACACTGCTTAATTTGAGAATATGCAGGTTGCATTGCTATGTTTTTAACAGTGCAGCCCATAGATTGTGTTGTTTCTAGTAGTGCAATTTACAGGTTGTACTACTTCCAACAATGCAACTCAAGATCTATGCTGTTTCTTTCAAATGTTTTTTTAGATTATGCTAGTATGTCAAAAGTGTTGTGCCAACAATAATGTGATATTGCACATGATGGGCCACACTTACAGTTGCTCCTATGGCTTTGAGTGCTGCAATTCCTTGCCGATGCGCATGGTTCAAGCTATCGTTTGGCATATTCCCGCCGTAAACTTTGTTCCCCAATAATTTGTTCGAAAACAATCTAACCTCACAAACCATCCCCTCTAGCTACCTCCTTTCTCCCACTTTCTCTGCGAACCGACTTTGTCGAAGAAAAAGTTAGCAGGAGAAACCAGGCTTTGCCTTCTTGTTGGGAGGGGGGGCACGTATCCTGAGAAGGTTTTTCTTGATTCTGACACCCCCACTTGGGAAATCCAAATTCCACCCCTAGGCCACAAGAACTATATCTATAGTGACATTGAATTTAATATAGCATTTTGGGTTGACTTTGATCTCTGTTGTGAAAAATAGACCAGAAAGTTACATGTTCCTTACTGAGAAAGCAACTTGTTAATTTGGCTGGTCTTAGGAGATCGATAAAATTAATAAAGAAGGGTAACTAATAAGCTTTGAGTTAGTGAATCTTGATAGGCTTATTTTGTCTCAAATGACGAATATATATCTGTTTACAAGTACGAAACAAGAATTGGTTTCAAAACGGCCAGGAGCAAGCTCTCCAAACAGAAAAGGTTCACGTCCAATGTTTATATGTTTTGTAATTTTATCGAATGAACTTATATGCACATGCAAACAATTAAGCGTGAGCATCGTATTATAATTATCGAATGCTTCTGAATGCCACAAGCAGACAGCCCGCCCCTCACCCACTCGGTCAAACGACCACCCATTTTTATTTAGTTAATTTTGATGCCTTGTGGATCGATCGAACAGTTTAGTCGAGTTCGAAACTGTGATATTCTTATTTGATATGAAGTAGCATATTTATAGCACTTAATCGCGAACAGGCAGTGGTTCAATTATGGCGTAATCACAGTTAGGTTAGGACGAAAGTGTTATTAGTCTTGTAAATAAAGTAATTGGATTGGTAGAGACACGGTACTACGCCCGTGTCGTCAAGAAAAGAAAACATATACATATGGTCGGCAGCACACCACGTCAAAACACGGTTAAAGTGTCCAAAATTCTAGTCTCAGGACTCTTCTGGGCGGCACGATGTCGATCACCTGTCCCTTTTAACTTGGAAAAAATCGTACGTGCAGCTAATATTGCTGATTCTGGGCACCCAATAGCAGCTGGCTGCTGTAGTACTTAGAGAAAACCGTGTGAAGAACGTGTTCTTTCATGTATTTTCCTTAGTCTCCTCCTGCAACTTGAGTGTGCTATGATAGTACTATTGTGCGATAGTGGTAACTATGTGTGAGTTCCTTCTAAGAAGTCCCTCTCAAAATAACATCCCTCTGCGAGTAGAAAAGGGTTTTGTAATATTGCTAATTTCGTCAGTAGTTTATGTAATATTTTTTAAAAAAAAATAAATAAACAAAAAAGAATAAAAAATTAAAAGAAATAAAACTAAAATAAAAAAACCAAAATTTTATTACTAATTTAAAAAATATTAGTTTTAATACAATTTATCTAGATGATAGAAGTTGTACAAGGATGGAGATCTTAACTGGAACTTGGCTGGTGACAAGGCTGACCAAATAGACCACTGACGGTTGACAACAACTTCTCAAGCAATATCGTTATCTCGGACCGAAGTTGAGTCATCTCAACACTAAGTCGAGTCGTCTAAGCCTCAACTTGTTCTTGTACAATCTCTTGGATGCCCGGAGATTAGGAGCTCAAACCTAATTGTGAGGAACCAGCAGTCAATACACTACGGTATGTCCGTATATCATTGGTCGTGGTGTTTAAGATACCATAAATCTGATTTCTATTAGATCCATCGAACAATCCAGCTTCCAATAAAAAATCCAGATTAAGTTCTGGATGGTTCGAAGGATCGTTCTTATATTTCTCCTGCAATCGAGTGTTATATGTTTCTTGAAAAAACATTATCAGCAAGTTTAAAAAAATATTATCTTAAGAAAAAACTCTTAAGTCATTAGTGGAAACACAAATTAGATATGTTCAAAGCATATCCATAAAGAAAACACAAACTCTTAAGTCATTAGTAGAAAAGTAATTATGCATTCTTATATGTAGTGAAGCTAGCTTTGAGCTTTATGACGTACGACCCATCACAAACTCTATATTCTTGCGGTGAAAAAACAAAGGTTTATCGATTATATCTTTCATGTTGTCATTTGTCTTTCTTTTTACATCCATTATCGTGTTAAAAATATCTTCAAACATGTTCTTTTTAATACGTAAGGCATCTAAATTATAGTGGAGGAGATTAGTCTTCTAATAAGGAAACTCTCAAAAATACTTTGTTTAACCTAGTTGTGAGTCACACCAGAACTAGAAAACTTGTGCTTACCAAATTGAAAATAAAACACAATGTCTTGTACTGTGAGACAACATCATACAATTATTCACCCAACGGTACCGGCGGTTCAACATTCCTTTCAACTCCACCTACAAAAAAGTCATTTTTGTTCTTTATGTACTTGTCATCAATTGGCAAGAATCTCCAGTGGCAATCAAAAAAATACATTTTGCCACTATTTATTAAGGTGAAGGCTTTGTTATTTTTCACATAGTATGGATATGTTAGTTTTTCATGCATGCTCCAACCAATAACCATCTTATACACAGCAATTGATAGTCCACATTAAAATTGCCTTCATCTGAAAATTTTATTTTCTCGAGACACCATGCGTCAAAGTCTCGGAAGACTACAATTACTTCGACTCATCAATCAATAGTCAAAGACAAGCATCTATATTTCTACATGGACTATTAAAACCGGATATGATTGTAGATAAGAACATGAACTTTGGCCTCATACATATCCATGATGGTAATTTGTAAGCCGTGAGTATCACCGGCAATAAGAATATGATGCAGCAAATGGATTGAATTTGTTTGTACATAACCTAACACATACGTTTCATGATTCCATTGAAAACTGAGGATGTACCTTATTAAATTACTTCTAAGTTTCACCATTAAAAGGGTACATCATAACTTCATCAATCGCTTTATATGAATGATGTCATGTTATATGCTCAATAGTTTTTGGAGATATGAATAACCTTTGCAGTTTAAGAGTGATTGGAAAATATCATATTTTTTTAAGAGCGACAAGAGACTTTCCCCTACCAGTTTTGGGTTTATACTAAGTATGTTCATAAATTCTACACTCGGTCAAATCTACATTTTCTAAGTAGTACAATATGCAGAAATTTAAATATATGTCAATTTTTAAGTATTTTAGGCTAAAGGATTTCATCATGGATTTGGCAGCATAGAAGCTGTCTTTCAACGTAATCCCTCTAGGTAAAAATCTTTTCGCATATTTGATGATTTTATCGTAATTAGTCTAACTCAGCCCATGATTTGACTTGATGGTGAACACATATACAATGACTGATAATTTACTATAATTTGTGCATCCATCTTATAATGGTATCTCAGAATCTTTCAAAAGACCAAAAAAATAGTTGTGTATACATTTGGTTTCTCATCTACGATTGAACATTCATTTATATCATTTTGATTCATTGTCATTACATTTATAATCATATTCCTATAACGATTACTATTATCATCTATAACTCCATACACATTGTTAGAACTAGAAGTTAACATAATCATCTTTTCTATCATGATCTTGTAAGGAACATATGGTTCTCCATGTGCAAACCAACACAAGTATTTCTCCTTGATATTTTTGTATAGAAGATACATCATGACAACATCAGGATCAAGAAAATTTTTATTTTTACACCTCTTACATGGATATCTAATATTATCGCATCCACTAATATTTTTTGTATTAAATTGCGTGTAATTAATAAAATTATCAACTCCATTACAATAATTCATCTTGCGCAACCTTTCAAGTGAAACTCAATACATCCAAGAACGATCATCTATTGCTTATATGAAACCTATATATATATATATAGAATATTGATGAAAACATGTATTAATTAGGAATGTGAACTAAACAAATTATTAGTGCCCACCTAATTAGCTATAATTGGTTTAACTCAAACTTATTCAATTTATTTTAATAGTACCCTTAAATCATTATCAATTTTCTTAAAAAAAATTCAAAATCCTACAAATTTACCTAAATTTTCAACTTAACATAAAATTGACAAAATATGAAACATATCCATTAAATAATTAAGCAATTATTTATTTCATTATAAAACACTTAAGTTACAAAATCAAACTCAATTTTATCAAATGACAAACAAATATTATTTTCAAAATCTAAAACAAACTTTTAACATGTACAAACCATACATTCATACAACAAATCTCTATGGGAAAAAGCTATAAAACAAGTAAACACACAAACAAACTACATATACTACATCAAAATGCCAAAAAAATAACATTTTAAAAATGAGTTTCAACAAAAAAAAAGGGTAGTTTTACTTACTTGATGCGATGAATCTTTAAAAAAAAAAAAAACTTAACCAGAACAAGAATGCTAACAGATTGAGTGTTAAAATGTCCGGGTTTGTGATGATAGTAGCCTGATTTGTGAAAAAATAAGAGGGTGTTGTGTGTTGTTTTTTGCTAAATAGAAAGGAAGAATAAGAAGAAATGGGGGGAGAGGGAGAGGGGGTCATTTGTCAAGTTATAACTTAAATATTACCGATAGATTCATCGACAGGTATTAGCGATGGGCATACTTTCTCAATAATTTCATCTATAATAATGATATGTTATTTTTTTTATCCCTTCATTTCCAATTGTAATTCCCTCCGCAGTCACTGACAAAAAATTTCCATCAATGACCGTTGAGGGAAGTGACTGCTGAGGAGAATGATGAGATGATATTCTGTTGGTAAATAAAAATTAATCAAAATCAGGATAGAAAAATATTTTTTTATTTGAATTTTTTTTTCAAATAATCAAATAGAAATGTCTGGTCAACTCGGTAATTTCATAATGCAATGTTATAGCGATGATTTAAGACTATGGTTGCCTTTCCCCGGATTGTATCAAAAGACACCGCGGGACGTTATCATGACCCGGTGATCAGACATAACTAAAAAGACGTTTGAAGTTTAAGAAACATTTGTGGCTGTTTTTTAACCACTTTTGATTTTGTTGAAAAAAGAGGTGGAAAGATTCTAATAATCATCTCTTTTAATTTCCTGATACCGCGACACTCCTCTGTTGCTTCTTGGAGTTTACTTAAGAAATAGAGACATGATGAGGCATGCATGCCACCATTTTTTTAAAAAAAGAAAATATTGGGATGCTCTTACAAGCTTTTAGCTATTAACATTACAGTTCATCTCTCAAAGTCCTGTTAAAGTGGATCATTCACGTCATAGCTATGGAATTTACTTGGTCTAGAATTTGAACTCCTATGATTAAGGAGACTAATTTTTTTTTTT
>Ga0325402_1006044_pt1 | contig 11410 bp, 5 predicted proteins | sample PopdelMetagenome_22_FD_207212 | JGI IMG/M metagenome (GOLD analysis project Ga0325402, IMG submission 207212) | Populus deltoides microbial communities from Bellville, Georgia, United States - Xylem-PdKOR-R3 | ecosystem: Host-associated > Plants > Phyllosphere > Stem > Wood/Secondary xylem...
TAGGTGGCATGAAATCATGCTCTTCAAGTTCTTCCCTTTTGCATTGAAACTGGTATGACAGCTTTCCTTACATGAAACTAGTATGGCAATGTTCCTATATTGGTAAAAGAGGATAGGTAATGAGTCCCACTGCGTAGGATTTTGGGTTTAAAATATTGCTTTTAGAACTTCGGCCCCCCACGTGACAAGTTTATTCTTGTGCTGGATTAATAACCTTAACTATGATGCTTGTGTTTATTTGTTGCAATTAACCGTTTGTTTTGAGTTCCATCCGGACTTTGATTCCCCCATATGACGAAGTTTTTCTTGTGATGTTTTGCAAGCTTTGGCTGTGATATTTGCATTTAATTGTTGTGATAAATAGAGTTTTTTTTATCAAAAATATAAAAATATTTTTGTGTGTTGCATACGGCCAATACCCTAACATATTTTTAAATTCTTTTTTTTTCAAAAAAGCAAATATTCGAGTTTAAAAAAAATGCGTTTTAGCATGGATTTCTTAAACACAAAAATTATTTTCTTGCATCTTGGATTTTACAACATGTTTGTAAATTTCAAAGGGTGTTGGCCAATATTCCAAAAATATAAAAACCTTATTTTTGGGAATTCATCTTTATTCACTATTAATGTTTGGCTAAAAAATCCCATAGGGGCAAATATCCAAAATATTACTAGGAATAATTTGTTATTATTCACTATTAATGTTTGGATAAAGAAATCCCAATGGGGTAAATATCCAAAATATTATTAGGAATAATTTGTTATTATTCACTATAAATGTTTGGATAAAGAAATCCCAAGGGGGTAAATATCCAAAATATTATTAGGAATAATTTGTTATTATTCATTATTAATATTTGGATAAAGAAATCCCAAAAGGGGTTAATATCCAAAATATTATTAGGAATAATTTGTTAGTATTCACTATGAATGTTTAGATAAAGAAACCCCAAAGGGTAAATATCAAAAAATATTTTTCTAGAAATAACAAGTCATTATCCTCTAATAATATAATGACAAATAAACCTATGAAAGGTAAATTTCCAAAATATTGTTAATAGGAATACAACTTGTTTATTTTTAACATAAGGGTAGATTTATGCCTAAAATTTTATTTATAACAATCTAATTGCGATCCTTGAAAGAAGCCCCAATTATAATTGGGGACATTTCAAATTTTGATTCCACAATTTATGAGTCATGAAAATATGAAATACTAAGGCAAAAATAGGTTTTTAAAGCATCTTGAATTTCCTTAGATTTCTAACTTAGTCTTTCTTGTTTTTCTTCCTTGTGATTTACGAGTCGCGAACACTTGAAATACTAAGGGAAAAATGAACTTTTAAGCACATTGAATCTCCTTAGATTTCTATCTTAGCTATCTCTAAATTCAAAATTTCTAAATTTATTTCAAAACAAACATAGACTTTAAGAGATCTGCGCCGTTTCTCTTTGGCACTCTATAGACATATCTAAAGGTATGATCTATATTGGCTAAGGGTTCTTTCCCTTAGACTTCGAACCCAAGTTCGTGCATCATAGCAGACTTATCCTAGGAAACTGACGGGATTAGAGAACATCAACACCATAGCAATTATAGGCAAACCAAACACCAAGCAGCTTACCTTAGGTAGGGCGTACTAGGGGTGCTAAAACCTTCCCTATACGCAACCAGTCCCTTGCCTTAGAATCTCTGAAAGACCAGTTAGGTTTTCTAGTGACCATAATACTAGGTGGCGACCCCCTTTTTTCACAAAACAAAGACCCCAACATCAATCCTTGCTACCAGGAAGGGTCGTCGCGACGTCGAGCTCTCGAGAGGGTACGACAGCCGACATGAGAAAAACCTTTGATTCCCCCCTCCCCACGCGTAAGGCAACATTTATACTTTTTGAACTTTTTCTCTAATGAAACAAAAAAAATTTAAACAGTTGAAATTAATTTTCTAACAGTCATAAAATCTTAACAATTCTTTTATTTAAAACTTTTTTAACAGTTCCAACTCTCTAATTCCCTAACAACTCTTTTATTTTTTTAATTGTTGTAACAACTCTTTAATTTTCTAATTTATTTTCTATCTAACTGTTACATGTTAGCAACTTATAAATACCAAGCACTCTTACAGCCAAAGAGTGCTGGAAAAAACTATAGTATTATTTTTCTGTATTTGCAAGGCTTGATGGTATTTCCTTTTGATCTTGGTCTGGTTGTTTGTATAACTCTCATTTTAGAGGAGGAACTTGTTGAATCTTAGAGGATAGCCTTGTGTTGAAGAAATATCCTTAAGGACAATGTTTGTACATGCCTCAAGTTATATTTTGTTTCTGTTATTTATTGTATTTTCTCACAACATGACCTACAACCTTTAAAGACTAGTTAGGGTTCATAGTTATCATATATATATATATATATATATATATATATATATATATAATTGTTTTTGTACTTTATTTCGTGCAATTCTCTCTCATGTCTAGATTGGATATGGACTAATGTATGTATACTCACTATACAAAACTTTTAATTTGCACATACATTGCTTTATGTTGTACTAGAAAACTATCGGTGTTTTGATTAGTCATTGACCCGAGAAACACTCGTGAAACTACCAAACTTTTATGAATAGTTTTCTCGGTCAAAATTGGTAAAGCGATAGTGCTTCATCCTGGTTAATACTTTTTCCACTATGTAGGCCTTGATTTATCCCATTACAGCTTGTTAACCGAGCAACAAGGGACTCTTTTAAGGTGAGTTTAGATAGCTAACTTACCCTTACATATAATCACTAAAACATTTCCTTAGGGTGCCTCTTTATATCATTGTATCTAATAATTTATTTTTAGGTTATTTATATGAATATTAATATTTAGGCTGGGTATTTAAAGTTTCTTTACAGAAAGGGAGAAACAGATACAAAGGTAATAAATCTAGTGTGCATATCTTGAATACTTTTATGTGGCTCCATTTTGAAAAGTTTGTATTCTCTAGTAAAACTTATCAACTTAGAGTCTTTAATTTAACGAGTTTCTTCATGTGTAACTTATAAGCCTTTTTGCATTTCTTAACCCTTGTGAACTCCATATGGTTAAGAGCATAAAAGAATGTATCATGGCCTTAGCATTGTAACTATGCCTTTTCTTACCATCACACTAACTTATAGGTGTTGGAATAACCTTATCATTAGAGTCAATCTTTGTGGTTCAAATATAATCATTCTCAACAATATCCCACAACTCAATACAATTGACTCTAGAAAAGTTTGCATTCTAACTTTCTAATTAGTATAATTATTACTTTTAAAATAGGGAGCCCTAGTTAAACATTGACCCTCTGATATCGTAATATTTTTCTCCTAGGTGATTAAACCTCAAATAAGGAGTCCAAGCTTTGATAACAATTAAAAGACTTCAATATCCTAAAAGGGGAGTGAATTAGGACTTTATCTAAGTTTATAAAACTTTAAAAAATTGATCTCCAATTAAACCAAGATAGCAAAAATACCTAAGCAATATCAATGAGCATCAATTTAAAAAGATAATGATAGCAAGAGAAACATCAATTTTTATAATGGTTTGGATGATCACCTACTCCACTCATTGAACCTTCATTCAAGCATTCATTATCATATACAATCTTTTTAGCAGGTGAAAGGACCTTTACACAATTCTTTTCATAGGTCATATATTGTAAACCTTTCCTAATCCTTTTTTTAGATTCAAGATATAACCTAATTCGAACTCAAGATCAAACTCAATCATATTACGAGGTTATGATCAAACCTTGCTCAATCTTTTTATGGGCTTAAGATTAAACCCAATTCTTTTATTAGCTCAAGATCAAACCTGATTCTTTTACGAGCTTAAAATCAAACCTATCACCTAATCTTTTTACAAGCTAAAGATTAGAAAACCTTACATACAATATTTTTCAAGGATCAAGATTAAAAACCTCTCATATAATCTTTTTCAATGATCAATATTGAAAACCTCTTTTTGGCTTACACCTAAAGGATAAACCCAAATGGTTCAAGTGCCACTTACACTTTTACAATTTGTTTATTTCTCGCAAAAGAATATTAACATTTTATAGAAGAGAAGATTATAAAAATTAACCCCAAGTCCTTACAGAAATGTAATCTAACCCATGAATGTGAAATATTGATTTAATTTAATATGGAATTTAAAGCTTTAAGAGAATAGAGTGAGCAATAAAAGCTTTTAAAGTATCAAGTATGTAAGATTGTAAAAGAGTAGGAGTGCGAGAGAGATCTTACATGAAAATCAATTAGGTATTTATAAGAAAATCCTAACAACTAGCCATTACTCATAAACAAAAAATAAGAGAAAAAACTTGCTCTTCCAAGTATTTTTCCCGAGTGTTAGAAATGGTTAGGAGGAGAAGTTTGAGAGAGAAAGAATTGTTGCAAGCATAAGAAGAGTATTAAGCATACTTTTATCATAATTACAAGTTTTCTACTTTAGCTAATAACAAATAAAAGGTATAAAACCCATGTTATAATATTTTTAGATAAGAAGTGGATATTAAAATACTTTTTAGTGTAAGAGCACATAATAAATATAATTCTCGTCATTTAAGTGAAAATACCAAAATATATTGTCATAACTCAATCTTGAATCCCCCGAAAATTGTTTTATAAAAAAATTACATTTTATTTTTTATTCAAAAAATAATAAAAAACCCAAAAATATTTTTGGGATATAAGGAGATAAGCCCTCCAGCTGCAATTGACCAAAATAACTAGACTAAGATACTTTGACATGATGGGCTGAAGAAAGACTTAATAGAAAGAAAGTGGAGGTTGAAATCCAACTTGACTGAAATATTAAGTTTAAGGACTTAATTAAACTTTTAATAGGTTTAATTGGCTTAATTAAAGATTTAATTGAAGAGAAATTAAGTTTAAAAGTCAATTTGGCCAGAATCAAAAGAATTAATTAGGTTCAAGGACCTAATTTAACTTTTAATAGGTTTTATGGATTCAATCAAGGACTAAATTGAAGATAAATCAAGTTTGGAAGCCTAATTTTCATCAATTTGCAAAGATTAAAAGATTAGGGACACAATTAAAACTTGGAAAGGCTAAATTGATGCAATCAGGAGTTCAATTGAAAGAAATTTAAAGATTAAAGGCTTAGTGAGGGCTAAGTTGAAGAATTTCAAAACCAATAACCAAAGTAAATAAGGCGTGTGAGTTCAGGGGCTAAAATTAATTAAATAAAAGGTCTACTTGAAAGAAATTGAAAGTCTGATAATTAGTAGGGGTGAAATTACATAATATGCAAACCAAGAACAAAAGGGCAAAAGACGATCAAATTAAAGGATTTAAATCAAGGTTTCCTGGGTGTAATTACCAAAATTGAAAAGTTTAAAGGTCAATTGAGGATTTATATGCTTATATTGGAAGGACAAGGACTAAATTGAAATTTTTCTAAAATCCTATTTAAAAACCCTATTATTTAGAGTTTAAATGAACAACGTGTCACTCAGATTTTAATAAATAGAATGAATGATATGTTATTCGGTCATAGTGTTTTCTTTTTTATCTGAAAGGCTGATCGAGTAACCACTTTCAGGCAAATGAATATGACATCTATAACCACCTTACAGACCCCAACCTTCACCACTCGACTTAGAAACATCTCCTCTACAAGGACTAGTTATCCTCATCACATGTTTGTACATTATTTAGCTTAATGAACTCGACAATATCTTGTCCCTAATCAGCCACCTCTGCACTGGCAGATTCAAGTTAATCGAGAGCTTACCTTCCAATCAATAAATGTGGAGTTTTAGACCTTTAAATCTAGTGTGGTTCATTCCTAATGACAGATTTATATCCCCTCTATAAGGTTTAGGTCAAAAAATGATACGTTTATGGCTCAATCTCCACAATGATCTTGACAAAATACCTAACTCAATCATTTATGACTGAAGAAAAACACACCATAATAGAAAAGATTCAATGAATATTTTCTCATGTGTGATTTTAGTTTGCTAAAAGACAAAAGGGGACCAAGTACCACCTATTTCAAAGAGGAAGGTTTTGAAAAAGAAAGAATAAAAATCTTTCATAACAACTTCTTGGAAAAACCATCATGGTGTTGAAATTTGTTGTTTTATTTTTCTTATAAAAGAGCATCTACTCTTGAGCAGAGGAGGGGGATTTTTGGAAAAAAGAAATAGAAAAAGAAAAAGAGAAAGCTTAGAGAAAATTAAACCATTAAAGTTTCGTGATATAACGGCCATAAAGTATTGATAAGAAATGAAAAGAAAGAAGTAGAAGGTAGAGCTTGTGAGTCCAAGATTGGAAGCAGAAATACCAGAGATCTAAAGCTTGAATAAGGAGAAAGAAATTTGAAGCAAAGGAGGTAACATTGTTAAACAAGGTATACCTTTAACTTTGATGAGGAGGTGTAGCTTAGTGAGCACACCCCTCCCCCCTCTATTTTATCTTTTAAATTCCTATTTAAAATGTTTATTACGCATCCATTATAGTCATTTGTCGGTTTAAATGACATGAATGTTTGTTTTAAAGAGTTTAATCATACCTTAAAAATTAGCTTATACCAAAAATAATGGTATCTCTAATTATAGCCCTTATGGTATTTTACTCTTTATTGAACTAAAAAATCTGGATCTAATTATAGCCCTTATGGTATGTAAAATATATCTCTTCTCACCATCCTCGTAGTGTATGAGATAAATGCATGCATTTCGATTAAGGTTGTATTCTATGGTTACGATTCTACCATATATGTATTTTTCTTTCTATCAAGAATTGATTTTACAGTATAGACATCTATGACCTCCCTCTTTATCCCTTGCAGTAATGATTCTTCTAGCATTACAGCCTTTACCACAACAATGCTGCCTATAAATCAAATTATTTCGTGTATTGGATTTCACTTGACTGTCTACGGCTTCATTGAGTGTGCTCGGGGTAAAAGTTTTGTATAAATGTATCGTCATGCTGTTAAGTATTTTGATTTAAGTTCTTTTCTTTCTAAGAGGTGGAATAGAATAACCTGGTTGAAGCGTAATGATCATATGTCTATAATGCATTGTATGTCTTATAATAGGTCTCATTCTTCTACCCTTTTCCGGGAGTCGATGCCTATTCATAGCTATTACCTTGACATTAGAGAAGAGTTCGACCCTATGCATTATTTTTGTCATAGTTGATCCTGATTCGACATTAGAAGTATATTTATTTTTCAATAATTACCGAATACTTTTATTTGTAACTATTGCGATTCCACCCATAAATCTATTTTCTTCCCTATGAGTTCTAGTCTCAATAAGAATGTTAGTCCCTGCTGTTCATATGTTATGATATAAATATACCACACAAATTTGTTATGTATGGATGATGAGATTGCATTTATACAAAGCCAATTCCAATAGATTTATTGGAAGGTCCCATTGGCGTGCATCTAGTAGGAATTGAACCTATGAATTCGCCAGTTATGAGTTGGGCGTTTTAACTATTTAACCATAGATGCTTAGCGGGGATCCTCGCACATGGTGAATAACAAAATTCCAATTGAAATAAAATATTTAGGATAAATCAATGCAATTTAAATTTAGGAGGAATCAATGAAAGGACGTCAATTCAAATCCTGGATTTTCAAATTGAGAGAGATCAAGAATTCTCACTATTTCTTGGATTCATAGACCCAATTCAATATAGTGGGATCTTTCATTCACATTTTTTTTCCATCAAGAACGTTTTATAAAACTCTTGGACTCCTGAATATGAAGTATCATATTTTCACGCAATTCACAAGGTTTAACAAGCAATTGATATTTCACTATTGGTGTAGTACTATTTGTAGTAGTAGTACTTATATATCGTATTAACAATCGAAAGATGGTCGAAAGAAAAACTCTCTATTTGGCAAGCTTCTTCTTATACCTATGAATTCCATTGAACCCATAAATGATACATTAGAAGATCCTTTGAGATAATATTTCAATATGTATGCCATATATATATTTTTTGGTTATTCTCCAATTTATATTTTTTTCTCTCTAAAAAAAATACAAAAAAATAAAAAATATTATCAAAAAATATAACAATGAAAAGAGGATGCCAGAACGCTCAGAAAATGGTCAAAAATTGGTTGAGGAGGTTTAAAAATACAAAGATTGAAATTTTATGGTATATCATTGACCGTTGAGAGCCCTGTTGATGAAGAACATCCCTAAACTACAAAAGGCGCGTAAATAAGAGAGCTGACATTGACTAAATCAGGGACCAGATTGAAGAAAATTAGAAGTTATTGATCAATTGAGGGTCGAATTGCATAAATCAGAAACCAAGGATCAAAGTGGAAAAGGCAACCAACTTCAAGGCCGACTGTTAATCTTGGCAGGGATGTGATTGAATTGATCAAAATTTTCAATTAAGGACTCGATTGAAAAAATCACAAATTGAGGACTGGTTTGTACTTTGACATAAGTTTGGCATCGTTTTCATTTAAATGAAACGGCGTGTTTTGGCAAAAACAACACCGTTTCATACACTTTTTTTTATTAAAAAAAAAACCCAAAACAGAGTCGTTTTGAACGACACTATAGCCTTTCTTCTTCCCCTAGACGCACAAAAAATAGGGGAAGAAGAAAGTTTTGTTCCCCTGTTTCTCACTGCCTTCTCTTCCCCCGAGGACCCAAAAAGACACTAAAAAAACACCCCACTTGCCTAAATACTGACCGGTGGCCTACCACGAATGCAAAAAAAGAGAGGCATGCCATTTCACCGCCCTTCTCTACCTATTAATACAAAGGCAGAGAAGAGGCAAAAAAAAATAAGGGAAAAAATCAGAAGAGGAGAACCAGAAAAGAAAAGGAAGAAAGAGAGAGAAAAAGAAAGAGAAGGCAAAGGTAGGGGCAGAGGGGAGGACGACCACCTTCAGCCCAGCAGCGCCACCATTGCGCCTCCTCTCCATCGCCACCAGCAGCAGCAGCTCGTCGAGTAGAAGAAGAAAAGAAAAAAAAACAAAGGCTCTCGCCTCTGCATAATGAAGAAAAAGTAGTCAGCAGCGCGCCACCGTGCCCCCAGCCACCACTAGCAACGTCGTTACAACCACCACCGCCAACAGCACCGCCTCGACGCCGCCACAAGTTGGCCTTCTCTGCAACCGTCGTCGTCCCTATCACGCCTCTATTGTTCACAAATCATGTGAACAGTGGAGAGCACTGTTCAGATGGGTTGGGCTGGGTTCGGCACAGCCCATACATTTGGGCCAGGTCTGGCCCATTTCAAAAAATTTAAAGAAAAAATATTTTTCAATATTTGTGATTTCCCTACTTTTTGATCTATGCCTTTTTTTGCTTAATATCGGTCTGTATTTTACGTCGTAAAAATATAAATCTGGTATTAACATACCTGGTTTTCGTCAACTTTTGAAAAATTAAAAAAATTAAAAAAAAGAAGAAAAAATTTTTTTGTGCATACAGCCAAGTATCTCAAAGCTAAAAAATCATATTGTGTTTTCCATACACCATAAAAGAGATATATTTTAGCATGTATTTTGGATTTAATAACCTGTTTATTAAAGTCACGAGAACGTTGGCCAAAATTTCAAAAACAATAAAAAATTTTAATTTGTCTGTCTTTTAGTATCCGGGGCACGACCTTACACGTAAGGCGCATTCCGGATATCAGTTTCTTTTTGTGGACACTAGAACGATTAGGCTTTTACCCATAAAATAAAGAACCTCCTTATTGAGGAGGGTCTTTTCTTGAACCCTTAGAACAGACTAACGACTAGAAAACGCAACAAAACCTTAGATTTTATCAGACATTAAAACAATGCAGCCTACCTTAGATAGGGTGTATTTGGGGTATTAATACATTCCTTTTACGCAACCAGTCTCCGTATCCGATCTCTGAGACCAGTTAGGGTTCCTAGTGACCAAAATAGTAGGTGGCGACTCTCATTCCCTTTTTTCATGGAAAAAGACAAGAATTCCTTGTCTTACCATATTTACCTAGACGGACGACACACCTAAGGGTTGAATGATCGTCGCACGCACACGTGCGACACTTTTTTCTGGAATTTCTAGAATTTTAACTTTAACAAAAGGATTCCTTTATTTAATAGAAGGATTCCTTTACTTGACTAATGCAACGTAGTCAACTCTATTTGTTAGAACAACTTTCATTGAGTCTCTGCACCTATCCTTTTGTATTATTATTCTGTCTTTATAAACCTTTGTTTGTTTTTTTGTTTTTTTTTGAAAAATAAAATTTAGCGTAGGATTACCCCTTTTTTTTTCCAGGGTTTCTCTGAATTTAAAATTTATCACCTAGTAAGTTTCCATACCAAGGCTCAATACAATTACGTCCGTAGCGTCTACCAATTTCTCTATATCCCTTTTTTGTTTTGTGTTTTGAGATTCAGATCTTATTATTATGTTATTATGTCATTCCTTTTTTCTTTCATTTCTATTCTACTAGAACTATTAAAGTCATTAGATACTGATTCCTATATTCCTAGAAAAGTGTTTCCTCTTATTTTTATATTTTATTTGATTTCTTGTCTAGCCTCTTTCATATCGTGATGATGTTGAGGATGAATTGTGAGTTGCCCACTCAATCTGATGACCTCCTCAGAAAGCAAACGTATATGCTCAGCCATCTTCTCAATCTGGGGTTGGATGGACTTACCAGCAGCAATGTGGGCATCCATGATATGCCCTGGTGTGTGTGGATCGGCCATGGTGGTGTGCTAGATAAAACCGCACGTCAAAGTTTACTTTCTTGCTGAAGAAGTAATTAGCTTTTTGTAAGGTCCCCACAAATGGCGCCAATTGATGAGGTTATAAAAATCACAGGGGATATTCTCAAATGAATTATTCCTAGAAATTCTTATACATCATTTATGGTGAGTTCTATGACCTCCACTTCAAGACTACGTAGGCAGGCTTCTCCTTTGGCAAATCTTCTCCTAAAGGGATATGAAACTCTTCTAGAATAAATGCCTGCACAAAATCCCCTAGGATATTAATGGGGGACCCTCTGAAGATCAAGTCAGTACTAGGAATATGTGTAAAAAAAAAAAACAACATTAATGAAGATATTAATAAGCTTTATGAAGATTGAGAAAAGGTTAGGGAAGAAGATCTAGAGGTGAAGGGAAGAAGCTAAGAATGTGTTTATGTCTTTGGATATGTCTCTCTCCTTTTCTGTATATTCTTGTTTTCTTTTATATTACCTGATTTGAACTGCCTTATGCAACGTAGAAAAAGTAGAAAAGTAATCTTGTATGATTAAGATAATATTATCTCATTACTCATACCATCACATCTAATTAATGTAAACATGAACTATTTGTTCATATTTAATGGGATTATAATGGGTATCATAATTATTAACCCAGACTCA
>Ga0325402_1006045_pt1 | contig 11409 bp, 7 predicted proteins | sample PopdelMetagenome_22_FD_207212 | JGI IMG/M metagenome (GOLD analysis project Ga0325402, IMG submission 207212) | Populus deltoides microbial communities from Bellville, Georgia, United States - Xylem-PdKOR-R3 | ecosystem: Host-associated > Plants > Phyllosphere > Stem > Wood/Secondary xylem...
TAACTTTTTAAAAGAAATTTTATTTTTAAATTAAATTAAATTAATTGCATGAAAATAAACATGGGATATTTAATTTATGGTGTTTTATTTTTATTTATCATCTGAGTCATTGCTCTAACATGTATAATCTTATTAAATTCTTAGTTTTTTTTTAAAATATTTATACTGCATGATCATCTTTTTTTTTTTTTTATGTTTATAAAAATTTAGCCTGACCTTCAATGCAGCGTGGATTATAATGTTATAAGCTAACTTGGCAACTAGAAAAAAAAAAACAAAAACTTGGCCCATAGTGCAAAATGTTCAAGGAGAATAACTTATAAGGATTTGAAGAGTTGCCTCGATGAGTGCGCCGTGGAAGATGACTGGGTTGCCACTAAAGACATAAATACTGCCCTAAAAAGCTGAAAGAACAACTAGTTTACAGTGACCCACGTAGTTTACGTAGATGATCTACGGTGCCGCTAGAATCAAAATAAAAATTAAATATAAAAGAAAATCAAGCCATTGTTATTAAAGAAGAATTTCTCTCTGCTAGTATTAGACGACTGACTATCTATCGGTAAATCAGCAGCAATGTTTTGTTTGCTTCTCAGAATATGCCTTTTAAATTCCACAATAAACGAGAACAGGACAAGTAATCCTAGTCCAAACAAGACGAGAGCCAAAACGACCGTCCGAACCATTCCTAGTTCATCAGCTGTATCATCACGAGGCGTCTACACTCTCTCTCTCTCTCTCTTCAGATCGTGTGTACGTTGAGAATGAGCCACTTTGTGTATGAGAAAGGGAGAGTTTTTTGCATTGCTTTAGACATCCAGTTTGGTTGATTATTTTTATTTGTTCAAAATACTAGTTGTAATGAAAATATCAAGTCATGTATTTTCTTACAAGACCCCTAGTTAAGGTTTATTTTGCGAAAGATCTACGGTCAAAATAAAGACTATCTTGGGAGATTGCGAGGAAAGAATGGTGATTAGCATAAACAAGTAATTACCTTCTTAATTTAAGTGAGGAGTCAAGCATAATAATGTCTTAATTACTTGTTGTGAGCGTGACTAGAAATTAAGAAATTTAGTCGGCAACGAAAGAAATTAAGCCATGTACAAAAAGACCACAGTGTGCATTGCCACGGAGACCAACGCATGGGGAGAGACGTATATGTACGGGATCCTACCCACAATTCCATACCATCAAAGATTTATTATTCTTCAGCTGATCAGAAGGAATCTTTAAAGAAAGCTTGATCTCTCCCTTTCTCCCATCCCTTTATGAATAATTCTCACAGTAATATGGTCCCCGTCTAGCTAGCTCCATCGGTTGATATCCCCTCAAGAAAAGTGACGTGATTAATTTTGTTTTCTAACTAGCTCAAACTTGTCTCTTCAATCACACCATGCACCTGCGTCTCTATCTCTAGCGGGCTCCTCCTCCTCCAGACAGAAGAGAAGAGAAGAGCTGATACACGTATTTTTATTCTAGTCTGAATTACTGCTATACTGAAGCTAGCCAGGATTAAGATATATATAAAACCAGCTGAGCTTCTGGGCAACATGTTAGATTTAGGTGCTGCTGCTGCTGCTGCTGCAAGTAAGCCCTTCTGCTCTCTCCTTTTCTTTTCTTTTCTTTCTCAAAAGATATATCCTCCTCATCTTTCTCTCTGTATGCACACACGCCTGTGTAATTAAGCAACCAGCCGGACAGCCCAAGGTGCAACATGAGCTGCTGCATCGTCTGGGTTCTTTCAGCTGCTAGCTACGATTTTTTCTATGTGAGAAAGAGGAATAATATTAATTAATGGTCTTATTTGTTGTCGGCATAAGGTTTGGAAGTTCAGTGGTTAACCTTTCTGACTTGAATGTTTATTTCTTTCAAAGTCTTTTTTTATTTATTAGACTGAATCATTCCCATTAACTACATTATTTCTCCATCAGCTGCTTTTGCCTGGAAACAACTCTCTGTAATTAAAGTAAATTATCTACCCTTTAATATTAATACAATATTTCCGATTTCTTAATCTGCATTTCTTGCCCAATTATTCTACCATTGACGACTTGGTTATTTCCAATTTCATCATGAACATGCATTGTTAGGAACACCGGCGAGCTTCAGTAGAACCAAAACTAAAGTCTCCACTGGATCGAGTTTTAGATGTGCCATCACAGTTCACACTCTTACTAAATGATTATTATCGTTTTTGGATTCGAACCCAGACGAGAGCATAAAATAGTGAATCCAACACCTCTAAGATACTGCACGGTGTAGGCTAATGGTGCCCTTGAACAAAACAAAAGCTGAGTACTCAATTGGTCGACAGGAATCTCGGAATACTGTTTGGAATTTGTAGAAAGTAGTCACTAAAAGACAATAAAGGACAATTACAAGTTTATGGCCAGCCAGGATACAAATCCTGTTCTAATTTTGACCAGTAGTGTTGACAGACAGTCAGACCACGAATATTGTCCTGACGCAGCCTCTAGCTTTAGGCCATAGAAAACCCATATGCTATACCATAAGCATGAAAAATTAATTTCACGGAATTAAGCAAATTATACAATGATTTGAGCATGTGTAATAGGGACAGCACAGCCCTGGGGCGTCAAGAATTAATCCATTACAAATGTAGGCAATTAGTTACGGAAGTATGTTTTAACCCTCTACAATACGTGCAGATCTTAAGCTATTAACTCGGATGGATTGGCCGCAGCTACAGTCACTCTGTTTGCGGGAGCACATAACCATAGGTGTACAGCTTGGGTTCCTCGGAATCTTGTTACTTCATCTTCTACGAAAATGCGTAGACCTAGCTTTCAATGGTGGAACAAAGACCACAGATCAAGGCAAGGAGAATTACCACATTGGATTGAAGTTCAGCAACTCTTACAAAGCGAGCATGGTTTGTTCGACTTGTCTGCTGGGAGTCCATATCTCAATGCTACTGGTGCTGTTAAATGGTCAAGAGACCAGTTGCAACTCCATAGTACGAGTCTTTTCAGCTGAGGTCTTGCAAATGATATCATGGGCAATTACACTGGTTCCAGTCTTTAGGATTTTTCCGAGTAGAAGGTATGTCAAGTTCCCTTGGATTATAAGAGCATGGTGGCTTTGCAGCTTCATGCTGTCCATTGTCTGCACATCTTTAGATATCAACTTCAAAATTACAAACCATGGCCATCTTAGGCTACGAGATTATGCAGACCTCTTTGCTCTCCTCCCATCCACATTCCTGCTAGCTATTTCATTTCGAGGGAAGACAGGCATAGTCTTTAATGCATTTAATGGCGTCACCGACCCACTTCTCCATGAAAAGAGTGATAAAGATTCAGACACCAAGAGAGAATCACCATATGGAAAAGCTACACTCCTCCAGTTGATTACCTTCTCTTGGCTCACCCCGTTGTTTGCTGTTGGTTACAAGAAACCTCTTGAACAGGATGAAATCCCAGATGTTTATATCAAGGACTCTGCTGGATTCCTCTCCTCCTCCTTTGATGAGAATCTAAATCAAGTTAAGGAGAAAGATAGAACCGCAAACCCCTCTATCTACAAGGCAATCTTTTTGTTCATCAGAAAGAAAGCAGCAATTAATGCATTATTCGCAGTTACCAGTGCAGCAGCATCATATGTTGGTCCCTACCTCATTGATGACTTCGTGAATTTCCTAACCGAGAAGAAAACCAGGAGCTTACAGAGTGGCTACCTTCTTGCATTAGGGTTTCTAGGTGCAAAGACAGTGGAGACAATAGCGCAGAGACAGTGGATATTTGGAGCCCGACAGCTCGGCCTTCGTCTTAGAGCCTCCCTGATATCTCACATTTACAAGAAGGGCCTCCTCTTGTCAAGCCAATCCCGCCAAAGCCACACCAGTGGTGAGATAATCAACTACATGAGTGTAGATATCCAACGAATTACAGATTTCATCTGGTACTTGAACTATATATGGATGTTGCCTGTACAAATTACCTTAGCAATCTACATTCTACATACAACTCTAGGTTTGGGGTCAATGGCAGCATTAACTGCAACTTTAGCAGTGATGGCTTGCAACATACCCATAACAAGATTCCAGAAAAGATACCAGACTAAGATCATGGAAGCCAAGGACAAAAGAATGAAAGCCACTTCAGAAGTCCTTCGGAACATGAAGATACTAAAACTCCAAGCATGGGACACTCAATTCCAACACAAGATAGAAAGCTTGAGGAAAATAGAGTATAATTGTCTATGGAAGTCTCTCAGGCTTTCAGCAATTTCAGCTTTTGTCTTCTGGGGATCACCCACGTTTATCTCTGTGGTCACGTTTGGTGCATGTATGCTAATGGGAATCCAACTTACAGCAGGAAGAGTCCTATCAGCATTGGCCACCTTCCGAATGTTGCAGGACCCCATATTCAATCTACCTGACCTGCTCTCTGTGATTGCACAGGGAAAAGTTTCAGCAGATAGAGTTGCTTCCTTCCTTCAGGAAGGTGAAATTCAGCATGATGCCACTGAGCATGTTCCAAAAGATCAAGCAGAGTATGCAATTAGTATTGATGATGGACGATTCTGCTGGGAATCCGATTCAAGCAACCCAACCCTTGATGAAATACGGTTGAAAGTGAAGAGGGGTATGAAAGTCGCAATTTGTGGGACCGTGGGATCAGGCAAGTCCAGCCTGCTTTCTTGCATTCTTGGAGAAATACAGAAGTTGTCAGGGACAGTGAAGATCAGTGGCGCAAAAGCTTACGTTCCTCAATCTCCATGGATACTGACAGGAAATATCAGGGAGAACATACTATTTGGGAATCCATATGACAGTGTCAGGTATTACAGAACAGTTAAAGCATGTGCTTTGTTGAAGGATTTTGAACTGTTCTCCAGTGGTGACTTAACTGATATTGGAGAAAGAGGGATAAACATGAGCGGGGGACAGAAGCAGAGGATACAGATAGCTCGTGCAGTTTACCAGGATGCTGATATATATTTATTTGATGACCCTTTCAGTGCTGTAGATGCTCATACAGGATCCCAACTCTTTCAGGTTAGTACTTATTTCCTGACCTTCCAACAGTGTTATGAGAATGACCTTCAAGTAAGGTGCAAGTGTAAAGTATCTCAACCATTCTTCTACATCTTCTTCACCGGATTCCCAGAAGTTTGACATTGAAGTTGCATTATATATATTTTGCAGGAATGCCTAATGGGAATTCTCAAAGATAAGACTATAATTTATGTCACCCACCAAGTGGAGTTTCTTCCTGCTGCAGACATCATTCTGGTAAGAGAAATGCTACAAAGTTTACTGCCCATTTTTTCAGCCTTTTTAGGAAGTATAACTTTGAGGAAGGTAGAGCACATATACTGAATTAAAGAAGCTTATAAAATAATTTTAAGATAAATTCGGTTCTGAATATTGTTCAATTAGTAAAAACTAAACTGTTATACACCATAGCACCATGTTGTAAATGCATGCTTAGTGTGATAACTTTGCCCTACAAATTATTTGATTACAAGTGTTAAGGATAGTGGATTTTAGGAATATGCTGAGATTATACCTGACATGAATCTGAACAGGTGATGCAAAATGGAAGAATAGCAGAGGCTGGAACATTTAGTGAACTTTTGAAACAGAACGTAGGATTTGAAGCTTTAGTCGGTGCTCATAGCCAAGCTCTAGAATCAGTCCTTACAGTTGAGAATCCGAGGAGAACATCTCAAGATCCAGAACCTGACAGTGAATCTAATACAGAATCCACTTCAAACTCAAACTGTCTCTCACATTACGAGTCGGACCATGACCTCTCTGTAGAAATAACAGAAAAGGGAGGAAAATTCGTGCAAGATGAAGAGAGAGAGAAAGGAAGCATTGGAAAAGAAGTTTACTGGTCATACTTGACCACTGTGAAAGGTGGTGCCCTGGTCCCATGTATAATCTTAGCACAGTCATTATTCCAAATATTACAGATAGTTAGTAACTACTGGATGGCATGGTCTTCTCCTCCTACAAGTGACACTGCTCCAGTATATGGGATGAATTTCATATTGCTTGTTTATACACTACTTTCTATTAGTAGTTCACTATGTGTCCTGGTCCGAGCCACACTAGTAGCAGTAGCAGGACTTTCAACAGCACAAAAGCTCTTCACAAACATGCTGCGTAGTCTACTCCGAGCTCCAATGGCATTTTTTGATTCAACCCCAACCGGAAGAATATTAAACCGAGTGAGTAATCTACAGAGTAGCAGAATTTTATGTCAGAGCATGATTCAACATAATGTCAATTTTTAGCATATATTTGATGTGACAACATTCTACAATCGGTGCACAAACCATGATTTCCTTTGCAGAAGAAGATTGTAATGGAATAACATGAAAACAAGGAATTCTGAACTAGTAGTTTATTATAAGCAAACTACCATATAGGAGGTGCGATTGTTAATCAAATATGCTAGGAAACAAATAAATGGGCTATGAATTCCTAATTACTTGCATCACTTAAACCAACCACAACACTTTATAAACAAAGATCATCTGAAGAACTCTTTGTTCGGTAGAAAGACTAGGTGAGAAAGTGAAAACATCTTCAAGTCAGATTACAGAAATCAATGCTGGGCTGACTAGCATACTAAATCTTAAATGACAAGTACAGTAAGGAGTTATCATTTTCAACTCTCTAGAGTTTGAAGATCAAGCTTCTATCATTTCAAGTCAAGACAGTTATAGACACATAAATAAGATTTCAAAGATGTACCTTCTACAAATTTATCAAACGTCATCACTTTTGCAGGCATCAATGGATCAAAGCGTCATAGACATGGAAATTGCACAAAGACTCGGCTGGTGTGCTTTCTCAATAATACAGATTCTAGGGACCATTGCAGTGATGTCCCAGGTCGCATGGGAAGTGTTTGTGATCTTCATTCCGGTAACTGCAGTCTGCATATGGTACCAAGTAAGAATTTATTTCACCTTTGGTATATAACGTATCCAAACGTGCTTATTTAATGCACTAAAAGCACAATACACAAAGACCAATTTAGGTCATATGGCATTTTAACTGTCTCATTTCGTCATGTCAGGAAAATTCTCACAGAAAGAGGAAAAATGGATTAAAAATAAGCATGCTTGAAACGTCACTAAGATAATAAGAATAACAAAAATGAAGAGAAAAAAAATATTAACTTCATTATTACCTTTAGAATTGCTGTTTTGCTATGGGAATCAATCTATAATATTGTGTCTTGTCAGCAATATTACACGCCAACAGCAAGAGAACTGGCTCGCTTAGCAGGGATACAACAAGCCCCGATCCTCCATCATTTTTCAGAATCACTAGCAGGAGCAGCAACAATTCGTGCTTTTGATCAACAAGAACGTTTTTATTGTTCAAACCTTGATCTGATAGACAACCACTCAAGGCCATGGTTTCATAATGTATCTGCAATGGAATGGCTTTCTTTCAGGCTGAATTTGCTATCCAATTTTGTGTTTGCCTTCTCATTGGTTTTGCTGGTGAGCCTTCCTGAAGGAGTAATCAGTCCAAGTGAGTATGACGTTCAATTTAAGAAAATAAAAATAATTGCTTGCAATGACCTTAAAAGTAGTCGCCATTAAATCATTTGCTTAGACTGATGTGGTAAAAAATCTCTAAAGGAACAATCGAAAGTGGAAGTGAACAGCATCTCCAACACACAGACAACGGATCATAAAAGTATTGAGTTCTAATTAAGATTGGAACTTTTCCCTTCTTGTAGGCATTGCTGGGTTAGCTGTAACATATGGAATAAACTTGAATGTTTTGCAAGCTTCCGTCATATGGAACATATGCAATGCAGAAAATAAAATGATCTCAATAGAAAGAGTACTTCAGTACTCCAGCATAACGAGTGAAGCGCCCCTTGTGCTTGAGGAGAGCAGGCCTCCAAACAAGTGGCCAGAAGTAGGAGCGATCTGCTTCAAAGATTTGCAGGTAATCCCCTTTGGCGAGGCTTTCATTCACTATATGAAAAGGATAACAAGTGCAGAAACTTCGGCATCTACTTGTTATCAGACAAAAACATGCTCTGCATATGTTTTATAACAGACATTTTCACTGTATTGCAGATTCGCTACGCAGAGCATCTGCCATCTGTTCTGAAAAACATTAACTGTGCATTTCCTGGAAGAAAAAAGGTTGGAGTTGTAGGAAGGACAGGAAGCGGGAAATCAACCCTCATACAGGCAATTTTCAGAATTGTGGAACCCAGAGAGGGAAGCATTATCATCGATGATGTGGACATTTCAAAGATAGGTCTTCAAGACTTGAGATCAAGGCTTAGCATCATCCCCCAAGACCCAACAATGTTTGAGGGAACAGTGAGGGGAAACCTCGACCCACTGGGTCAGTACTCTGACTATGAAATATGGGAGGTAAGCATTTTTCCTTGCTAGATTGATTTAAAATTATTTGAGGTTCAAAACTTTGATAGCAGTGGTAATAGAAATAACTCCCACCATGTTTCAGGCTCTAGAAAAGTGTCAGCTAGGAGATTTGGTGCGCGCAAAAGATGAAAAGTTGGACTCCCCAGGTATGGATAGACAATTCATGTCTGTGTGTGTGCGTGCGCGTGTGTGGAAGTAGTAGTGGTAACTAGTGAGCTGCTATATTAATGACAGTGGTGGAAAATGGAGAAAACTGGAGTGTGGGTCAAAGGCAACTATTCTGTTTGGGAAGAGCATTGCTAAAGAAAAGCAGGATTCTTGTCCTGGATGAAGCAACAGCATCAGTCGATTCAGCAACTGATGGGGTGATACAAAAGATCATTAGTCACGAATTCAAAGATCGAACAGTGGTCACAATAGCTCACAGAATCCACACAGTCATAGACAGTGATCTTGTTTTGGTCCTTAGTGATGGTAAGTACCAGGTCAAAGACAAATGAATAATACGATTATCTAGATTGTTAATCAGAGAAGAGAATGCAAATGATTTCTTCTGTTTTTTTTTGGTGTGATCAGGGAGAGTTGCAGAGTTTGATACGCCAGCAAGGCTACTAGAAAGGGAGGAATCTTTCTTTTCAAAGCTTATAAAAGAGTATTCCATGAGATCTCAGAGCTTCAACAGCTTAACAAACGTGCATGCATAATCAAGTAGTTGGAACATTTGGTAGAGCAATGGTAGAGATGATGATGATGATTGGTAAACGTAGACAGAAAATAACCAGGCCACAGAGCATCCATTAGCCAAATAATCATATATGAAAACGAATTCAATGATTTATGAGCCCACCAACAGTGTGTATGCAAGTGGATACAGAATGAAGCGGCCTAGCCTTTGTGGCGGGTGGCGGGTGGGGAGGAGGGGGGTAATGGAATTGCAGTGTCTTTCTAGTGAATAAAAAGTCAAATGTTTGCTTTAGTTGAAGTAATAACTGTACAATTGCAGAATACATATATTCAGAGGGTAATACTAACTGCTGTGGGTGCTGTACCTTTCCAAACAGAGGAGAAATTAATCCTCCCAGGAGAATATTCAAGGTCCCATGTCCCATGAGGACCAAGACTCAAACAAGTGCTGCTAAAATAAGGTGACATATCATAAACACATAAAATGAAAAATCAAATCATCAAAGATGAATGCTGATAGGTCATGATTTATGTTAACCAACCCTATTTAAAAGCCAACACATGAAAGTTATAATCTGAAATAAAAATGTGTCTTTCTCAGCGTCCAATTCTATGTTGGGCCATGACATGACCGCGTCCAACTCTAAGTTGGGCAGGGGCACACCACGCCTAACTCTAGGTTGGGTCGTGACGCGTCCGCGCCCTATTCAATGTTGGGCCAGGGCGCGTCCGCACCCAATCCTCTATTGGGTTAGGGACGCGACCACACCCAATTCCACATTAAGCTATAGTGCGTCGATCCCTAACTATTCTTGGGTGCAGTCACAAGCTGAACTCAACTCCTTCTGGGCTCAGTGTGTGAGTTGAATCCAATGCCTCTCAGGTTGAGTGCACGACTAAAATGTAACTCCACACTGAACCTCTCATACGTTGGGTTTGGGTTAATAATTATGATACTCATTATATCCTATTAAATACAAACAAGCAATCCATGTTTATTTTAATTATATGTGATGGTACGAGCAATAAAATAATATTATTTTACTCATACAAGATTACATTTCTACTCCTTCTACGTTGCATGAAACATGTCATGTCAGGTAATATAAAAGAGGGCAGGAATATACAAATGGGGGTTCGAAACCTTATACTCTGAGACATAAATACATTCTCTGCTTCTTCCTCCTTAATTCTACATCTTCTTCCCTTTTCTTTTCTCTATCTTCATAAAAGCTCATTAATACTTTCATTAATGTTCTTTATCACATAAAAATATCTAGTACTGACTTGATCTTCGAAGGGTCACCCATCAACACTTCTATGGGATTTTATGCATGCATATATTCAAGAAGAGATTAACACCCCCTTAGGACAACCATTAAAGAAGAAGCTAATGCAATCTTAAAGTGAACGTCGTAGAACATGCTATGAATGATGTGCAGGGATTTTTAAAAATAATTCATCTTAGAATATCCCTAGTGATTTTTGTATCCTCATCAAATTATGCCATTTGAAAAATCAACTATTTCCAACAAAAACATGGTAATGGTAGGAGAAAAGAATTGTCATCACCTGAGATGTATCTTTTTCTGACAGAATCTGAGACAACATCAACCACCCCATTTCTGGATGTTATCTCATTGACATGAACAATAAAGTCGTGGTTGATAACATGGGGGCATCCTCCTCCTTGGCTTGTGCCTCTTTCTCGGTGGTTGAGACAGTTACCAATAGAAGTAGCATCAAGGGCATTTCCCACTGACATTGTAAATGCCAACTCCACCAGCCGCTGCATGAACAAGTATATAGTGCACAGGTTCAACTTTAATTCAAAGAGACTGTAGCATCAATTTCTATGGGAAACAACTAAAGCGAATTGGTGTTTACAATTCTTTACGGGACATGATTCAACAATTTAAAAAGAAGGTCCTCAGAGGATAGTTAGGCTAAAGTTTGTTAAACAATCTAGATAGAAATACAAAAATAAAAAAAGAAGAATGCTAGGATTTTATTGATACTGCATAATACAATTAAAATAATCTAAAGGAATATATTTAATCTAAATACAAAGAGACTATATATAGACTAAACAAAAGAAATTAAAAAGAAAATATAAAGACTATTATACCCTTAATAAACAATAAAACAAAATAACTATATATTTCTTAACATCTCTCCTCAAACTCACATTGCGACAGCTACAAATATCAAGAGTTTGCCAACTAGAAAACAAAAGCAAAAAATAAAATGCAACTTGGTAAAGAGATGCAATCTGTAAAGAAGAAGGAACAAAAGGTAAAATAATGGTATCATGCTTGAGAT
>Ga0325402_1006049_pt1 | contig 11406 bp, 16 predicted proteins | sample PopdelMetagenome_22_FD_207212 | JGI IMG/M metagenome (GOLD analysis project Ga0325402, IMG submission 207212) | Populus deltoides microbial communities from Bellville, Georgia, United States - Xylem-PdKOR-R3 | ecosystem: Host-associated > Plants > Phyllosphere > Stem > Wood/Secondary xylem...
TGTAAACATGAAAATGGTTGTATAACTTAATTTGTATAATAAATGTTTAAACTTGATTGGTTGAATTTAACGTTGTAGTTTATATAACCATATTCCATGTCTATGAATTTATATTTATTTAAATTATCCATCCATAATGATATTTTTGTTATATAATGCATATCATAAATATTATGGTTGATAGGTGTGAGTATAATTGTGGAATTAAAACCCAGGATGATTGGGTCGGGAATTAAGTTATGAGATGCGAACTGTTAGAAATGTAAACCGGTTACATGTCGGTAACTTGGGACCTTCCAGTATGGGGGGACTCTGTCGAAATTCTGGTAGATGTTAATACGAAGACCATGAATATGTATATATATATATATATATATATATATATATATATATATAAATTAACTACTATGTTTTTTTTCTATTGACATGAGATTGTGGTTTTATCCCAGAAATGGGGGATGTTACACTTTCACGCCATGAGCAGAGGCCTTCTTTCTAGCCACATTTGCTATGAACTCCATTCATGTCCTGCAGCACAAGATGTTAATTTGAAAAAACATGAGTGTACCTTGAACTTCAACATAAAGATAAACAAGCTCAAAAGGGGCTCATTAAGGATAATATGCTTTAAGTTGGCTTTTTGGTTCAAGTGGTTAAAATTTCTAATGCTTTTATCATCTTCATGTGAACATGTAATGTGAATGTAATCTCAACAAGATATAAAGCAAGTTCTAGAGAAATATATCATTGAAAGAATGCACAATCAAAGAATATAATGTTGAAGGCTCAAAAGCTTGCATTGGTATAACACTATAAATTCAACATGATATATTTTCAAAGTCAATCCCTAAACCAATTAAACATTAAAACTTGCATGCACACTCATTCATTCGATTTATATCTTCTCTATCTCAATTAATTCTCATACATAATACTCATATTCTCATAAACCAATGGGAGTTCAAAAAGATCAAACATATATATTTTTTTTAACGCAACAAAGAAAACCAAAACTCTCTCAATACCTCCACACTTTAAACATAATGTCGTCCTCAATATTGAAATAAAAGAAAAGGAATGTAAGAGAATAATAAAAATAAAGTAAAATGCGAAAAATAAAAGATAAGGGAAAAAGAAAGCAAATCTGATTTTTTTTCTTTTTGTGTTGGGTTGCCTCCTAGTAAGCGCTTTTATTTTATGTCATTGGCTCAATATGTGGCATGCTCATTATTCATAGATTGGTTCAGCTAACTCCACAGAAGCGGTGAGTTCTGTCATTCAACTTTCATAGAAAGGTTTCAAGCAATGCCCATCAACCTTGAGCATTTTGTTTGTTTCTAAACTTGTAATTTCAACTGCACCATAAGGAAAGGCATTATAAATAACAAAGGGTCCAATCCAACGAGAGCGTAAGTTTTCAGGAAAAAGCTTCAAACACGAATGATAAAGAAGGACTTTGTCTCCAACATGGAACTCCTTTCTTGTAAGCATTTAGTCATGAAGACTCTTGGTCTTTTCTTTGTAAATCCTTGCATTCTCATAAGCATCATTTCACATCTCTTCCAACTCTTGCAATTGCAACTTTCTTGCAATCCCAACAACATCAAATCCATGTTACATTGTTTAATGGCCCAAAAAGCTTTGTGTTCAAGCTCCACCGGTAGATGACATGTTTTTCCATAAATCATCCTATAAGGTGACATTCTTATAGGTGATTTGTAAGCAGTCTGACAAGCCTAAAATGCATCACCAAGTTGTAGACTCCAATCTCGTTGGTTACGTTGCACTGTTTTCTCCAAAATAGACTTGATTTCTCGATTTGAAATTTTAGCTTTTACTTCCTCCATCATAGGCGAATTCAACCCCTTTTGCATTTCCCTCGTTGGTTTTGCATTGTCCTCCAATAGTATGTTATGCATACACATCGAAGGACTAATGCCCTTGATGTTGGCTAAAGTCTATCCAACGATTGTTTTGTGATTGCTCAACAACTTCACAAGTTTTTCCTGTTGCGCACTTGTCAAACCTTTTGCTATGATAACAGGAAGTGTATTGTTGTCGCTAATGAATACATACTTCAAATTATCAGACAAAGGTTTCAATTCTAAATCGGGGGCCTGTAAAATAGATGGCAACAACTTTTTATATGAAAATACTAAATCAACAAATACATTACCAAGGGGATTGGTTTGCAAAGCTTGCAAAGCCAATGCGGATTCCTACATGTTTTGGGGAACATATAGGTGCCTCTCCATCTCTGCTATCTTAGTAAAATCATAGCCATAGCTCAAAGCCACGTTTAATCCATCCTCACAATGAAAATAAAAAACTTATCGCACACACTTATCAACTTGGTTATAACATGTGATAGAATAAACATTGTTGTAAGGATATTTTATTGCATCATGAAAATTAAATTCAATCTTTTCATCTCCTACTTCCATGGACAAAGTATCCTTACTACAATCAATTTTTGTATTGGTAGTTTTCAAGAATGGTCTCCCAAACAATTGTTGCCACCCAATTTTTGACCCATGTTTTAATAATTTTTTTTTTAAAAATAAGGATTTACATGTGGCGATAGAGCATTAAGGTTAAGGAAGCAATATGTGAAGGAGATAATTATTGAATCATATATAATTACTGCAATACAAAATACCATAGATATATGATTTGATTCGTGCTAGTTATGGAAAATAATCATTGCAATGAAGAATACCATATATATAGGATTTGTTGGTGCTGGTTATAGAAGACAATCTCTGCAATAATTATTGCAATTTTTCCTTAAATAGAACATGTTGAGATTTTCTATATAAGTGAACATCCAGCCATATGCACAAAGGGGGGAAGAAAAATTGACATAGGACAATTTTTAAAGAGAGAAATTTAGAGCAACCACGAAAAAACCTAAACCTAATTTTTTTTGTATTCGGCCGAAACCAAGCCGCACCCCCACCCTTGGCCTTTGATTTTTTTTACACGGAGACCAGCCCCCCTCTCCTTCATCTAGCTGACTCTCCCTCACGAGCTCTCCTCCCTTTGGCCTTGGAGAATTTTCGGTTTCCCTCTTCAGCCGGCCATAGATCAATAGTCTCCTCTTAGCCAACCCGAGCCCCCATCACTCTGCTCTCTCAGCCTTTCTTCCCTTTCTCAGTCGTCTCCATCTTCCCCCACAAACCACCCAAACCAGCCTTCTCCATCTTCACCGATCTGTCATCCTCTAGCTCATAGAACAAGAGCTACCATTTCCCATCTCTCACTCAACCGTTTCTTCTTCACCATCACTACGCAGCTCGTGAAGACCTGGCCACCCCTGTTCTTTCCTTCATCTCCTTTAACCGGCCCCGAAACCAGCCAAAGGACAACAGCCCCACAAGCCATTCACCCCGATCTGCTCATTCCCCTCCAACCGAAAGGGAGCAATTTGTAGGCCGTCGTCTTCGCCAAGACACGAACTGGCCACCGACAGCTGCATAGACAGGACAGAAACCCAAAGCCTAGTAGCCGGTGGCCCCCTTGGTCTTGCCGCCACCTGAGATAAAGAAGAATGGGAAAGGAAAAGAAAAGAATAGATCTGTTGAGAGAAGCAGATCCAAAACGGAGAAGAAGGGGAAAGAAAACAAATCCGTGAATAAGAAAAAAAAAACTTAAAATCAACTGCTGTTTGTGTGTTTTACTCTTGTTGCAGGTGACGATGATCTTCACCGTCGGCGAGGAAGGGAAGAGGAGAAGGAGCTAGGCTAGATCCATCCGTTTCGAGACGTTCCCTACGGAGGCGCGTGAACCCACGCACCACCAGTGGCGGTGGCGTGTGGAGGAGACGCGCCGCCACTATTTCGGTGGTGCAGAAGGCCTTCCTTGTAATTCCAGATTGTTTTGGGGCTATTTTGTAATTTTTTATTTGTGTGATGTGTTGTTTTATTTTAAATTTTTGTTATTTGTAATTATATATGGGTGTATGAGAAAAAAAACATAATAAAAAGGGATGTGTGTGTGGTTGTACTTTTTTTTTATTTTATGTTATTGGATTAAAAAATCAAAAAAGACAAAAAAATGAATTTGATGTTTTAATCTGCATATGATCAAGTATTTTATAGACAAATAAAATCATGTTGTATTTCCTGTGAAAATGTAAGAACAGGTTTCTACATATTTTTTGGAATTTAATAATTGATTTGTTAAAGCCTTAAAAATTTGACTAATTTGTGGTTTGTTAACTTTAATTGTGATTAACCGTGATGTTTGTGTTTTTTGACAAAGAAAAATATAAAAAATGTTTTTGTGTGTTGCATACGGCCAATACTCTAACATAATTTAAATGTTTTTTTATAAAAAATAAATATTTGAAGTTTTGAAAATGTGTTTTTGCATGGATTTCTTAAACACAATAAAAAATTTATTTTCTTGCATTTCTGGATTTTACAACATGTTTGTAAAACTCCAAAGGATATTGGCCAATATTCCAAAAAAAATACAAAAATCTTATTTTGAGGGAATTCATCTATTATTCATCGTTAATGTTTGGATAAAGAAATCCTAAAGGGATGAATATCCAAAATATTATTGGAAATAACTTGTTATTATTCACCGTTAATGTTTGGGTAATGAAATCCTAAAGGGATGAATATTCAAAATATTATTGGGAATAACTTGTTATTATTCGCTGTTAATGTTTGGATAAAGAAACCCTAAGTGGTAAATATCCAAAATAATTTTCTAGGAATAATAAGTCATCACACATCCTTGAAAGAAGCCTCGATTAGAATCGAGGATATTTCAATTTTTGACACCACGGTTTACGAGCCATGAGTATGAAACACTAAGGAAAAAAGAGGCTTTTAAAACGCTATGAATTTACTTAGATTTCTGAATCTTTGTCCCCCTTCCTTGTGATTTACGAGTCGCAAACTCTTGAAATACTAAGGGAAAAATAAGCTTTTAAAGCACATGGAATCTCCTTGGATTTCTACCTATCTCATAAATCATAGGTTATAAATTTAGTCTGAATCAAACACAGATTTCAAGAGATCTGCATTAGTTCTCATTGGTACTTTGTAGACATATCTAAGGGTGTGATCCGCATTGACCAAGGGTTCTTTCTTTTTAGACCTCGAGTCCAAGTTTGTTCATCATAGTAAACTTATCCTAGGAAAACTGATGGGATTAGAAGATACCAACACCATAGCAATTATAAGGCAAACCAAATACCAAGCAGCTTACCTTAGGTAGGGCGTACTAGGGGTGCTAATACCTTCCCTTTACGCAACCAGTCCCTTATCTTAGAATCTCTGAAAGACCAGTTTAGGTTACCTAGTGACCATAATACTAGGTGGTGACTCCAAAGAACCAATCAAGCAAACAAACAAAAAATCACCATCGGACGCTGCGCGAGGGACGTGTGACAACAATATAGGAGTGTTGTTTGATGAATCACAAGATCACATTCCATATCAAAAATATAAAAATCACATGGAATAACCAAACTATCAATCTTGACTAGGACATCTTCTATCACACCAAATGGATAAACAAAACTACGATCTGCAAGTTGTATTACAATACTAGTTTTATTCAAAGTCTCCAGACTAAGAGAATTATAAACATGTTTGGGCATAACACTAATGGATGCACCTAAATTGCATAAGGCCCTTTTAAAACCAGAATTACCAATAACGAATGGGATAGTAAATGCACCTGAGTCTTTTTGTTTTAAAGGCATGCTCTTTTAAACAACAGCAGATACAACTTCACCCATACTTACCATTTCATGACCTTTTAGCTTGTAGGCTCTCTTGGTAGTACACAACTCTTTCAAGACTTTGGCATACTGGGAATTTGCTTGATATCATCAATCAAAGGAATGTTGAGTTTCACTTTCTTGAAAACCTCTAAAATCTCTTTTTCTTTGTCCTCTTTCTTAGACCTAGAAGAACTCAAAGGAAAGGGTGAAATTGTTTTAAAACTGGAATTCAATGAGTTAGTACTTACCTTTGAAGTATTGGTTGTTTTTTCAATTTGTGGAGGAATAGGATGTTTCTTTTTTATACTCAATTCAGTTTCTATCTCCTCTTCTTCCTCCATCTCAATTTGTTTTGACCTTTCCTCTTGAAGTTCTTTCCCATTTTGTTGCGTGATCACACTAACATTCTCTTTTGGATTCAATGTTTGGGAGGGCAACTTTCCATTCATTTGTGCCTCCAATTTCCCTACACTTGAAGCTACTTGCCTCGTTTTCTTCTCCAAGTTATGAATTCTTGACCTTGTTTCATTGAGGCTGTCCATTAAATGCTTCATCAACTGCATTAGCTTGTTCAATGTAATCTTCTTGCATTGTTGGGCACATATCCGAACATGTCTTTGTAAAAAGCATATGCTACAAGCTTTCACCTGTTGTACATTTCCACAGGCTAAATAACGCACAAGAGAAGTAAGATCATTAACTTTATTCTCAAGGTTAAAAATACCTACCTTATTTACTCATTTACTTGGGAAGTCTCCATGGGTGCCAAATTGTTTGGAGTTGGCTGCCATATTTGAGATCAATTGGAGTGCAGCCTCGGGTGTCTTATCTACCAATGCCCCTTCACTTGCTGCATCAATGATACTACGGTCAGTAGACATCAATCCTTCATAGAAATATTGAATGAGTAGCTGATAAGGTATTTGATGATGATTGAATGCACAGTTGCTTAAATCTTTCCCAATACTCGAAGAGTGTCTCTCCATGAGATTGCCGAATCCCAGGTATTTCTTTCCTTATGTTGGCATTTGCTTCTCAAGGAAAATCTTTTCATGGCACTTCAATGGAACCTAGGAGAATAGAGGAAAACCATGTCTTTGCTGCCCCTTTTAAAGAGATGGGGAAAGCTTTCAACTTAACATGTTCTTCATCAACTCCATTCGGTTTCATGCCAACGCAAACCATGTGGAACTCGAGATGTGTATGGGGATCTTCTCCAGCAAGTCCATTAAATATTTATAGTAAGTGTATAAAACCATACTTGAGCTCGAAGTTGACATTGTTGTCGATGTTTATGTATAATGGTTGATTTTCCACGTTAGGAGCATCAAGGTCCTTGAGTGTTTGTTGTCGTGCAACAACCATGGTGTTGATGCGAGCTTCCTTTCATAATTTGTGTAAAGTGTTTTCTATTTTGAGATCTACCTACACTTGTCTTTGGTTAGCAAAACGGGTTACATGCATAAATTGTCAAGAAAACTAAAAAACAATCGACCATAGAAGAGATTGAAAACAATTTAAATTGAACGAAAATCCTACGCTAGAAAACTAAAACTGGTTTAAAACCCTAAAAAACAGCGGAATTTGGCCTCGATAGTGTGGGGCTAGTGGCAAAAAATGACTAGTCCTGTTCAGAACGTCGTTTCCCTTTAGGAAACAAAAGGTCGATACCTAATTACGTCAAAAAATTGGTTTTGAACAGTAACTGTACCGTACTATACAATACCGCCGCAAACAAAAATCTCTTTTTTTCTTAACAAAATAAATAATAATCACAACGAATAAAAAGTACAGCACAAGAATCAACCAAAATCACTTCCCCAGCAACGACGCTAAAATTTGTTGTGATGTCGCGGTTGCACAAATTAATTATCCTAGCTTAAAACACAACACACAAGATAATATAGAGCAAACAAATGGTCGATCCCATGAGGAAGGTTCAAGTCAGATTTTTATGCTAGATGATATGCAATTTGGGGGGGGTTTCAGAGGTTATCTAGGCTAAAGCAAAAGTAAACAGAAAACTGTCAAGCAAAATTAAATAAAATCAGAAAATTATCAAGAAAACAAACCTTGGTCGCAAGTAAACATCCACCTACAGAAATTAGAATTAATCATAGAAACGAGACGTCAATTTATACTATGAATATCTATCTTTTGTTATGTTGATTAGTTAATAGATCCGTTATATAACTAATCCTAACCATTAAACAACAACAGTGTCTGCACTAGTAATTTAATTCAATGACAGCCTTAAGAACTAGATGAGTTGATTAATCTAGACAACATAACTGTTCGCAGTCCATATTTGATTTGATCAATCAAATGTTCTCCCTAAGATTACTAATCTGGATTCGCCACAATTATTAATCTCAATTACTTCACAAGTTTATGTACCATAACTCTTGTTTTGATAGCAAACTTAGCAATAGATTGTTCACTATAATAACTTAGAGTTCGCTCTAACAATTAAAATAAACAATCATAGGAAATAAGCATAGGAGAACAAACATATTCATTCATCATATAAAGTGAAAAAAAAGGAAAAATAGATCTCATAGTTCTTGAAATCTGAAAGTTTCAGTGTCTTTGCAACCAAGAAAAAGAGTTTAGCCTTGCATGTCTATTGAACAACTAACCAAAAAGAAAGAAGAATGCATGAATTCGGGTTTGTGGGAGCAAGGGTTTGTGTTCCTCTCTTCTGACCGTCCCCCTCTCTCCTCCTCTTTTGCTTCTCTCTTTCTTTTTATACCCTAGGAAACCCTCGTCTGCATTTTACAAAATAGTCTTCCCTTAAGTAGACAATTTACCTTTAAGTACTTCAATAACTATTTTCCTAAAAAAGAAGAAATAGCCTTGCATGAAATCTTCAACCTTTGACTTAGCTTCAATTGCTGAAATAAAAACTTGGATGTTAGTTTGGATGCTTCGGGATGTAATTTGGACTCGTTTATTCACAAAACCTGTTTGTTGGCAAAATTCACTTGTCATCTTAGAAAAATCATATCTCCCTCATATGAGATCTTTTTTCGTCTAAAATGTTGTACATTGATAGGTCTTTGAGTCAGGAATCCAAACTAATTGATTTTGCATCAAATATACTTCTGTAACTCAAGATATTTAAGTCAGAATGGACGAAGGTCAACACTAGCAGATTGAGATATTTGACTTTGAAGACTATGATTTCCATACTCTACCTTTTCTTATTTTTCTTGCCTTATATGTACAGAAAGGTATGGATGTTAGCTTTCTATTACCACTAGAATCACTTTCTTTCGACCTCTAGAGCTCATGCTCTGCACAAAACATCGACTGAAGGTCAAATTTACCAATTACCTCAATTTACTTATTTTTGCATATTTCATCCAAAATTGCCTTCAAAAAATTTAAAAAAAATATCAAGGCATTTTATATATAAAAAATAGGCAAAACACTAGTTAAAATATGGGTGAAACTATCAAATAATATGGTTGCATCAAATACCGCCACACTTAGCTCTTGCTCGTCCATGAGAAAGGATAGATAAAATCTAACTTAAACTGAATTGATAAAATAACTATTACCAATCTCTTAATCTCCCATCAATGTCCAAGAATATATACATTATAAACAAGAATACAATAAAAAAGGATAAAGAGTATAGATTTTCATGAATTCATTTGTATGCTAACTTCAAAACTCAATTAATCATTGAGATTTAAATGAAATTTATGCCATGCCAAAGTGATAGGTCCTCTCATTGATATACACTCAAACACTCATGTTTTTAGGGTTTATATATTTAAATCTCTCAAATTCGATCAATGAATATATTCTATCATAAGCTTGCTCTTCAATCTCATCTTTATTACTAACATATTACAACTAATGCATGAATCAAAAGGTCTTAATTTTTTATTGTAATGGGGCTAAGGTTATGGTGAGGTAAAAGAAAAGGCTAAAACCAAAGGAAGTAGAGCATTCTAAAAAAAATTGATCTTTCAAACAAGATATTCCATCGTCAGCACATAAATTTTCCATCTTTAAGTACCAATAGTTAACTTCTTTTGATTTCAAACTCCATCAACATAAAATTTTAAGAACTATGAACACAATGGAACACTTCTCTTTTCTTCTCTTTTTTTTTTCACCTTTGGCAACTTTGCCCATCTTTTCATTAAGCATCACTTTTTTTTTTCTTTTCATATAATTTCCAATCATAATCCATGAGATATCAACAAGTATTTGCTCTACTAATCCTTGGCTAGGGAAAAGGAAAAGATATAAAAGTTAAGGATTACAATGGGTAAAGCAAAGCAAAGATAAACAAGCTCAAAAGGGGCTCACTAAGGATAATATGCTTTAGGTTGGCTTTTTAGTTCAAGTGGTTAAAATTCTTAATGCTTTTATCATCTTCATGTACACATTTAATGTGAATGTAATCTCAACAAGATATGAAGCAAGTTCTAGAGATACATATAATTGAAAGAATGCACAATTAAAGAATATAATGTTGAAGGCTTAAAAGCTTGCATTGGTATAACACTATAAAGTCAACATAACATATTTTCAAAGTCAATCCCTAAACCAATTAAATGTTAAAACTTGCATGCACACTTATTCATTCAATTTATATCTTCATCTATCTCAACTAATTTTCATACATAATACTCATATTCTTATAAACAAATGGGAGTTCAAAAAGATCAAACATAGATTTTACAAAATAGTCCTCCCTTAAGTAGACAATTTATATTTAAATACGTCAATAACAATTTTCCTAAAAAGACAAAATATCCTTGCATGAAATCTTCAAGCGTTGATTTAGAGGATCTAAATTGATGAAATAAAAACTTGGATGTCGGTTTGGATGATTCGAGTTCTAAAATTTCTTTGCAATAATCAAACATTCATAAAGAAAATAAGAGGATAAACATTAAGATTCATTCATATCTTAAAGAACTAACCTCCATCACCATCATCCTTGATTTGGATCCAAGAAGGAGATTAGCCAATCATGATTATATATAAGAACACTTCAATAAACATGAAATAACTTGAATCACACTGAAATAATAAGTTTTATAAGCTAAAGAACCGAAATCTATAAAGAAGAACACAACACAATTTCAGTAAATATTCGGACTCAAATCTAACTCTAAATTTGGACAGCAATTCGACCCTCTTAGAAGCCTCTTATGAAGATGGCTATTAGAGACATATTTATAGGCCATTCTGTTAGCTTTCCAGATCATTAAAGAACATGTCATTTGCACATCTGAGTCAAACGTTATGGGCAAAACACCAAAAGGTGTTCTGAAAAATCAAATCAGGCCAGCTTGGAGAACACTTTGGTGCACGTTTTTCTTCCTCCTTTGTGAGCTGTCTCTTTCTTCTTTTTGACCCAAAATAATGTGACAATGTCCCCTCCATCTTTCCATCCATGTGCTTGCCCTCTTGGATCAATGAATTATCCAAAATAAATCAAATGTTATTTGTTGTGTGGACATGTAAGATCATGGATTGTGCTTGGGCTGATTTGGAGGCTGATTTGAGGATGATTTGGGGCTGAATTTAAGCATCAAATAAGGATACAAATGTACCTATTATTTGGGCTAAGATTGACATTAAAACCTTAAGTGTTTGATGGTTGAAGTTTGCACACAACATAAGGCAAGTTTGGG
>Ga0325402_1006052_pt1 | contig 11405 bp, 5 predicted proteins | sample PopdelMetagenome_22_FD_207212 | JGI IMG/M metagenome (GOLD analysis project Ga0325402, IMG submission 207212) | Populus deltoides microbial communities from Bellville, Georgia, United States - Xylem-PdKOR-R3 | ecosystem: Host-associated > Plants > Phyllosphere > Stem > Wood/Secondary xylem...
CAACTTCCGGAAAGTGTTTTCCGCCCAAATTTTTCAGGAAAACACTTTCCTGAAAACCAAGCCAAATTTTCCTTTGACTGGAAAGTGTTTTCTGTTGACCAACTTTTCTAATGGCAAACAAACACAGAAAAGTTTGGAAAGTGGTTTTCCGGAAACCACTTTCCGGAAAATAAACACAGCCAAAGGGAAAACACTTTCCTGGAAACGAAACCAAATTTTTCTTTGACCGGAAAGTGTTTTTCGTTGACCGGAAAGTGTTTTCCATTGACCGGAAAGTGTTTTTCGTTGACCAACTTTTCTAATGGTAAACACACACAGGAAAGTTTGAAAAATGATTTCCCAAAAAGTAAATTCCAGAAAACAAACATGGCCTTAAGCTACTCGTCCAATCTGGCAATGCCACTAAGATAGAGCGTTTGGCAACTTGCTTGTCAAAATTTAATTTAATTTAATTTTATTTTAATATATTTTTAAAAATATATTTTAGAAGATAACTGCTAATATAATGTAAAATACTACCATCTCTGCTAGGTAAGGCTTATTCACAATTATTATTATTATTATTTAGGATAATTAGGTGTGATCATGAGTAGGTGAATTGAGGCAATTCATTAGTCTGAAACTGCTAAACTTCACACGTCAGATTCTAATGTGTCGGCAAGCGGAAGAGTCTAAAGTTGTTGCACGGTGAAAATTAATATATTTTTAATTTTTAAAAAATTATTTTTGATATTAGTATATTAAAATAATTTTAAAACACTAAAAAATAATTATTTTAAAATAAATAAATAAATAATTATTTTAAAATACTTTTAAAACATAAAAATATTTTTTTATATATTTGAATGGCTAGAAATTCATGGTAAATAACTAAATATATAAATTTTCAATGGCAACGAGCGTGTGACCCTCCTGCCACGAGAAGAAAGTGCCCTCCACCATGGAGCTATTTAAATAAATAAAAAATAAAAAAAACAGAAGAAGCATGGAAACAATTAGTATCACGGAAATTAACGTGTTTACTATTTACATATGTCGCGGATTATTTTTTTATATAAAAAATATATAAGAAAAACTAAGGTTTAAAAGTTTTTGGTTTTTCTACAAATCTATACCCAAAAATTTTAGATTTGATTATGACGTCTAACCTAAAAGTAATATTTATAATATTTATAATGACATTAAACTTGCATGATCCAAGTTTGAGTCTGGCTGCAATACCGGACCCAAGAATATTGAAAGTGGGTCTGGCTGCAAGGTCGTGTCATAAAAGTATGATAATTAAATAGATTAATTAAAAAAACAAAGAAAAAAACCAATAGAAAGAAAAAACTAATAAAGAAAAAGAAAAAAAAATATGAATTAACTGGGTTAACCCTTCAAACCAGGTTAACTCTTCAAACCTGGGATTCACGTCATGAAAGTTTGATAACTAAATAGAAAAAAAATTGACGGGTTTACCTAGAATTAACTGGGTTAACCTATCAAATCAAGTTAACTCGTCAAGCTCAGGATACGTGTCATGAAAGTCTGATAATTAAATAGAAAGAAATTTAACATCAACAAATTAAACTAAACGAAAAAAATTAATTAAAAAGAAAAAAAATCCGGGTTAACTCGTCAAACCAGGTTAATCTATCAAACCCGAGATCCGTATCATGAAAATTTGATAACTAAATAAAATAAATTTAATATTAACAAACTAAATTAAATAAAAAAATTCATTAAAAAAAAAAACAGTTCTATAATATAATATAATAATTATAATAATATAATATATTAATAAGTGAAAGGATGGTAATGATAATTATAATATAATATAATAATTATAATAATATAATATATTAATAAGTGAAAGGCGTGGGGAAGCACCAATGTGGCACGTTAAAATCCTTACAGAAATCACAATACTGCTACTTTAAAATACTAAAGGGGACAGTTTTAGGAATTTGATGAAGGCAGGCAGGACCACCACGTGTCTTCCACCGTAAGAATACAAAAGGGATGTGTCTTTATTTGAGAGAATCGAAGGATGTTGTGCTCCCACTCCGCGTATTATTATAAATGAAACTAAAAAGATGGGGAATTCCCTTTTTTACCCGTTAAAAGAAAAAACCTTTTGCTTCGAGGATAATGGCATGATTGTCTTTTCAATAAAGATATTTTGATATTTTAAATTAATATAGGGTATGATTGATATTTGCTTTTAAAATTACACTATAAATTATTATAAATATTCTTAAAATTAATATATTGTTTGGCGCGATACATTTGTTTTTTTACTTATACAGTGCACAATAAAATAAATTATCAATTTAGCCTCGTAAAAAAAAAAAAAATTAGCCTAGAGAAAGAGGTGTTTGTATCTTGTCCTTTATATTTACATAATAAAAATATTGTATTGTTCTTTCAATTAATTTTTTATGTTTTAAATGTAAAGGCATTTTTGTTATTCTACTATTGAGTTTTTTTTGTTGTTATTGGGTAAAATAAAGGCTAGTTTTGTTATTTAATAAATTAAAGTGATTTAAAAAAAAAACATTGGCATGTATTGTACATGCATCTGCACATCAACCGCTTTGTGGTCTTTGAATAGGGTGTGCATTTGATTCTAGCAACTAAAAATGTTATTTTAGGATGTTATTAGATTCGTCTCGGTGTCTCTTCCATATCAAGGAGGCGCATGTAGAAAATGGAGCTCCAATATGGCTTTGATAGACATTTCTTTCTTTCACCCTAGCCTGCAATTTTTTAAGTCAGCCCTTTAGGTTTTTTTTGTTTTTGATTTTGTCCCTGATCTTTTGGTTGATATTTTTTTTATTTCAAATAACTTATGAAAATTGAAATTTGCTTCAATTTCATTCTCATTTGATTTTTTTTTTTACTTCTCTTTGTTTTTTATTTAGTCCTTGATTTTTTGGTTAAGACTTCTTTTATTTGAAATAACTTATAAAAATTGAAATATGTTTCAATTTTGTCCTTATTTGATTTTTTTAATTTGTTTTTATTTAGTCCATATTATTTTAATTGCTATTTATGGCATCTAATATAGATTTTATAGTGTAACGTTTTTGGCGATTTCACCCTTGATTATTTTTTTTCCTATCAGATTTTGTTCTTATTCTTTTTATTGTATTTTTTTTTCTTTGCTAATTTTTTTTCTATTTACATTTAATTACATTCTTCAACATTGAGTTGATTTGGATTTGAGCTTCTTGATTAACTCAATTTTGAAAATTTACAGATTTCAATTTGAAAAATAAACCCACCTTAAAGACGTTTGTTGGGGGTTACCTTTTTTTTGTTCTTTTAAGCTATTTTTTTTTAGATTTTGTCCTTTAATTTTTATTTTATCAAAGATTAAGCTCATTGTTTTTTATATGCTTTTTACATAACTTTTTTTAGGGTTGGGTCATGGGGTCTTTTATATTTTATCCCCTTTTAGATATATTTTTTCAAAATATTTTTTTAATTAAATATAATTAATTGATTGAATATAGATGGATACTTACTTTATTGTGTTTTGTTTGGTTTGCTTTTACAGGGCATTGCTCAAGCGAGCCATGCAACTTCTTTCAATGTCGTTTTGTATCATTTTATAGTTGAGTTTAAACCAGCTCAACAAGCTCTTTTGGTTATGGACGATATCTATAGTAGAGTGACGATGAATCTCAAACGATATTTTCTTGCTTTTCTTTATAGATATGATATCGACAACTCATTATTTATTTATTTATTATTGACAAGTGTTTTTTTAGTGTTCATTTTCTGTTGTTGCCTTTGATTTTAATAAGATTATTAATTAACTGATCTTGTTAGATATAGTCAGGTTAATGATCCGAATATCAAGTACTTCTTGTTTCTTTCAAAACACAATCACGTCGCGGTATAGTGTGGGCTCCTAGTCTCCTTACCATATTTATTAGGTGGTTTTGGAATTATAATTGTGGTTGTTTTTTTTAAGTGTTTTTTACTTGAAAATATAATAAAAAAATATTTTTATATTTTTTAAAATTTATTTTTAACATCAATACATCAAAACCATCCAAAATCATTAACTTGAAGTAAAAAATAAAATTCAAGAATCTCCAAAAGCACCTTTTGCATTAAAAAAACAAACATAGTGAGCCCAATTCATCATCAGACTAAAAAGTGAGTACAAGTTTCATATATCAATTGGTGTTGTTGATTCAAGTTAATTAAGATAATATTATTATAATTTATTTGTCAAATAAAATCAAATTGAGTTTAAACTATGTTATTTAGATTTAAAAGGGTCAATTTTTATTTAGGCTTTTGTAATCTAACTTAGCCAATCACTAAGGTGACCTATGAACCTAGATGACAATTTGCAGAATTTAAATGAAAGGTCTTTATCAATGGCACAAGAGAAATGGCGTGATACGCGATCCCATCAGCTGAATGACAAATGTTGGAAGACGGGTATTTTTGAAAGTTAGTTGTTTTTTAAAATATTTTTTATATTGAAATATATTAAAATAATATTTTTTTATTTTTTAAAAAATTAATTTTAAAATAAATATATCAACACAATCTAAAATATATATAAAAAAATAATTAATTTTTAATAAAAAATTAAATTTTTATAAAACACGGTGGCTCTACCGAGTTACAGAAATATCAAAAACCTTGGTGTTGTCGTTATTCATTACAGTGCTCACCATCATAGTTGATATAAATTATCTCGTTCTCGACTATACTTTTTTTGTGCTCAAGATTCAGGGGACAACGGGGCCCTGCCATGATATGATGTACTATAAGCCTGCCAGGGAAAAAGAAGAGAGAGGAAAATCTTTCACACCTTTAGCAAAGAAAAGCTTGCATATTACAAGAATATTTGGTATTGTGATAGCTGTTATAGTTGTAATTTGAAAAAAATTATTTTATAAAAGGTATTTTTAGTTGAGGTTGGTTTGAAAAATAGATGTTTGGTTAAAACTGTGGTTGAAATTAAGGTTAAAGAAAAAATAGTTTTAACATGTTTGGTTAAAAAAATACTTTTTAAATTGAGGTTATATATATATTAATGATTTTTAACTTAAATATTGTAGATTTAACTACTGTTATTACATCATTAAATAAATAATATTGATATCAAATATTTTTTATTTTTCCATTAAACTATATGCAAAGTCATTATATACGAAATCTATCCAACAAAGACTATATTTTTCATGGTTTCTTAAGAGCGCAACAACAAAAACTGAATTTTTTAATTTATGTAGTGTTATTAAATAATAAAGATTGTGATATCTTTATTATTAGAATTGCGATCAAATTCCACAAATGTTACGTCATCATGCAATATCTTTTTAATTTATGTAGTGTTATTAAATAATATTAAATACTAATTTTTTGAGCACAACACAATTTTTTTTTTAAAAAATTACAATTTCATTACAGCATGAATAAATTTAATTTACCTTAAACTAATCTTTTTAAAAAAACAAAAAAAATATTGTCCACAATTAACAGCATTGATGTTATTCAGAAAAAAAAACTAAATTTTTTTCATCGATTTTTCAAAAAAAAAAAATTCTGAACATTGCAACATGGTGGATCCACTGTTCCAAAAAATTACCATGAGAAGCAGCATTTTGCTGCTTTTCCATTCTTGTGGTTGGGCAGCAAAAACCAGTAGGCTCTACCATATAAAATCAGGTTTACTTTATTTATTAAATATTAAAATGCATAATTACGGATAAACCTCACCGCAGCGCAAAACCAAACAGCATCTACAATGAGTGGCCTTAAATCTAAAATTATATATATATATATATAAAATTAAATTCAAGATTCTTGCGTTGCCAGACACGGTACAATTGATAGTCAGATAATTCCAAATATCAAGGTCTTACAACCAAGTATGAACGCATTGATTGAGCATATCAACACTAATCGTGTCCTTGGATTCATCGGCTCTTATCTCGATGCACACTATTTCCTGACTACTCGCCCGTCCTTTTTTGATTCTTTTCCTGAGACAAAAAAAGGCACCACTCCACTTGACAAATTAAAATAAATAAATAAATAAATAGTGTACGTATGAATCACTTGACAGCCGGTTGTAAAAATTTGAGATATTTTTTTTAGTTTTAAATTTTAGCTATATAATTGTTAATATAATAGTTATAGAAGGTTTATATAATTGTTAATTTTAGGACCCGTAAAAGTAATCCAGGTGTGTGCAAGTTGACCTCAATATTCATATTAATAATAAAAAAAATATATGTTTAACTATCTAGTAGGTTGTCTAATGATAAGAGATTGAGACTAAGAGGTTTGCTACCCATGTAATCTCAGGTTCGAATCATATCGTTACTAATATGATGACCACTGGAGACTTACATGGTCATTAATTTCAGGGCCCATGAGATTAGTTAAGGTACGTGCAAACTACCCCAGACACCTACATTAATAAAAAAAATAGCGTGCATTTTATGCCGTGATATATTATATTCTTAAGAGTTTTCTTAAATATATTAAAATTATTTTTAAAATTTTTTTAACATTAATAAATTAAAATCATGTTTGATATCATGATAATTTTTGTACCTATAATTTTAAAAAATTGGTCTTATAAAAGATATAAATTATAATTTTGTTAAAAAAATTAGTGGAATCATACAAAACTGTAATATATATATTAATTAACCAAATATTTTTAAAAATATACACTTCCAACAAAACTCTTACTACTTTGTATTATTGAGTTATATTTATTTTCAAATAAATAAACTCAAAACATCTTTTTTACTTTAATTAATACCAGTTAAGATTGGCTTTTCATAAACCCTTTCATTTATAAAATAAGATATTTTTCAAAATTTCTAATTCAAAATCTTAGAATGATAATACAGAGAACGAACCGATTTAGAAACTCCATTAAAAATTTATTCGACATAACCTATAAGAAAATAATTCTTGATTTTAAGTTATTTTCTTATAGGTAACGTATAATAAGAAAAAGTATTTAATAAAAATACTAAAAAAAAGGCGGGAAGGTAAAGCGTTGAGCAGAAGCCGAGAGATTAATAATGGAGAGGGAAGAGAAGTCGTCCTAATCTGTCTATAAATCAAGCTCAAAGTAACATGTCCAAAAATAATATAAAATAAAGGCACCAAGAAGTCGCATAGTTTGAGAGTACTTGTACTCCCAAATCTACAGGGACATAAATTCTGTCATGTCCTTGATCATATTTCTTGAATCTAAACAACAAAACACAACTCAATTCTACTCAAATCCTTTTTGGTGATCCGAGATCATGGCTGGGAGTTATAGAATGTGTGTGTGTTTCACTAGGAAGTTCAAAGTCACAGAGGCTGGCCCGCCTCCCGATGTCAATGAAGCTTTCTTCAAGTACACCAATGGTGGCACCCACATGTCGGCGGAGCAGCTGCGGCGGTTCTTGGTGGAAGTTCAGGGAGATGGTGGCGTGTCCATTGCTGACGCCGAGAAGATAGTGGACCAGGTTTTGCAAAAGATGCATCATATTGCGAAGTTTACTAGGCGTACCCTCACTCTTGATGATTTTCACCATTATTTGTTCTCTGCTGATCTCAATCCCCCTATAGGAGATCAGGTAATTGGGTTTTTCTTTTCTGTCTTTCTTTTTTCCCCAATTTGTTTGTTTGTCTTATCAAATTTTGGAAGAAAGGAGTAATTCCAGCAATGCCCAGAAGCAAATCTCACCATCAGTGTAAAACCATAGTCTTTTTAGATTCAAGTCAGGCATTGCATTTCTTATCAAAGTAAATTTTATTTTTTAATGTATAAAGTGGCTTCAATGATCAAGAAACTAGGCTGTCATTAGATAATGGGATAAAAAGTCAATTCTGCTAAGCTTTCATACTATTTGAAAGAGTCATTGGTGTTTTGATACTCATCTGTGCTTTCCTTTCAGGTTCATCAGGATATGACAAAACCATTGTCCCATTATTTCATATATACTGGCCACAATTCCTACCTAACAGGAAACCAGCTCAGTAGTGATTGCAGTGATGTCCCAATCATAAGGGCATTAAAGAGAGGTGTAAGAGTGATAGAGCTTGACATATGGCCAAATTCCACTAAAGATAATGTTGATGTTCTACATGGAAGGTGTGTTAATTCGATCTTTCTTTTGCTGAGTTTTTTAGATTGTAGCACTTAGGTTCAGTGCCTAATGCATTTTAGATGGATTCTTAAATTGCTAAATTCTGGAGTTGGCAATAAATTACGTGAGGCGTCATATAGGTTAAAAAAAAAAAGAACAGGGGCAAAAAAAAAAAAAAAGGCAGAACAAAATTGTGGGTGAACACAGTTTTTCTTCTGATTGGATATGCCCTTAACTGCACCTTACAATACTATGCTTACAAGTTATGCTTTTAACACAGATATTAGACTGATGTTATCGTGATATTGATCATTCCATTAGATGTTCTCTAGATATCTTATGATTAGTGAACAATATGGGTGGTTATAGTTGATTCTCTGATCTTGGAGATTCCTCAAATTTGTAGATGTTTAAAGCCCTTTTAAGATCAATATTCTTCCATTATTGGTCTTTGTCCAATAATGGTTGATGGAAACTTTGATGACTCCAGCTATCCTTCTCCTTCTTGGACTTTTGCTGATTCATAGATGCGTGCGCACTTAAATGCAGGACCCTGACTGCTCCGGTGGAACTCATTAGATGTTTAAAATCCATAAAAGAATATGCCTTCTCATCCTCCCCATATCCAGTCATAATAACTCTTGAAGACCACCTCACCCCAGATCTTCAAGTCAAAGTAGCTCAGGTGGTATTCCCTTTTCCTGTTGCGGTGGATTGATTTGAGCCTACATTGTTTTCCCTTGGAACTGTAAATGTATTGACTGCAAAAGAATTGTGTGTTTAGATGATCAACGAAACATTTGGAGACATGCTGTACTGTCCTGAATGTGAATGTTTAGAGGAGTTTCCTTCTCCAGAAGAGTTGAAGTATCGGATAATTATTTCAACGAAACCTCCCAAGGAGTATCTTAAAGCTGAAAGTGGCAAGGACAAGGGGAATAAGTCTCGAAAGGATAAGGATTCCGATGACGATACATGGGGGAAGGAGCCATTGGATCTTGTATCTGATCAAGAAGATGGTGATGTGGTATGTTGAGGAATGAAACTTTCCGCATTCCACTCCCAACTACATGTTAAATGAATAGCTAGTTTCCGAGGTGATAATTTCTGTTCATGTTGCCTTGTTTGCTTGCAGAGCGATACTTTTACAAGTGAAGATAGTGACGGCGAGTCACAACAGCCAGGGGTATCAGCGTACAAGCGTCTAATTGCCATTCATGCTGGGAAACCCAAGGGTGGATTAAAAGAGGCACTAAAGGTAGATCCCAATAAAGTTAGACGCCTTAGTTTGAGTGAGCAAGCTCTTGAAAAGGCTAGTGAAAATCATGGAACGGATGTTATTAGGTAATTGTTGATATCCAGCTTCTGGTGCAAGACATTTGATGTAGAAATATATATTCTGAGCTTTCTTGTGTTTTCCTATTATTATAATTGGTTTACTATTCCACCAACTAAGCCTGGGGCTTGCAATCTCTCTGCACAGGTTTACCCAGAAAAATGTCTTACGGGTGTATCCTAAAGGTACTCGTTTTAATTCTTCCAACTACAAGCCACTAATTGGTTGGACACATGGAGCTCAAATGGTTGCATTCAATATGCAGGTATGATTCAGTGTTCTTTCTCCTGGTTGAGAAGCTGAAACATTATTTAGTGATCTGTAGATCATGTTAATCTTCACTCATTGCCACTGTATTCCTCTAGGTCCCTTTCTTGAAATGGTTATAAATGATTCAGCTGGATTATGGTTTTGTGACATTCAGCATGAACCTGAAGTCTTTAATTGCATTTCAATAGCAATACTTCAGATTTTTTTACTGTACTAAGGTCATTGACAATGAGTTACCAAGCATTCCATTGTGAGAGGGGGAAGACCCGTTAATTATCTTGATCATTTAAGTTTGTTGGCATTGTTTCCTTTCTCAAGTTTGATTAAAAGTTAAAATGCTCTTTTTGGCTGTAAGAGTTAAGCCAATGCAAAGCAAACAGAAAATAATTAAGTTGCTTGGGCAGAAGTACCAAATTTGCTCTTGTAAATGACACTATGATGGACAGAGATAGACAGGAAAGGGAATAATGAATAGGATGCAATTGTCAGTCTTTTGTTATTCAGTTAGTTACTATTAAGCTAGTTACAACCTAGTCAAATAGTAGAAGAGGCTGAAAATGGAAGAAGAAAAGGGATAAATGGTTTAGAATTTGTAGTGTCCTTAGATGTGACTTTTTATTTAACTTTGACAGTGTTCTTTTTTTATTTTCCTACTATAGTTGAATTTCAAGAATTATGAGCTATGGTTTTTCATGACTTTCTAGTTCTGAGGCTCAATATTGTCTCTCCTACATTCAGGGTTATGGTAGATATCTTTGGCTGATGAATGGGATGTTTAGGTCAAATGGGGGATGTGGTTTTGTGAAGAAACCGGATTTCTTGATGAAAGGGGGTCCGCATGGTGAAGTTTTTAATCCTAAAACCAAATTCCCAGTAAAGAAAAGTTTAAAGGTGAGTGCACCTACCACCTTCCTCTACTCTTTCTTTCCTGGAGGCTCTAAAAGCGTGCAATGTGATTTGACAGGTGAAAGTATACATGGGTGATGGATGGCACTTGGATTTCAAACCGACTCATTTTGACTCATATTCCCCACCAGATTTCTATACCAGGGTAAGTTAGACATGCATATGTTCTGTAAAGCGAATTTTACCGGAGCAATGAAGTTCATTTCCCCATCAATGCATGAATTTACAGCTAAATCGTGTTTCAGGTCGGCATTGCAGGAGTGCCAGGTGATGCTATCATGAAGAAAACAAAAATAAAAGAGGACAACTGGACACCTGTTTGGGATGAGGAATTTATATTTCAGTTGACTGTTCCTGAACTAGCTTTACTACGAGTTGAAGTTCATGAGTATGACATGTCTGAGAAGGATGATTTTGCTGGACAGACTTGTTTGCCTGTCTCTGAACTGAGACCAGGAATCCGTGCAGTACCCCTTTTTGATCGCAAGGGAGAGAAATTAAATTCATCGAGGCTTCTCATGCGCTTTGAGTTTGTCCAAGATTGACTTCATCAAGTTTTCATTCCACGTATATATTTCAGTTGAGTTCTTTCATCCACGGTTTTGCATTCATGCTATTGCTATGTATGTATTCTTCAAAACTGTTATGAACTGATCATGATCTGTATGTTCTTCCTTTTAATGACTAAGATTTATGTACTTGTTTATCACAAGAGGTGGTTTTCCTTGACAAGTAATTCTAAGGTCTTTTACACGCCTACTGGGAAAAAAAAAAAA
>Ga0325402_1006053_pt1 | contig 11405 bp, 5 predicted proteins | sample PopdelMetagenome_22_FD_207212 | JGI IMG/M metagenome (GOLD analysis project Ga0325402, IMG submission 207212) | Populus deltoides microbial communities from Bellville, Georgia, United States - Xylem-PdKOR-R3 | ecosystem: Host-associated > Plants > Phyllosphere > Stem > Wood/Secondary xylem...
TCCTGGTTTCCCTATCATTCTTTCTTTTCTCAAATCAATAACCTCTCTCTCTCATTTAAGTAGCAAATTTAGCCACCACCTTCACAAATCCGACCGTCCAATCTGTCGGCATCAAACTTCTCTCTTAAAAAAAAAAATAAAAAAAAACCAAAAATATTAGAAAAAAATAAAAAAAATTGAAAAAAAGTTGAAGAACACTTAGAAAATTTAATTTCTGAAGACTTGTTAAAAAATGGTTAAGAAGTTAAAAACTAGCTAAAAAGAATCAAAATATCCAAGGTTGGAAAAATTGATATTTTAATTTTAATTGCTGAAGATCTTATTGACAAGAAAAATTTAATATAGGAAGAGAAACTCCTCGAATTTGAATATTTAAGAACTTAATTGAATTTTTTTCAAGGTTTAATTGAATTTTCTAAGGTCTTAATTGCAAGAAAAATTAATTTTTGAGTTCAATTTGAGCTTCAGTTGAATGAAATTAAAGTTTAGGGGTTGAATCATATTTTTAAAAAGCTAATTTAGTCAAATCAAGTATTGAATTGTATAAATATTGAAATTTGATTTGAAATTATGAACTTTATTAAATGCAGGGACTAAAATCAATTAAACCAATGTTTAATTTGAAAAAAATAAAAGTTTGATGGTTGATAAGTATCAAATTACATAATTTAAAAACCAAGAATTAATTTATGAAATACACTCAAATTAAAATGAGTTCATCAGGGGAGAATTCCTAATATTTCTCAAGTAATATAAGATTGTCTCTCTCGTACATGTATCTTAACATTTTCATGTTAAACTACAATAAATTTAGCACATTTCATGTTTGAAAGGTTGATAGGTAACATTCAATGGGAGTCGTTTTTATGATTATTCGGCATAATTTTTTATAATTCGTGTTAAACTTGAACATTATGGTAGTTATTACGGTGATCGATTAAAAAATTTTTGTTTTTAAAAATAAATATATGATATCTTGTTTTTTAAAAGAAAATATCTAGTTTAAAGAGTCGTCACCTAATATTATGGTTATTAAAAACCCTAACTGGGCAATAGAGATTCTATGGTTCGGAATTGGTTATACAAAAAAAAAATGCTATCAGCCTTTAAGCATCCTATCTATCTGAGGCAGGCTACATTGCTAGTTTTGATTAAAATTGCTAAGAATTTGTTCTTTTCTTTTTGTTCTTTTTATCATGTTTTGAATAAAGTATTCTAGTGTCAATGGAAAGTACTTACGAATATTTTCAATTTTGACGTTGGTAAATATTGCACTAACCCCAAAAATATGATTTTCTGACTCTGGTGTTAGTGAATAAATTCACAAAATTTTGAATTTTTAATGAAGAAGAAAAAAATTTCCATGTTTTTTTTCTTTTTATTTATCATTTTTATTATATTTACTCTTTTTAGACAAGCTTAAATGAAGTATTACACAACAAATTTGCACTTACAATACAGTCCATAAATTGAGCATGTCTCGAGGAAAGAAAAAAAACAAAACGCAAATAAAAAAAATAAAATAATATATGAGGGTCCATAAATAACCCCATGAAGATCACAAATATTTTAGGAATGTTCTAATTATAGCCAAGTATAAGGGTTGGGATGGCTGAGTCTGAGGCCCAGACCCGGCTAAATTTTTTTATCTTTTTTTTTTTTGAACTGCGTCTAGCCTAGCAATATAGGCTGGATTACACCCAGCAGCCTGGCCCGGTTAGTGGTTCAGACCAGTAACCCAGCCGGTTTAATCTGTAGCTGCAAACGTGCGTGAGCTATTCACGCACGCTTGCTACAGAGCCTGGGTAATTAAATCGCAGAATGAACAGTACCTGATGAATTAAAATGAGAGCGGGGGAAGACAGAAGACTTACCTGTTTTGCAGAGAATTCGCGCAAGACTGCAGATGCTGGGCGAGGTTCCTGTATTCAAGTTCTCGCCTGTTCGTTGTTCTTTCCTGTTCTATCTCTCTCGTCTCTTTTCTTTCTTTTTTGGTTTTTTCTTTCTCTCTTGTTCTCTCCTCCGCCGTCTTTTTTTGTTTTCTTCCCTCCCCAATTTGATCGTTGATTTCCTTGGTATTTATAGGGATCTTCCTTCTCTGCCCCAACCTACGTCTCTCCTCCTGATAAGAATGGCTTGGGGAGTTAGTTTCCTGCTAAGACTCCGACGCCAACAGTATGCCTGGACTGTTGGTGGTAGACTTTGGCCCGGATTCCAGTAGCGTGTCCGGGAGGAAGCCTGCTTGGACTGGGGACCTTGGTAGGCTAAATTTGGCTTGTGTTGGGCTGCCCATCTGGGCAGCGTTTTGTTTTTTCCTTCACCGGTGGCTTCTTCTGTTTCCAGAGGAAGACGACGATGGATGGGCGTGAAACGACACCGTTTCAGGGCGAGGGTGGCTGTTTTACAATTTGGTCCTCGATGTTTTAACATTTTTCAATCGGACCCCTGGACCAAATTGTAATTAAACCCCGCATTGTAGTGCCTTTTACACAACGGTCCTTGGACTTTAATTTCTTGCAATTTGGACCTAAATCAGCCTTGAATTATTAATATTTCTTCAATTAAACCTCTGATTTCATTAATTAAACTAATTCTAAGCACAATTAAGTCCCCAAACTTATTAATCTTTCTTTTTCTATCACAATTGGCTCCGAAACTTATAATTCATTCTAAGTAAATTCTCATGACTTTCAATTTGTGTTGTCTTGGCTCAAAACTCAATTTTTCTTTATTTATTTCATTTTTGTGAATTTATATTGTCAAAAATTGGGTTATGACAATTCGTAATAAGTTATTCATATTTTTTATTTGAGATGAATTGTCTGATCATATACTCGTTGGTCTAACATTGCCTCAAACTCTAGAGTTTAAGTGTTCAAGATCGATTGCGAACATCCAATGGTCAAAACACTACGAGCTGTCCGTAAGTTTTTGGTCGTAGTATTAGAGAGTACGTATATCCGATTTCTAACGGATCCCCTGGACAATCCTGCCTTCAACTACAAATCTAAATCGATATCCAGATGGGTTGAAGGATCGTCTCTGTATCTATCCTTCAACCGACTGTTATATATCTCATGAAAAAGAAAAAATAAATTCATCAAATTTAAGAAAATAATAACTTAAGAAAAAAATGATTGAAAACCAACATACCATAAAGTGTTGAGCCCGACTATCCTTGAACTGTTGCATCTCTTTTTGGCTGTCATCACTTCGCACATGCGTTTCCATAAAAAGCTTTATTAGGTTTGGCTCTACTTCTAAGTCCCATAACCTGCAAGATAAAAATATTATCAGTTAATTATATTTATTCAAAAATATCAAATATAAAAATGGATGAAATTAAAAAAAATCTTATCACTCGTTTTGCATGCAAAACAAGCGAAATAAAATTGCTGATGTGCATGGTAACGGAACCCTGAACACACCAGCTTCGGTTCCCTGCACCGAACTGTGACCTTCGCGTAAAACATGCAGACATCACTTGCTAAATGTATATCGCCCATACAGTATTTGAGATGTATGACGGCTTGAAATCCTTCCAAACTATCATTTCATTCCAGCCTGAAAGATTGCTTTTTTTCACATATTTTTTGGATTTTATTTGTGTCTTGTACTAAAAATCACGCAACCTATATTGTACAAACGAATTATCTATAAGTAAACGATAAATAAAATTTTAATATTTGAAATAAGAAAATATCTTGTAACTTAATTATAACGTGATTTCAAAATTTTCCTTGCAATAAATTTTTATTCTATAGGATAAAATCGTTTTAATTTAATATTTAATTTATTTATTTTTCTTGTTTCAATCAGTAGTACACTTTACAAGAATTTTAATATTTCTCCAAGTAATACAAGATTGTCACACGTACTTGTATCTTAACATTTCATGTTAAACTATGACAAATTTAGCACATTTCACATTATATAATCTTTATATTTTGTCTCCGATGCCCCCAAGCTTGAACATTATCTTGGAAGTATGCATATCGATCGTGCTCATTTATTTACTAAAATATATTTATACTAAAAGATTAGATGAACATGTATGCATTTTGAATCATGTGATTATCTGTTAAAAAAAGAAAAAGAGAATGAGAATGATATAAAAATCACACAATGTCATAGATGTCTGCGTTTTGCTGATATAACCATGGTCCATGGTTGACCTACGTTTGCAATTTTGTCAATTTCATATATACCCACATTTTCAGCCCCTCAAGTTTTAGAAACTTTCATGTTCATCCCTATTTTTTTAATCTTTGTCTGTCTCAAAGATCTTAAGTTTTTTTCAGTTTTCAAACTTTTTTTCCTTTTAATTAAATTCTTTTATAATGATGAAATTAAGTTTGGAATTATTGTAAAAATACTAAATTAAAAAAAATGAGCATAAAATGTAAAACACATAAAAAAATGCATGACTCGCCTAAATTATTTGGTTTAATAATTCATTTGTCAATCACTAGAATTGAAATAGAAAAGAGAAAGTCACTTAAAGATATTGCAAAAGAAAGTTGTCGATGTTTATGATTTCAACAATCAAAATAGTCAAATTTAGTGTCAAAGGTTTTTACTTAACGAGAGGAGTTTAATAAAGGTGGTTTTTCCATCTAAAAATAGCTGCGGAGATATATTAAGTTCGATTTTGATTTTTGAGATTTGATTGATTTTTTTTATTTTTTTAAGTTTTTTTTTTTGGGTTTTGAGGTTATTTGGTGGTTTAGATAAGTTTTTATAATGTTTTGATGTTTATTATGTGAAAATAGATTGAAAATTAAATTTTAAATCAAATCCCACAAGATTTCCCTACTATTGTAATGGTGACTAAATTCTAGATAACAACAGAACATGCAAATAAAAAGAAATTATGAAAACCTCCAATCCCACTCACCACCTAACCACATCCGTTGGTGGTAGCTTGCGTCCAATCCCACTCACCACCTAACCACATCCGTTGGTGGTAGCTTGCGTGATAGTTTATGCTAATCCTATCACCTCCATATTAAATATGTGTTTGGTAATGTGGTGTAGGGCGATTTTGTAAAAAAAAAATTAAAATAAAAATGCATTAAAATAATATTTTTATATATTTTTATTTTTAACTTTAGCACATCAAAACTATCAATAAACACCTAAAAAATATTAATTTAATATATTTTCAAACAAAAAACACTTTAAAAAACATTTTAAAGAGTGGGTTAACTGAAAAAACAAACATATTACCCCAAGTTATTTGTACTCATTACCTTACTTTTTATTCCATACTCTGGGATAATAAGCACTAGTTATCACACGTTATTTTTGCAGGGATATCTTAATTATAGTTCTAAACTTGACCCAATCTATTACATGGTCCATGGATCGGACCTTTCAACTTATAAGTTAGTTGGTTGATCCAGATTAATCATTTTTTCTTGTAATTCTTGTTTGAAATGACACATATTGTTTTGAACAAAAATATTTTTTAAGAAAATTAAATTGATGTAATTTTTTAAAAAAAATAAAGTCATCGTCCTCCACACTTAATTAAGTCGTAGTTGGGGTTTGACCGAGTTATCCTAGCAAGCAGGTGGACCCATTAAGTCACCTAAGTTTAATCAGTTCAATTACATAGATAATTTTGAATAAAACCTAAACCAGTTTAGGTCTTTGTTAGTCAGGTTGACTCGTCGAGACAAGATAAATTTTAAAATTATGATCTTAATAGTTAAGAGCTTGAAAATGTATAAATATCTCAGGTTAAAATTCTTTTAGAAGGGAACATTCATATTAATAACACAATTTTGTAATTTACATACAATTACAGGTTTTTTTTTAAAATATTCAACAAACTTGATGAAGGAATATTGTTAAAAAAAACAGAAAAAAAAGTCTATGGAGTTGGCTTAATGATTATACGATATTAGAACACATGATCTAATTTGAATTCAAGCCAAATCATGAACAAAAAATTTGTGTAAATTCTCTAATCATACCAAGAATTTTTTTAAAATATATATGAGATTGAAGTTCCAACCAAAAAGATGAATAAGATCCTATTTATTTTTGTGTTTTAAAAGTATTTTTTAAAAATTTTTTTTTTATTTTTCTTTGTTTCAAATTATTTTTTTATATTTTCATATTATTTTGATGTACTAATATTAAAAATAAAATTTAAAAAATAAAAAATATATATTATTTTAATATATTTTAAGGTAAAAAATATATTAAAAAACAATTACTATTGTCGCATGTGAGCGGCGTCGCGGCGATCGTCCTCTATACTCAATTGTGTGTGTGTGTATCTGGAAAATATGGGGAGACAAGGAATTCTTGTCTCTTATCAGTGGAAAAATGGAATGGAGTCGCCATCTGGTATTATGGTCACTAGGAACCCTAACTGGTTTCAAAGATCGGGTACGGAGACTAGTTGCGTAAAGGGAAGATATTAGCACCCCAAATACGCCCTACCTAAGGTAAGCTGCATTGTTTTATTTGTCTGATCAAAATCTAAGGTTTGATCGTGTTTTCTAATTGTTGATCCTGTCTATCTAAGATTTAAGAAAAGTCCTCCTCAATAAGAAGGTTCTTATCTTAATGGGGTAGAACCTAACCGTTCTAACATTGGGAAAAGATTTAATATCTAAAATACGTATTACGTGTAATATCGTACCCCGGATACTAATTAAAAGACAAACAAAATAAAATTTTTGTTGTTTTTGAAATTTTAGCCAATGTTTTCTTGACTTTAATAAACTAGTTATTAAAGCCAAAATGCATGTTAAAACATTGTTTTTTGATGTATAAAAAGCACAATATGATTTTTTAGTTTTGAGACACTTGGCTGTATGCACAAAAACATTTTTTTTCTTTTTTTCAAAGTTTTTTGTATTTTTAGCAACATAAAATACTGCTTGATATTAATTAAAATGACATAAAAAATAAACAGGAAAATTGTAAAATTCTAAAAAATATTTTTTTGAATTTCTCTTTCTTTTTTTTAAAAAAAAAACTGGGCCGGACCTGGCCCACTATCCTGGGCTGGGGCCTGACCCGGCCCATTTACTGTGGGCTGGACTCAGCCCAGCGGCGTGGGCTGGGCTGATGTTCCAGCCCATAACCAACAAAAGGGCAGTGCCAAATATAATTAGCTAGTTACTGTGCACAGCACAAACTAGCTAATTAATCTTCATTTTGCTGCAGAACGTGAATTGCTCACGTTCTGCATGCAAGTGAAGATGAAACTAAAAACGACAGGGGAGGGGAGAAAGTTACCTGGAGCAGGAAAGCACGGTTGTGGTCGTCAGCGTTGGTTGAAGGTGGCGGTGACAGCGGCGGCGTTTTCCTTCCTTCTCTCCTGTCTTCTCTGTTTCTCTTCTCAGCCATCTCTCCTCTGTTTTTTTCGTTGTCTTCTCTTTTTCTCCTCTGTCTCTTCGGGGCCGTCAACGGTGGTCAGGGGGGTGCGCTGTGGCGGTGGAGAGGAAGCACGGTGGCAGCTGTGGTTGTTCTTCTTCTCTGGTATTTTTTTCCCTTTCACTTCTTGTTCTTCCCCACTTTTTTGATGGCTTCCCTTTCTCTTCTCTGTCTTTTCGGGGCCGTCCACGACAATCAGGGGGTGCGCTGTGAGGAACGGTGGAGGCGCTGGTGGAGGTGCAACGGTGGCTCTTCTCCCCCCACTTCTGTCTTGCTCTTTCACTCTCCTTTCCGTCTCTTTCTGTTCTTCTCTTTTTCGAAAGCTTTCCCCCTCTGTTTTGTTCTTTTAGCTTCAGTTTTTCTGTTCCTTCACTCTGCTCGGTCTCCCCTCTCAAGCTGTTCTTTGTTTCTTTTAACTCTCAAAACCTCCATGTTGTTTGGTTCTCTCTTCCCCCTGTTTTCTATTCTTCCCTTTTCTGATTTTCTTGAGCTTTTTCCTCTCAAAAACAAACTCTCCCCTCTGTTTTCTGTTCTTCTGTAAACCCCCCTGTCTTCTTTCTCAAATCTTTCCTCCCTTCTCTATTTTTTTCTTCTTCTTCTTCCCTCTCTGTTCTGTTTGGTTTTCCCCCCTCCCTCTCTCACATTCATCCCCTGTATTTATAGGTAGTCGAGGAGAGGTTCACCATACCCTGTACAAGCACAGGGCATGGTGGTCGGGGCATGGGTCTTATGCTTTTCGTCATGGTAGGGGGCATGGGTCTCCTGTTTATCCATTGATGAGGGTATGAGTTGTGTAAGTAGTTAGGCAAGTGAGGAGATAGAGATGAAGCAGTTAAGTAGGAAAAACATTTCAAAAATCCTCTTCTCCCTTGTCTCTGCATTTGCAGGGGAGAAGAAGCTACACCATGTCGTTCAAAACGGCGCCGTGCAGTTTGTTTGTTTTTTTTTTAAAAAAATAAATTTAAAAATAATTCAAAAATAGGTTATGACAACTACAATAATATAACAGACTATAAAAATTTAAGAAACACAAAAGCACCCTTACACATAGCACAAGATCCATTATACCTTGCATTGAACAATTTTTTTTAACCAACAAATGTTAGATCCCTTACCAAATGGCATCTCATATTTAGACACGTTGCCTTCTATTATTGGATATCACTACAGAAGCAAAAGGAGATCTTATTGCATTATCAGCAACCAAATGGATAAAGATGAGGATAAAGAAAAGAGGAAACACAAGTAGAGATTTGCGCATGATTGTTGGATGGATTAGTGCCATGAAAAATATTATCCGACCATCTCTTCAAAGTCTCCACTTATCTCCACTTGGACCACTTACCCTTTTCTTTCCTTCCCTTCCTTATAAACAACCAAAGCAATGACCACATTCTAAAGACTTTAACTTTTGTCTTCTCTGTTTTAATGGAAGTTACACTTATTGGCACCTCAAACACCAATTACATCAATACCTTTCCCTAGGTCGTTCTTGTTATTGCTGTACTGGCCATGGAACCTTGTTCTTGGAAATCAACAAGGGTGCAAGTCTCTGATTTTGAAGGAATGAGTGATGGGTTTTTGGTGAATACTGGTTTACAAGCCAGAACAAGAACTGGGCCATCTTCAACTTCCTCTTTGGTTTTGGATAATGAAAGGGGAGAGCTTGTGGAGGCTACTGTGAGAATGGAGAGGAAAAGGGTGGCGGCTGTGTCGCGATCTGAATTCCGGATCCATGACTGACACATAGGCAAGGTTCCTTCTCTTTTAAGGTTTCATACCTATGCGAATTTAAACTTACATGCAAACTTATCTTTCAAAACTCAATTAGAGTTCAACGCAACACTAATAACAAAATAAACTTTATAATATAATTTGATTATCTTAATACAATAGTTCATATAAATTCATAGTTTTGGAGTACTAACTACACATAAAAGGAAGGTACAAATTACAACCAAAAAACAGGTTCAGAAGGTTCAACAAAAATGACCCGCTAACAAGCTATAAGCTTGAAAAGATAAATAATGATAAGGTGAGTTCAACAACTCAGTGAGTAGATAATATTCAATATACACACACGAGATAATACAACAATGAGAATATATATACAATCATGGCTTTAGGTTCTTATAGGAAGGTTTCTCAAATAGGTCATAACAAGAATATCATAAGGTAAAGCTCGTCAGAAAATCAAAATGCAATGAACATGAGGCTCCGTACTGTGGGATGATCAATCCACACATGTTGGTGAATCTCTCGACACAACTAAAGTTCAGATATGATGTGCACAAAGACTAACACTGCCCTGTTAGCATGGGTATTCTGACTGACATACCATAGGTTCATAATCACAATCAAATAGACATATTCATATCTTAAGTCTCAACTCAAGACATCAATCAAATGAGGAGCTATCAATTCAGAAGTCAATTCAAACTATATATTGGTTTATATCAAGAATTCAGATTCAACAATTGATCATGTTTTATTGTAACAAGGATAATAATCAACATATATATTAACAAGAAGCATGATCCAATTCATATTAACAACTCAAATATTTATAATATTTTTCATGCATATGAAAAATTATCTACTCACCTGACTTGAAAGCAAACAACACTCAAAAGCAGATACCGAAGGAAATACTACTAACATCCAGCCGGTAGAATATCAGGATTATCTGAATACAAAAAAGACATACTCAAGAACAACTCGAAAGAACATATAACCTATTTAATACATCTAACTAAGGGTATATTGCATAACCCTATATGTTTTCAAACTAAACTAGTCATTTTTTTCTAAAAACCCAAAAATTAAACGGTTTTCCCGAAATCTAATCTATAATAAAACAAATAATAAGACTTGATAATAGTTTACCAAATAACCCTCAATTATTCATCAAACCAATATGAAAAAACTAATATTACAGCTAGGGACCAATTTGAATTTTATTATATTTTTAAGGGTCAAATTGTAACTTTGTCAAATTAGAGGACCAAACTAAAAATATCATAAATTCATGACTATAGTGGACCAATCTGAAAAACCAGAATTTCCACAGATTACCTACTGTTATATCATGATTTCTAACACAAATTCACCATTCAAACAAAATCATAACTCAAAATCATCATTTTATCTATAATCTCTCAAAATCAACTAATTAATTCATTATCCATAACAATCAACTCATAACATTTAAATCAATTCATCAATCAACCCAAAACACAATCTTCAAGACCCTAAAATTTATCAAAACAGAAATTTAAAGCTTAACGAACACTCATTTATACATAATCTTATCTTTAAACTTATTTTCTCTAACTCTCTTCTCTTTCTTTATCTTTCCCTTTTTTCTCTTCTTTTTCTTTCCCTTTTCTTATCTTCTCCCACCAGTTTTTCACTCTTAGCCAGTTTTTCACTCTTAGAACACAGCTCTCTCTCTCTTTTTTCTATTTATATTTATCAAATCTTTAATAATAATGATTTAAGGCAAGCACTTGATGGTCTCCATCTAATAATAATGAGGGCAGAGATTCCGAGAGGAGGGCTTCGAAGATTCTGCTTTGAAAATTAGATTCTGGCTGTCCGCGTTCTTTATTCGCGAAGAAGCAATCCAAGCTACTCCTTACTAGAAAGTCATTTCATGGATTCCAACATGCAATCATATTATAAGCGAAAACAAAGAAAATAACAGCAAAACCAAGGAACACAGCGCCTACAGTTTCCTTTAGAATGTGGAAATACGTACCCTCTTAGCCGTGTTCAATTTCCCAGGGTGGTGTTCTAGCGTGTTTTGAAAAATCCGTTGTTTTTATCCAATTTGATTTCTCTTTTTTTCCATGTGTTTTGGTAGGTCTTTCTTTGAAAATTCAAAGGTCTAATTTATTGATATCTTGACAAAGTAAAATTAATCATCTCGTGGATCCCCAAGGGTTTCTTATATAAATAGCCAAGGATGCAGGCCAGTATGATCACCACAAAGCGAGAACGACCTG
>Ga0325402_1006055_pt1 | contig 11404 bp, 7 predicted proteins | sample PopdelMetagenome_22_FD_207212 | JGI IMG/M metagenome (GOLD analysis project Ga0325402, IMG submission 207212) | Populus deltoides microbial communities from Bellville, Georgia, United States - Xylem-PdKOR-R3 | ecosystem: Host-associated > Plants > Phyllosphere > Stem > Wood/Secondary xylem...
TTTCGATTCGTCTTGTCTGGCTGATTTTGAGATTCTCTTTTTGTAACAGAACTTCGCGGTCTGGATCTCCAAACTGGTTATTTCACGTTAAGACAAATCAAACATGCTACCAATAATTTCGACACTGTGAATAAGATAGGAGAGGGAGGATTTGGGCCAGTTTACAAGGTATTCATGCATTTTCAATAAGATAGGCATGCACTACTCTGATCTTACGTGACAAGACCTATACTTTTGGACCTAGACTTATTACATTGATCCATAAAAATATTTGTTGTTAGGTTATCCATATAATTTGTTCAAGATATATCCTCATCTAATTATAGATAATCATCCGAATGCTCAGAACCTTTACTCTCCACAAACCCGACTGCATCGCTCAGGCTGTGCACTTGGTTGTCTTGGGCCATGAATAAAATCTACCATGCTTGCAAAATAATTTTATACAAGGGGAAAGGATATTATCATCTTCAAATATTCTGAAATTTCAGTATGCGCCTTTGATTTCAGGGTGTATTGTCAGATGGTGCTGTAATTGCTGTTAAGCAGCTATCATCCAAATCGAGACAAGGAAACCGTGAATTTGTGAATGAGATAGGCATGATATCTGCCTTGCAACATCCCCATCTCGTGAAGCTTTACGGCTGTTGTATTGAGGGAAACCAGTTGTTGTTAGTATATGAATACTTGGAAAACAATAGTCTTGCGCGCGCACTCTTTGGTACTTGCTTAGTTGACCATCTACTTTATATACAGTGAGAATATGATTGAGCTGTTTGCCCTATTCCAATGTATCCTTGTTTTCCAGGTCGCGAGGAACACCAGCTTCAACTGGACTGGCAAACAAGAAGGAAGATATTGTTGGGTATTGCGAAGGGGTTATCATATCTTCATGAAGAATCAAGGCTGAAGATTGTGCACAGAGACATAAAGGCAACCAATGTGCTGCTTGATAAGGATCTAAATGCCAAGATATCTGACTTTGGTTTGGCCAAGCTTGATGAAGAAGAAAACACTCATATAAGCACGCGAATAGCTGGCACAATGTGAGTCCTCTCTCTCCCCATTCATCTCTCAATTTAGTTTCTGACCTGTAAATAAATTAAGGGGTTAGTAAAATCTGCTATCTCATGACCAAATGCTCACCATTCAATGCTATCTTTCAGAGGTTATATGGCTCCAGAATATGCAATGAGGGGTTACTTGACAGATAAAGCAGATGTTTACAGCTTTGGAGTTGTTGCCTTAGAAATTGTCAGTGGGAAGAGCAACACGAATTACAGGCCGAAAGAGGAGTTTGTTTATCTTCTTGATTGGGTAATATATATATACATCTTTTACTCTCAGAATGTCGTCCTACATATCTTACATTTTCTCTGACCAGCAATGAGCATAACTGATTGGAAGATGCATGGCCTTGATTTTGTTGTTGTTTATCTCCTTTTTCGCTATCTGTCTTTTGCACGAATTCTAGCTGCTTAATTTTCCCCCATGACATTTCATGAAAGGCTTATGTCCTGCATGAGAGACACAACCTTCTTGAGCTTGTGGATCCAAGGCTTGGTTCAAGCTACTCAAAAGAAGAGGCAATGAAGATGCTGAACTTGGCTCTCCTGTGCACCAACCTATCTCCCTCTCTGAGGCCAGCAATGTCCTCCGTGGTGAGAATGCTTGAGGGCAAGATTCCAGTTCAAGCTCCAATAATCAACCGTGGTAGCATGGACCAGGAAGCAAGGTTCAAAGCCTTCGAGCTTTTATCACAGGATAGCCAAACACAGGTCTCCACTCTCTCTCAGAGCAGTCAGGTGCAGAGCAGCAGCATATCAAGGGATGGACCATGGGTAGATTCCTCATATTCCCTCCAAAGTAATGATGAGACTAAGGATCTTTATCCCATCAACGTAGATTGAACGATGGAAATCAGATGAAAAACCCCTATTAGTCTTCTGTACACATCTCTTGACTAGAATAAGCGATTGGGACTAAGTATACCTTTCATGTTGTATAAAAAAAAACATACTTAATTTAAATACAAAAACCAATCTAATAATTTAGTTACGTTTATCAAAACCAAATTAATAAATATTTCATTATATGATTGAAAATAAATCCTTGAAGTGCAAATGTTATTCAATTTCTTATGCGATAAATTAATCTTTGTCTATTTAATTTTCTCTATATAGGTTTTTTTTTCTTTTCTTTGCTGTATTAGACTGCTCTAGACAGTAATTAACTTCGATTAGTATTGGAAAAAAGACCTAAAAAAAATATTGTTTTATTGCAGCACGCCAGCAAGCCAGAATTGACCTTGCATAAGAAATTCCCATAATTACCTGCTATACTCAATAGCTTGGGAAACCTTATGGAGCTTAACTATTTATATCAAAAGCAAAGTTTTTTTTTATTATTTTAAATTTAACCCTTCCTTTTCGCTCTCTTTTTTTTTTTTCATTTAATTTCATTCTCAAATTTTTAGCTTCTCTTAAATCTCTACCTTCTCTTTAAAAGCAATTAGTTTTTTTTTTTTTTTTCAGAAAGCACTAAAAAAACCTCAAAGTGATTCTTACGGAGAACCTTAATTTTTTTTAATATTTGTTCAATTATTTCTTCAATTCCTGTGGAGTCTGGTCATTTGAAGAAGTTGAGGCTTTTGTGGATGAAACTCGTGAATCTGATTGGTGAAATCCCAAAGAGTTTGAGAAATCTTTCGAGCCTTGAGCACTTGGATTTAGCTGGAAACGATTTGGAAAGTAAAATTCCTGATGGATTGTTTTTGTTGAAGAATTTAACTGTTTTGTATCTCTTGGATAATAAATTGTCTGGCGTGATACCTCAAAGAGTTGAAACGTTGAATCTGGTGAAGATTGATGTTGCAATGCACCAATCGAATGATATCTCAAGCCTTCCAGGTTTAAATGTCCAAGACTTGTCACCTAGTAACTTTAGTGGTTCGATACCAGCAAAGTTTAGTGCTTCTTCAAGCTTAGTGCTTCCAAACATGTCTTTTAATGATATCTCTGGTTCCATTCCATCCAACAGTGTGTTTAGATTGATGGGTAGCAGTGCTTACGAGCCCTTGAAACCATGTTCTGCTTCCGTTGTAATATTCGACGACAAAGGTACAGGAAAGCTTTCGAGGGGTTATGCTGCTCTGTTCAGTGCTGGCTGTCTTCATGGAAATGTCTTGTAGTATGTTGACATTTGAAACTAAGGGAACTTGTGGAAATAGTCAGAGAGTGGGTTTTGAATACATTTATGATTGACATCTTTTTCGACTCGAGACAACCACAGATGCAGGCTCTTTTCATCAAAGACTACCACAGGATTGTTGACTTCTTCCTGTCAATAATGAGAAAGCTGTGTTTGAAAGGGAGGATGGTTCATACGAGGAGCCAATAGGAAGGGAAAGCTTGAGAAGCCTTGGCCAACGTTTATTTGCTTAAATGCATTTTGTTCCTTTATTAGTTTTCATTTTGGTATTTGTGTTGATGAAAGTAGAAGGATCAAATGCCATTCATTTTCTAAGCCTTTTTCTTTCACTGTTACCCTTTTGTAACAAAAAAAAAAATTCAGGAAATAAAAAAAATCGAGATGAAAATAAAACAAAGTGCTATAAAAAGATGGATTTTTAAATTGAAAATTTATTAAAATAATATTTATTTTATTTTATCTTGATGTCATTGTATTAAAATCATTGAAAAATATCAAAAAAATATATTAATTTAAGACTTTTTAACAATTTAAAAAATTACTTTTCAAAGCAAAAGCTATTGCATTGTACTACACCTAGATTATTGATCCAAGTGATAACGAGCTAGTAGATTCATTAATTAGTCTGTGTTCTTAGGTTCTTGGAATTGTGAAACGCTGACGTGTATTCATTTGCTTCAAATATTATTCTAAACTTCAGTAGTTCGAATATAAATATGATGGGATCCCTTCCGATCCACACGACTATTAAAGATTCAATATTTTCTACTTATTTGTCATCATACTATCTGAACACCATATTTTTTTATTTAAAAATAATTACCAGCCACGTAATTGATTGACTAATTTTTATGTGGAATATAATTAATTATATATACACGCGCGCACGCGCGAGGATGTTGTAAAGTACAATGGTTATTTTATTTCCATGGAATATATAAATAAAAATAAACAAATACACCTGCTTTTACATTATTAATTATGAAAATCAATGATTGGTTTTATTATCATAAGTTGATATGGAAAGAAATTCAACGTGAACAATGACAACCATTAAAGCATCACTGATCGACGGTTATATTTTAGGTTAATTGTATTTTACCTCCTTGAAGCATATAATAACTATCAATTTTTACTTCAAAACTTATTTTTTTTTTTATCAATTACCCCCAACATTTATCCATCTATCAATAATTTTTTGAGAAAAATTGGATAGAATTCATATATTTTAAGGGTTAAAATGAAATTTACCCTTCGACCAATGAGTAAAAAGGTTATGGATAGTTTTCCTATCCTTAGGCCGAAAAAAACTTTCTAAAAATTATATAAAATATTTTGAGAATTTATTTTTAAAATAAATAAAAAGATTACTATTTCAATGGACACTTGATTAATTGGATTCAACTGTTTTATTAAGGATTTAAATTAACATGAAAATCTTCGAAAGGTGAGATTGGGGGATGAGAATGCCATTGCACATTATTAGAACACTTAATAATAATGTATTTAAGCATGTAATTAATGGCACTATTAATTAAGTAGAGTGTCATTAATATCAATGGCACCAATTTTATCTTGAATGTTTTGAGATTGATAATACCAAAGTGGTTATTAATTGATGATGAAGAGGAAATTTTATATTTTTCCTGTTTGTCCTTTTATACTTGTGATCTTCGTCTTCCTCTCTCCCTTTCCATGTAGAAATTGCCGCACAATAATTGAAAGTAAACTTCTATTAGATCTTCTTAGGAATGATGATGTTCGATGGAAGTGATAAATAAAATGAGAAACTTGGGAATTTATTAAAGGGTGTTTGCAACAATAATAATGCAGTAACTTTCTAAAATGTTTTTTTTTTTTTTATTATAAATATATTAAAATAATATTTTTTTATTTTTTAAATTTTATTTTTAAATTTAACATATTAAAACAATCCAAAAACATCATCTTATTATACGAAACTTTGGTTGCAAACGTATTATTCAACTAATGAGTTATTGGTCAAACTGCCATAACCAAGAAATGATAAAGCGGCGGTAAGTTGCAAAAGCTGCAAATTTTTATTTTTTAAAAAACCAAGTCAATGTTAAACTCACTAGTCTAACCAGACGGGTTTGATCAAATCTGTTCAATATATAATATTTTACATCAATCACGACTGATTAAATGACGAGATCATTAAGTTTTTAATTATTCGTACTGCATGTTTAGGAGCACGGCTGACTGGCGTTAATTACGCGTTCGTACATGTTCAGGGTGTCCTCAGGCCGAGTTTATCACTATTTGGATACGCGAAAGTTGACTTTTTATTAAGAACAACCCGCAAATGTTGATTTCTGGGACACCCACAGTTTGTCTCCACAGCGACATTACGGTAAAGACCACACCGTGTGTCCCAGCTGCTTCCCTGTTTGAAAGAAAACCAACAACCTCTCTGCCAGGACAAATCATCCTTGGCAGGCGGCTTAGCTGATTCTAGATCAATGATACAAAGAACACGAAATCATGCCAGCCTTTTCGTGCTTTTTCAGCTCTCACCTTTTTTTATTCGGAATACACTCACTTTCTCTTGATCAATTCACTCTCTTTGATTTTTCCTAGTGGCACTCACAACTTCCCCTCCTATCTTTCACCATCCCTGCCATCCTCCCTTTCTGCGACGCCCCTCTTGGGGTGTTCTTGTGTTCTGCTCTTACAAGCAGTGTTTTCCTTTTCTTTGTATATTTTTTTTTTCTCAGGGTTTTGCTTTTAGAGCTTTGTTGACCCTTTCTCAATATTTTATTACGACGACAGCATTTTTTCAAGAAAAGGACGCAATGCAAAATGAAAAATGAAAAATAAAAACCCGAGTAACTCGTCATCTTTAAAACCCCTCCTACATTATCTTTCCCTCCAACCACCTTACTCTCTTTCTTCCTTCTCTAAAAAAACAAACGAAAAACATTGTTTCTGTCCCTGAACTACTGCTCTTTTTCGTGTTCTTTGATTGTTTTTTTTTGGAGATATTAATTACCCCACAATTAGAGAAAGAGTAACTGTTTTTCTGCATGCTTAAAACATGGCGTTTGTTCAATCACTGTCAAAGACTGCCTCTGTTTTTGTTTTCGGTTTTGTGGTATTGAATTGCTTGATTGTGGACAAATTTAGATCTCATGCCCAAGGAGTGACTCCACTCTTGCCACAAGATGAAGGTAAATGGTCATTATTCAACAATCTCCATATTTTTTTTTGTCAGCAACTCAAAATATTTGGCAGAATAAATGGTTTTTTCTTTCTGGGTTTTCTTCGTGTATTGGCCAAGTGTTCTTGTTCTTAACATTAGTTGACAGACATGCTCTTTGTCTTGTTCGTTGGAGGAAACTGCTGTTTTGACTTTTAGATTTTTCATTTCTCTCTAAAAACTTTTTTTTTTCTCTCTTCTTGTAAAAAAAAAAATTGTATTTTATTTATTTTTTAAGATTAATCGGGGAAATATATTGCATGAATTGGGCAATAATAGGAAAAGAAGAGGAATTCGGTTTCTGGTCTTAAAAAAAATTGTTTTGATTTATTTTCAAGCAAAAAGTATTTTTGAAAATGTTACTTAAATGCATGATTTGTATAGTTTTCTTAAAAAAGAGAGAAAAAAACTGTTCAATTTCTTGTTGCAATCAAACAAAAGAAATGAAGAATATTAAACAAAAGAAATAAAGTACAAGAAATTTGATAAAATATTAAACAATTCAAGAAGTGATATTATTAAAAAATATATTTTTCGTTTCTTCAACGTGACATATTTTTGGTATGTTCATCGTTTCAAGTAGCAACTGTTGCTTGAAAGTTGCATCTGTTCAACACGGCTTTCATCTATGGTAGAAAGATTCTTGCCTCCCTGGCATATTTGTTAAAATAAAGTACAAGAAATTATTGAAAGGTGATATTATTAAAATATATATATATTTTTCGTTTCTTCAATGTGACATATTTTTGGTATGCTCATCGTTTCAAGGAGCAACTGTTGCTTGAAAGTTGCATCTGTTCAACACGGCTTTTATTTATGGTGGAAGGTTCCTGGCTCCCTGGCATATTTGTATTCTTAGCTAAATTTATTTATGCTAGGTTTTCCAAATGTGCAAAGTATTATTTTCTATTGTGTAATGTGATCAAGGAGTTACCTATCACTATACTTTAGCAAGATTTGCAGAGGAAAGCTCTGGGAGGCACAAGAAAAAAAAATGGCTTCTAAAATATGTGCTAAAATTGGGTGAAAATCGAGAGTTTCGACCATGTCCATGTGATATATCCCAAAAAGGAAGGGTCTAGTAAAGTAAATCTGTGCAGGTCTATCTCACCCATGAACAGTTATGCTGATCGACGTGAAATTATGATTTGTTTTCCTAGTAAATTCTCACATTATTGTAAGCATTTTTTCTTGGTGTTGCTTAACATGTATTGTTACTATCTGATGCAACAGTGCAAATCCTTCAAACAATATCCGACAAACTGAAAAACAACAATTGGACGACAATCGATCGAACTTCCTGCAGTAGCGCACAGTGGAAGCTGTACATCAGCGACCCCCCCAAAAATGACAGAATTCAAAGCAATGTTACATGTGACTGTACATTTGAAAATAACACCGTCTGTCATGTCATCAGCTTGTATGCACTTGTTTCCTTATATCCCTCCTTTTTCTTCAGACATAATAACCACTCAGATAGAGATTAGACTCGTCTCAAGCAATGCTTTGATAATTAGAAGAATATATTTGTAGCAAACACTCTCTCTTGGATTTGGTACTGGTCCAATTTTATATGAACACTGTATCAATTCCTAAACCTCAGCTTATGGTAACGACCGCAGAGTCTTGGTGTTGTACGAAGACTTATCACCTCTTACCGCTTTCTCTTTATAATCATCTTTTTTTTTCTCTTCTTCTGACAGCAAGCTGAAGGGTTTTAATCTGACTGGAGTTCTACCAGTGGAATTTCGAAATCTTACCCAACTGCGCGAAATGTGAGTGGCATTTGCGTATATATTTCTTGTTAGTCAAGTTTTTTGTTGGACAGCGGAGATTAGTTTCTATCTGGATATATGGATGATTTTAATTAGATTGCTTATGATCTCAGTGATTAGCTCTCTTCTTCAATGGGCTATCAATGTGCAAGTTTCAAATTCTCCAGGGTTACAGTGTCTTAGTTGATAGACTCCTGTCCTGTTTTTTCTTGTTCTTTCTGGTTCTCTAGAATGGTTTAGTTGCCAAATAGCCCATCCACATTCACTCAGTTTGATATACATTTACGTGTGAAATAATTCCAAGTTTCAATGCCTCTTTTCTCAAACACAGACAGCTCTGTTCACTCGCATTTTTGAAGTTTTTTTTCCCCTTTATTGTTATCGTCTTAGCAAGATTTTGTTACAGCTGCAATGTGCAATGTAGAATATTACCATTCTTTTTACTCTGTGAGAATTCGAATTTTAGAATGACTGAAATGAAGCATCCTGCATTGTACAGTGATCTCTCTCGCAACTACTTAAATGGATCAATCCCAGGAAGTCTAGCTGAGCTCCCAAACCTTCAGAGTTTGTAAGTTTGTTTGTTCACTTGTATTTCTTATGCAGTTTTCAATTGTGACATGGCCATTCATGAATAAATAACCTGTTCACTATTTTTTCTTCTATACCTTAGGTCTCTACTGGCAAACCGTCTCTCCGGTTCAATTCCTAGGGAAATTGGCAGCTTTGCGACTCTGAAGTCCCTGTAAGTTTCAAAACAAAGTTCTCAACTTGTCCAGTAAATGAAATTCTGAGTTGCAATAAAATAGGTATTGCGTCTTGCAGGGTCCTGGAAGATAATCTACTAGGAGGGTCTCTTCATCCAGACCTTGGAAATTTGAAAAGCTTGGAGAGACTGTAAGACAGATGCCTTCATCTTCTATCTGAGTTTATTTATGTATCTACTTCATGATATTCAATCTAAGTCTTTTTATGTATGGTACCAGTATTTGATGCTCACTCAGAAAAAAATTATTTGTTAACTTTGTATTATTTACCTCTGCAGTCTTCTTTCCGCAAACAATTTTTCAGGAACAATACCAGACACATTTGGCAATTTAAAGAATTTAAATGATTTGTAAGTGATGATGCGGGTCACAATTTTTTTTTATAGTAATTACTATGGTGAGCTTAAATATTCATCTTTTTCATATGCTCCTGCAGTAGGATAGATGGAAGTGAACTGTCAGGGAAGATACCTGACTTTATTGGGAACTGGACCAACATTACGACATTGTGAGTATTTACTTTGTTCCATTTATCTGCTAACGTGTCCTCGAGCACAAGCTGAATGGAATTCCATTTTCCTTTCCCTCTTGCATTCCTAACAATGGTATATTTCTCTTGCAGGGATTTGCAAGGAACATCCATGGAGGGTCCTATTCCCTCTACCATTTCACTGTTAAAAAAACTGACAACTTTGTGAGCTTAAGTTCCCTATCTTGTAGATTCACATTCAGTACAAAGAATTTTGCCTCGTTGCTTTTCGGTAAGTCTATATTTGAGAAAACTGATTTTTTCTGTTGTCTTGATTTTTCAGGAGAATATCGGATTTGAAAGGATCCAATTCAACTTTCCCTGATCTGAAAGATATGACAAAAATGGAAAAACTGTGAGTTGAATGAGACTGATCAAATATATTGTTACAGCAATATTACATCATTAATTGATTACATATTATTTTTTACTCAGGATTCTGAGAAATTGCTCATTGACTGGTTCAATCCAAGAATACCTTGGAAATATGGCAGACCTAGATACTCTGTAAGTTTCTCTAACTGCTACCTTCATGGCAACGCTTAATTTCATGGGCGTCATATTATGTTACTCTGATTCAAAATGACAAGATGTGTAAAGTGATTGACATCACTTTACTCTATCGTTTGGTTTCATTTAAAGTAAGATAAAGCAAAGTGAATCAGTAAAGGTATAGCAATAAGTTGATTCCTTATTTATCCTGGTTGAACAAGGATCTTTCCTAACCATGAAGCTCCAGCCTTTTCCTCTTTTAAAACCGACAGTTTTGCATTTCATTTTTCCTTATTTTAGATTCTCATTGAGTGAGGTCGGGATGTTTTCAAACCAATCTTGATTTGTCATATGAGATGCTGTTGGTGATGTTCTACATTATAACAATGTAATAAGATATGTGGAAGACATCTTAACATTTGGAAGGAGTGGAAATTCTGCTGTATATGTATGTGTGAGGTTCATATGTTCTCTGTGAGCATGAGCTAGACCTGCATATAGTCTGCATGATTCAAAATCATGATGGTGGGGGCTCATGTTTTTCATAAAAGCCATGCTGCAGAGGATGTAATAGGACCTTGAATATTATTAGTCTGACAACACGGACTGGCCCGACATTCCGTGAATTAGATTGCAGTGTGTTTATATTGCCCAGAGCTAATTTTATCTAGTGCTTTTTTCACGTGCTTTCATTAATTTGTATATATTTCATTGCAGAGATCTGAGCTTTAACAAGTTGACAGGCCCGATTCCTGGCCCATTAGAGAGTTTGACAAAAAATATAAAGTTCATGTAAGTCAATAAACGCATGCTTTCTGAAAGCACAGGATCATCGTTTCTAATATATGTCTCATATATTACCTGTTCATTACCTGTTTATTAATGTGTAGGTTTCTGAATAACAACTTACTAACTGGAGAAGTGCCTGCTTGGATACTGGGAAGCAGGAAAGACTTGTGAGTCTATTGTGAAGCTATACATAATTCTTTATACATGAAATACACCAATCTTTGTTCTCCTCAATCAACAACTATATTACCCCTGCCATGAAATTTTATTTCAGGGATTTATCTTACAACAATTTTACTGGATCAGCTGATCAAAGTTGTCAACAGCTACCAGTGTAGGCATTATTTTTTCCCGTTACTTGTTTCTTCTCCTTTGTCTCAAGTTGATTGCTAACTTCTATTTTGAAATTATATAGGAACTTAGTTGCTAGTCATGTGTCAACTGGGAGTAACAAGTAAGTTCCTCCTTCACTAAGATGCCTTTTAAGAAATCTAGAAATTTGACTTATCGACAACCCTCATTCTTCTCTACAGGATTTCTTGGTGCTTGAACAAGGACCTTGTTTGCACAAGAAAACCTCAATGTAAGTGTGTAAAAACAGTACTCTGGTGTTTGATGAAGG
>Ga0325402_1006056_pt1 | contig 11404 bp, 6 predicted proteins | sample PopdelMetagenome_22_FD_207212 | JGI IMG/M metagenome (GOLD analysis project Ga0325402, IMG submission 207212) | Populus deltoides microbial communities from Bellville, Georgia, United States - Xylem-PdKOR-R3 | ecosystem: Host-associated > Plants > Phyllosphere > Stem > Wood/Secondary xylem...
TATGATCTATTTTTTAAAAATTTTAGTTAAATAAAAAATGATTTTGCAAAAAACTAGGTTATTAAATTTTATAGAGTTAATGACTAAATTTGAGAATTTAACGAGGTAACTTTGGTTGTCCCAGTTTACGAGTTTAGCGGAATTTTTTTTAATTGAACTCAATTAAGTAATTATTTTTTTTATATCATATAGTTAAGAAAATGGTTTAGAAAAAAAATATTTTATTAAATTTTAAAAAGTTCATGGGTCTATTGGCAAGTATGGTCAATTTAACTTTTTTTTTTTTAATTTATTCCTTTTACTTTCATCCTTTGATATTGAGTTGATTGAGAATGAAATTTCACAATTTATTTCATTTTGCTTTCTATAAAGTTATTATAGTCTTAAAAAAATCTCAATATTAATTTGACGCTCGATTTTGCGATCATCTATTTTTGTTATCATATAATTGATTAAATACTAGTTTAAAAAAAAGTTATTAATCCCAATGCAGTTCATTACCCGGTTTGAAAGTTCGATATCTTTGAACCCATTAAATTAAATGATTCATTTTGAATCAGCTCTTATACAGTTTAATTCGAAACTCGAGTTAAACAAGAAGTCGAGTTAACAAGTTTCAAGATCAAACCACTTGATTGAATTTAATGATCCTATATATATAAAAAATCTTTACACTTTTAATATATTTTTTTAAATTAAAAAGAGAGAGAATAATCTAAGTAACGAAATGCAGACAAATATATATAAACATGGAATGTGGACAAAATGAATGAATGATATGATCATCATTAAAAATATGATTAATTTATATTGTTGATTGATTTGAGAAAGATGCGGGCCACTTTAATGGACCGTCTAGGCTCTAATAATTCATACTGAGGTTCCTGTGACAGTTCTTGAAGAAGTAAAGAATGTGATTTTTTTTTTTTTTTACTTCTTCCTGATGGTGCTCATCGATAAATGAAAGGATTAATACATTAATTACTTCTTGATTCTTGGCTTTCCAAGTTCCAATTGTACCTCAAACTTCACTCATAGAATCATGATCCAACGTGAAAAAGAAAAGATATCCATCTCATTTATTTATTTATTTATTTATGAAAAAACTTCATATCTTTAATTTGCAATTTTATTTTGGTTTTGGAATATTCTATATTGAGAGCTACAATCTTAATTAAGGCATCCATATCAAAGAGTTACGATATCTATAAAAGAATAAAACTACGAAAATATATCCATATCATTTTTTTAATTATGAAAATACTCCATATCTTTAATAATATTTTTATTATTTTGCAAATATTTCAGGAATCAAAGAAGATCTTATATGTAAAAAAATATATATAATAATTTTCCATGTATACAAACGTTAGTGAGGTGCAAAAATAATAAATTAGTGATAAAATAAGATATTTTTATGAATAAAAAAAAACACCCACACATAATAATTTCTTCAATGAAATTCATCCATCCATGCATCCACACAAATACACTAAGTCCTTGTATATCCTCCTCGAGGCATAAATACTAGTTAGCATTCAAAGCTATTTCCCATTTCCAAAAAAAATAAAAAAAAAGAAGAAGTTTTTTCTTTATTCTTTCCTCCATTTTCCAGTTACGTAAATATCCTTAAATAACCCTACAGAAAACGCCAGTGAAAATGGGATGGCACATGGAAATACAAGCAAGGAGCCAATCAAAATCCAAATCTATCCATTATTATTTATTAAATATTTAATAGTCATCGATAAAGAAAAAAAAAAAAACCACTTCTCATCACTCCGGCACCTCCTCTCCTGGTTCATTGATTTCAGAGTTTAAAACCTATTTCCGTGGACCCACACCACATACTTTTATTTATTTATTTATTTATTTTTACTCCTATACACTTATTACATGCGTACAAATCCCTCCCCAGCTATACTTCCCTCTGGAGGCCTCTCCCTCCCTCTCTCTCTGATTTCTTTTCTTTCTTTTGAAGCCATATTTCCAGTCGCCTCTCCTTTACAATAACTCCAAAATCCTTTTCTCTCTCTCTCTCTCTCCCCCTGAAGGAATTAATAAAGGGATGAAGGTGGTGTTTTAGGGAAGGAGAAAATATGGGTTCTTGTGCTTCAGTTCATAACGCTACTGCACCGGAGTCAGCCATGAAACTAGGAGTGTCATTTAGCTCTAAAAAAGACAAGCTTGTGATTCCAAAGTCACCAATCAACGATAATAAACAGTCCACTGCAAACCCTCTAATCAAGACTTTTGGAGATTTTGGTATGCTTCTTTTCTATGATTTTTCCCAAATCTTTGGTTTATCTCTACCAGTTGTGAACTGGGTTGCTGTTTTTTTTTTTTTTAAGTAACGTCTTGATGATAAAAGTACTGTTTTTTTAAGCTCTTTTTTTTTTTTTGGTGATAGTGCGATCTGAAATGAGTGGTGGTGGGGCTTGTAGAGTTAATCTAGATACATGACCATAGACTTTGAAGATGTCAGAAAGTACAAAAAAGTTTTATGTTTTTTTTCTCCTAGCTGTAATTGTTTGTGACATCTTTCAAGATTTTGCCTTTTTTTTTATGGTTTTGCTGTTTGTAGTATGCGTAGGATTGTATGTGTGTTTCATTATATGGTTGAAGATTTTGGTTTATTTATTTAAAGGGAGGTGTATTGTGCTCTCTGTTGCTGTATTGGTTCTGGTGATTTATCTTGATGGGTTTTATTTTCTCATGTAAAAGAAGATAGGTGCTTTGGGACTAATCTAAAGATGATCAAAGAAATGAATGAAGCTATGGTAACTAGATTGGGTTGCTTAAACATTGAAGTTTATACGACTGCAGGGTGTTATGGCCTAATTAAGTTTTTTTTTTTTAATTAAAATAGAAGTTCCATTCTGTTGAATTTTCAAAATGGAGTGCGTTAGCTGGTAGCCTGCAATAATGGAAATGGTGTGTTTTATGCAAGGAATTTATATTATTAGTGATATTTGTTCAGTCTGGAGGATAAAAGCTGAGGTTCTCCATGAGGAGATTTTTTTATTCCTTATTGGTTATAACAAGAGGAATGGCGGAGTACGAGTAAGATTAATTTCCTTGCTTAAATCTGGTAATATATTAATGTTTTAATTATTAGTGCCCCTTGAGGTAAGTTATCCCAGTGAGAAATCATTTTTAGGCAGATGAGTTTTTATCAATAACATATTTAATATATTTGACTTATTTGTGAGTATTGCCATGGCATCTTGAAACTGTGCAGTTTGGTGGGACCATTTTTATCACTACATTGAAATCTTTGTGTCGTGTGGAAGATGGTAAAGAATTTTCTGAAAGGTTTGGAGTGTGAATGGATGTCACAATCGGTTCGAGGTGTTAGTTTTGTTATAAATGCCACTGCTGATATCTTACAATCAGATAAAATAATTTTAGGGAAACTGAGGCTGGTAGGGAATTGTACAGGAACACCAAGAAAGATGTAAATTGAGATAAACATAGAATTTGATTTGGTTCAAGTGCTCTTCAGTAGTGGTTGTGTTGCTGATTAGTTGAGCTCTCTGTGTTTTGTCTTCCCCAGCTGGAGGCCTGGTAATGTTTTGGTAAAACTGTCTGTCCTATGTTGGTTATTTATGGGTCTACAAGTTCGTCTTCTATGGAAGTGTGACATTATTGGATATTAGATAAATAATTGGTTCTGTGGTGGACTACTTTCATAAATTATTGATAAGCATTACAGATCTAAGAATGATACAATTATGTTATTCTAATTTAATTGCAAGTTCCAGTGCCTTCCTGACAGTTGAAGTTGGTGCATGTTCATTGTACTTCGCAGGTAGTAAAGAAGAAACATTTTTTGATTCTCGGGCCTGGTTAGACTCGGACTGTGAAGATGATTTCTACAGTGTGAATGGAGGTAAGACTTAATTTTCTTTGGGTTTTCTTGCATGATATTACGGCCTTATGTTGCAATTTGAACTATCCGAGTAGCTTTACTGCTAAGTAGTTGGTTCGTAGGCTCTGTAACTGATTGCATAGATATGAAACACCACCAATCAGGATTTTTAATGTTGTCTCTTGTTAAGTAGGCAATTCTGCTCCACTCTTTCGTTTCATTTACTTTGAAACGCTACCAATTCTTGATGATATCTATGTTAGATGTGCAGAAGTGGTTGCCGGTGTTAACTCCGTGATTTTTTGTCATTGCAGATTTTACTCCTTCCCGTGGCAATACCCCAGTCCACCATAATTTCTCTGCTGGGACCCCGCAAGCCAACAAAAACCCTTTGGAGGGCAGGCCTCCTGGTTCTGAACTCGAACCATCTCCAACTGGGAAGAAGAGATTATCTGAACTTTTCAAAGATAGGATTAGAGAAGACCGAGATGTAGATGACCTACAAACTTCAGGCTCAGGCGACCAAAACATTGCCAATGGGAAGATGGCTGCCAATGGGAAGATGGAAGTCAAGCAAACCATACTCGACGTCCTTCCCAAATCTGCCAATGCTACCCCTTATCTCTCTGGAACTAATTCTGTCTGTAGTAGTGAAAGGACTGCTAATGGAGATGCCCTAATTGAGAAGGAGAAATCATTTAAATCTAGTCCATGTTGCATCCCGAGCTTGATTTTTTGCCGTAGTTTTAGTGAAAGAAAGAAGAAAAGCCAAGCCATAGCTGTATGATAAAACTTAGTTTCCAGCGTGCCTATTATGTTGTATATGGGGAAAGCCAGTATTTGAAATATCTTGAGGTCACAAGTTTTGTGGTTAAAAAAGAAAAAGGGGCCATAAGCTATAACTGCCCAACTTCAATATTATTGTATTGCTTAGAGGGCAGCTTTGTTTCATCGACCAAGGACATGTATAAAGCAACAGCAGAGATTGTGTATTATCTGACTCTTTTATTTTACTCTCAATCAAAATAATATGAAGTTAGTCTTCAAGTTCTTAAGAATCTGATGTATCTCCATAGGGAATCTAGTGGTGGGTAGATATTATCTCTAAATATCCTTGCTTTGCCACTGTATATATCATCTGTCATCTGCATGCTCATTTCCATAAGCAGTTGCGCATTTTGATCGTTCACATTTTCTTCTTTCTCGCATGCTTCGAGGGATGCCTCCATGAAGATAGTCCTGGAGTAAGGGTGTGTTTAGGAGCAGATGGGATGCTTTCTCCCGTCCCATACGCATACGGAAGAGTGAAGTTGCCTGTGCTGTCGAGACTCAGAACAGTCCAAGAACCAAGATCAAAGGACATGCTTGACCCGATCAATCCAAGCTTTGACTCTCCAAAAATGATTAGTTTTTCTTCTACTTTTCAAAAAACGCAGAATTGTCTGGCACAATCTGATAACCATGAACAACGCATGCATCCATGCATGAACAAGTTCAAAATGTAAACCGTAGGTGACAGGAGACAAGCGGAATACACAGCATGCTGGTTTCTTATTTTCTTATAGCGTAATGAAATTTGATGTGATTTTATTTCGGTGAAAGTGATCGTAAGAATGCAGTGGGTAGATGAACGCTCAAGAGATGAGGAAGTCAAAGTTAGGCAAGGGGATGCGATGATTGAGCACACAAAAGAATTTGTTCTTCAGCTATTAGGTAGTGGAAGGCCAGAAATTTCAATCCTGGGAAGGCATAAAAGTGAATGGTGATTGGTTTGGGATCAAGTTGCAAAAAGGATTGATAGCCACCTTGCTGTAATGTGTCTCCTTCGTCATTTTGGCTCATTATGGTACGCGTACAGATCTCCTTCCATTTGAAAGACCGAATTGCCTCAATTATAACGAGGGCATGTGTTTTTTATTCCAGCAGTCAAAGGTTTTGGTGTGATTTCTTTACCACTTATTTTGTGGGTTGTATTTGATTAATATTTTATTATAAATGAAATTAAGATGTAAACAAATTTAATATATTTGATGGAGAGAGAAGATAAAATTATATTTTTAGATAATTATAAATAATTTTTTATCTTCTCAAAACAAAAACAACAACAACAACAATATATATATATATATATATATATATATATATATTATTTTAAAAAGTGATTAAACACTATTAATTAATCTGAACCATTGTTTATACCTAACCTTAATAATTTGATATGTTGAACAAATACGGTTTTGTTGTGACGTGGACCAATCTGCACCATTGAAGCCAAAGAAAATTCCTCCATCTCCTCTCAATCACGTGGAATTGTGGTTCCTTTACAACAAATATTATTTATAAATAAATCATTTGCACCATAAATAAAAAATTTGAAAGGATGCCCTCAACAAGAATCGCGCAAGAGCCGTCCGGTCCGAACCGAGAAAAACTTGTCTACGTACTTGGTGTTTAATTACGCCCAATTTATTTTATAACCGCATCGTTTATTTTTGAAAAGAAAAAAAAATAAAAAAAATAGGCCAAGTGTCTCCTACTACAACACGATACATTGTCTGAAATTTATAATTCCGCCACCCAAAGATTTTTCTATCTTAAAACCCAGTTTTTGAATTGTTTTTACTCAAAAATACTTAGAAAACATCATATAAACTCATTTGTAATTGAAAATTACCTTAAAAATCAGTGTACAAATCAAAAATCAATTCAATTCCCCAAAGTTTACGAGGCAAGATATATGTTACTAGACAACTAAATAATACCTTAATGGAATTTTTTTTTTGGTTGAGAGGAGCCTATTAACACTAAAAATAATTTTTTTTAGTCATAATCGGTGTTAACTAATAACTTTTTCTATTCTCATTAGAATATGATGACTTCCTTTTTTATTTTTTATACAAAAAACTAAAAGTAAAAATAATAAACTCTTTGACCAAATTGAACTTTGCTTCAGAATATTAAATTTATCATTATGTTTTTTTTGTCTTAAACACTTTGGTCCCTTGTCTTTAAATTTGTCTTTTATTACTAATATTTGACAAATTCATCATCAATTTAGGTTTAGAAATATAAAATAAAAATAAAAAAACTAGAGAATTAAAAAAAAAAGTGCTACAGTGATTGTCCTAGATGTTTTAGTATATGTTATAATTATAATAGAATATATTAGATACCAAAATGAAGAGTCCTAACCTAGTAGAGAAGTAGTTTGCATTATAATTGTAAAACTAGCGGGTTGACTTGAAAAGAATCGTCTTTCTCAGTAATGAATTGGCTACCAAATTTAGATTCTAGAAGGCTACAACCATATTCTAACTTTGTTTATCCATTCTCATGTGAGCTTTTATTTCTTTATATATATATATATATATATATATATATATATATATATAAAAATATTAGGCGCGACAGATTTCTATTTTAGCACAAATCTAACTTCCTTCATTATTACAAATTTTTGGCCACCCAACATTTTATAGTTTCAACATTGTTGTCTTGATATAATTTTCTTCAAATATTCATTACACCAAATAAGCATACCTACTTATTTATGTTATAAGTTAATGTAGTAGTTTAGTTTACTTGTAAATTTTAATGTTTTACAATCTTTTCATAGAGATTACAGTTTAATTTCTATTTTAGGGTTTGTTTGTGATTGTGCAAATTTGAAGATGGTTGTAATTTGATGCAATTTATTTTTATTTTATAAATTAGGTGTGTTATAATGAAAGAAATTATGGGTTATTTAATAGGTAACAATAATATTTTATCAATTTTATTATTAAGCTAGAAATCTTGGAGTAATTGATAACAATTAAATGATATTAATTTAAATTGAATAAGTTTGAATTGAACAAATGATAGATTATTAATTGAGTTATCGATTATTAGCCATTAATTGGATTTATTTAGTTGATATTTTTATACATCATTACATTTTTTATACAAAAATAATAATTGGTTATTAGATTATAAATTAACTTTTAATTATCAAAGTTAATTTTGAACTAAATGTTGCCTTATTAATAAATATTGTCATCATTAATCCATATAGGTTTTCTAAGTAATAAATAATTGTTCATGGATGTATCTAAATTCACCTTAGAGGTTGTATAAGAAAGATTATTGTTAAGGATTTTATTAATTTTATACTTTCAAATCTGAAGAATATTAGTGAAGATGGAATTATATGTTCATGTCCGAAGTATATATAAAAAAGTCCTTCCAACCAAATGTTATGACGATGCATTTCCTATAAAAAAAATTCATTGAGAAATACTTGTGTTGGTTTGCACATGGAAAACCCTACGTTAGAAAGGATTGTTGGCTCCACATTTATTTCTAACAACATACATAAAGTTATTAATGATAATAATAATTGTTATAGGAATATGGTGATGTATGCAATAAGAATAAATCATGGTTATTTAGGTGAATGTTTATATATAGATGAAGAATCAAATGTAGATACAAATAAGTTTTTTATTTCTTTTAAAATTATGATGAACTATTATAGAATATGTACATAAATAATAGTAAATTATTGGTCATTGCATGAATGTTTATCATAAAGTCAGATTATGGTATGAATGAAGCCAATTATGATAGCATTATCAAATAGACAAAAGTATTTTACCTGAAGGGAATAAGTTAAAAGAGAATTTCTATACTGTAAAATCTATGATGAAACCCCTTGCTTAGGATACCAAGAAATTTATATGTGCCTAAATTTTTGCATATTATACTACGGTGAAGATGTAAATTTAACCGAATGCAAAACCTATAGGTATGTTCGATATAAACCCAATATAGGTAGGGGAAAGACACTTATAACATACAAAAAGCTAAGATCATTTCCAATTATTCATAGGCTGCAAAGATTATTTATGTCTTCGAAGACAGCTAAGCACATAACATGACATCATTTTCATTATACGAATAATGGAGTAATGGTGTATCCTTCTAATGTTTGAACTTGGAAGCGATTTAATAAAGTGCATCCTTAGTTTTTAATGAAACCATGCAACATGTGTCTTGGTTTATGAATAGACGAATTTAATCCATTTGTGTCCTTTCTTAATCCTATTCTTATTGGCCGGTCATACTAACAATTTACAACTTGCCCTCGAGGATGTGTATGAGACTGAAATTCATGTTCTTATCTACAACAATATCCAATCCTTACAATCCAGGTAAAAATATAAATGTTTGTCTTCAATTATTGACTGATAAGTTGAAGTAGTTATGATCATTCGAGATTTTGACGTATGATGTCTCAAAGTCTCAAAGAAACATAATTTTCAATTAAAGAAAGCTTTAATGTAAACTATAAATGATTTTTCTGCATATGTAATGATTTGAGAATGGACCACACATGAAAAACAGTTTCTCCATATTATATGAAAAAAAAAATAAGGCCTTCACCTTAACGAATGGTCGTAAAGTTTTTTTTCCCCACCTAAGATTCTTGCTAAGTTATCATAGATACAAAAAAAAATGACTTTTTGAAAAGTAAAACTGAAAGGGATGATGCACCGTCAATACTATTAAGTGAAGTATTGTATGATGTATTATCATAGTATGAGAAGTGATTGGGTAAAAAAAAGAATTTCTTAGGAATTTCCTTATTATGAGACTAATGTCCTTCACTATACTTCGGATGTTATGCATATCAAGAAGAATGTGTTTGAAAATATTTTTAACACGGTCATGGATGTTAAAAAAAAACCAAAGGATGATATAAAAGCTAGAATGGATATAACTTTTTTCTTGTGTGATCGTTAGAATATGGAGTTGCTTAATAATGAGGTACATATTGCCAAACCCAAAATAGAGTTCAATTAAACTCCTGATTTCATCAAAAAAAATTCTTACTTTTACCAAAATACCAGTCTTTTTGCTAGTATTATTATTATTATTTTACTTTGGAAAGAAAAAAAAGATGAATTTAGGGAATAACATAGAAATGAGTTAAGACATATATAATCATTATTATCCTTTTTTTTATAAGGAAGTTTACTAGAGGCAAAGAAATATTTCGTCCAACTTCTATTCGCTTTGCTACTAATTTTATTGTCGTACAAAGCATATTAGCCTACAAAGATAATTTGAGAGCTATAGTGACACCAAGAGAATGGATCTCTTATACTTATGCTAAAGATATCGAAGCCAAATAGTTTGTGAAGAATGTCCTTAACTTTGTTTTTTAACAATAAAGTACAACAATTGTACGAATGACCAAGCTTTAGTTCAAATACTAAGAATTATTGATAGTGATAATAGATCTTCAATGGGTTATTTGTATAATGTTATTCATTATGTTATGGAAGAAATATGGAGGAGGTATCAAAATATAAAGATTAGGGTGCAACCTTTCATAATAATTGATATATGAAAAACTATATAGAAAATTTTCTAAGGCTAAATTTTGACTAAATCCTCACTTTGAATATGATGTAAACCCAATGAAAACATATGAGAATACTATATGCGGGCTTCTAGATATGTTTAAGAAACATGCATATAGAAATTCAACGTTGCAAAACAAGGTTACAGGTGAGATGAAATTGTTTAGGAATGCGGAACATGATTTTGATTAAGAGTCCATGATAAATGATCACACTTTTTTGTCTATATTATTATCTTTTTATATTCAAATTATTTTAAAAATAAACCAAATATTATCATTGATATAATCCTACTTGTTAATTTTTTATATATATGAATGATGGATGTCATATGGAAGTTGTGCTCCAAATCTATAAAATTGGCTATACGAGTTTTAAGTTAAACTTGTACTTTTTCGTGTTATGAGATGAATTAGAGTATCTTTGAGCATATCCACTCTAAAAAGAGAAATTGGTTGGAGCATAAAATGTTTAATGATTCTGTTTACCTCTATTATGATTTGAAATTGAAACAAATGTAATTTTTTTTCTTCTAATTTCTTAGATATTAATTTTTTTAGTTAAGTAACATCAATAATACAATTAGGGATGACAATGAATACCTACAAGTCGGATTTCTTAATATTTATATTTTATCCATAATCTATCGAGTGAAAAATTTAGTTATCCATAAACTATCTATTTGGTTTCGAGTATCCAATAGCTATCCATTATCCACTATTATTTATTAATCAATAAAAAACAAAATAGCTAATATATATATGTATGTATATATTTGAAGTATGTATATGTATATTAAATGAAAAAATGATAAATATTATTTATATATGTGTGTTTTATATCAATATTAATGTATGTATATATCATATTGCATTAAAAAATCTAAATATTCTACAAATATATTTATATTATTTAAATATATATTTTGGGTTAGGTTCAGGTGAGTTTCAGGTATAACAATATTCATACCCTATCCATTATCCATTGGGTTTAAAAAATACACGCTCATTTAGGTCGGGTCGAGTCAGTATCAATCAGGATCAGATTAAATTGTCATCCCTAAATACAATACTTAAATAATATTTTTGCTATTGTATCTATTAACCCTTTTTAATGTTTATTTATT
>Ga0325402_1006060_pt1 | contig 11401 bp, 4 predicted proteins | sample PopdelMetagenome_22_FD_207212 | JGI IMG/M metagenome (GOLD analysis project Ga0325402, IMG submission 207212) | Populus deltoides microbial communities from Bellville, Georgia, United States - Xylem-PdKOR-R3 | ecosystem: Host-associated > Plants > Phyllosphere > Stem > Wood/Secondary xylem...
GGGAATTTCCTTTTCTCATCCTACTCCTATGTATTGTGACAACCAGAGTTCTATTCAGATTGCTCATAACTCGGTTTTTCATGAGCGCACTAAGCACATTGAGATCGATTGTCATCTTACTCGTCATTATCTCAAACATGGCACCACTACTTTGCCTTTTGTTCTTTCTTCCTTGCAGATTGCAGATTTCTTTACCAAGACGCATTCCATCTCTCGTTTTCGTTTTCTGGTTGGCAAACTCTCGATGCTTGTAGCTGCCGCATTGTGAGTTTGAGGGGAGATGTTAAATAATATTTATGTAGTCTTATTTATTAAGGGTAGAATAGTATTTTCAGTTTGACCTATATATACTTTATTTATATTTAGGTTAAGACCAATCATTCATAATATACAGTTTATTCAGAATTCTAGCCTCCTTTCTCTATTTAATCTCAATTAATTTAACAGCCAATATAACACAACAATGAATTGAAAACACCAACCAGATATCATAACAAACAAAAAAAGGCAAGCAGAATCAAGCGTATACCAACCCACAGAAAAACAAAAGAACTAAATGTAAATTGCTGCAACAAAAATGATAAGAAAAAACATTTGGACAGTGCAATGAAGTTCACTGGAATCAGATAGAGAGTCAAATGGTACCTGCCATGAACCAAAGTCTGAGAAGGCTTTCCCGCGCAAGGAAAGTGCAGGAGTAAGAACCCACAACCATAGACCTCAACTAAAGAAGAGAAAACAAAAAAACAGGAAGCCCTTAATTCTAAACTCATATTGCAATACAGAAGCAAACAATAGAATCAAGCACCTATTTGAAAGGAAATGAAAAAGAATGAAACCAGAAACCAATCTAGACAGTAGATGATCGAAAGGCTAGCTCAACAGTCCTTTCAAAAGAAGAAGAAGAAATGGAATCCAGATAATACAGAAGGAAATATGTTCAAATTCATAAAGAAAGCTTTAAGAGAAATTAAAATCCAGCACCTGTTTACATGAAAATCTAACAGGATAAGTGAAAACCCACATCTAAACCACACCTGAGAAGGGGCTGTTCAGAAGCTTTTTTTTCAAAGAAATGAAGCATGAACTCAGTTGATTCCATAAAGAAGAACAGTCAACACAATAACTAAAGATAAAAGAGAGCAGAACACCATGGGTGTCTCACAAAGGCATTTCTATTGGATTAGATGAGAACCCAATCCCCACACAACTGCGTGGCATCTTAACATACGACTCAATCATTAGAAAAGGAACCAAACAAACACCAGACCAGATGAAATGGAAGAAAAGCATTTATCTAGTCATATTTCTTTCCCAGCACCGTCAAAAAATGACCAGATTAATTAGAACCCAACTAAACAGGCGTCGACAGCTCTCCCAACGCTGAACAGTACTAGATGCATTAAATGTCGTTGATGGCTACCGAGTCTAACATATAAATTGGGACTCAAATGTAGTGTCCAGTAAGAATCCCTATAAGACAACTAACCAAAGAAGGGACGCGCGCTACTAAGAACAATACTATGGAAAAAAGACAACTTTATGGTTTTTGATGCTCATACTCAGGTGGGTTATTCGGGATCAACAACCCTTCCTTACAATAGATCAACTAACTCAATTGGAAATACGCATGTTAAACTAGTTCCTCATGAGCTTCCACATTCTAATACCTGAGACGTATCAACTGGCTTAAGGCCATATTGGTACCTCTATTCAAGAAGTTGTTCCCGATCAATTCTTATTATTAAACGCTTAACATGAGAGCTTAATTTGACCATAAATAGAGCTTCCACCATCGATCACAGGAGATGGTAGTGATCACTCATCCATACAAAATCATATTCAGGAAACTATTGCTGTTGAAAACATATCTTTCTATCGGAAGCTTAATCTATCACATGTCGACATCAATATGATGAAGACAAAAATGAAAAATAAAACTAATAATATCTTCTTTAAATATTACCACCTTCAAAAAAATATGTGTGTGCGCGCTTGGTTGTTTAGCTAAAATCAAGCAGTTATATAGATTGCTCCATAATCCCCAGTCTTTTAGGGGAAAACAAATCATTGACGACTCAATTTGCCTCCAACCAAAGCTACCCATATTAGTTACACTAATTGTTCCATGAGCAACTGATTTACATCTTCTAATTGTTATGAATATGTACTATATAGTTGCACCTGAGATTGTTACACTATATTTTATACTAGTTCAATGTTAGGCATGAGGTAATAATCTCTTCATTCATAATATTTTTTTAGCATGTAGATTTTTGAAGTTTTTATTTTTAAAACATTTTTGTACTTTTTTTTTCTAAAATAATACTTACTTAAATATCGAAGAGTCCTCAAAAGCACAAAAAAAAATTTTTGCAGACACAAGTCACTTATCACACTCGAACATCACGACGATAGATTAAAAGTTTCTTGTTTGAAAAAAAACAAATATTTAGCATCTTGTTTTTTGAGGGAAAATGTTTAATTTAAAAAGTCATCACCTAGTATTATGGTTACTAGAAACTCTAACTGGTTAACAGAGATTCTATGGTACGGGACTAGTCACGCGAAAAGGAAGATATTATCACCCCTTTAGTGTCCTACCTGAGTCAGACTGCATTGCTGGTTTTGTCTTAAATTGCTAAAAGTTTGTTGTATTATGTTTTTCATGATCTGCCTAAGATATTCCTGATTCTGGCGTCAGTGAATACTCGGCTACAAATATTTCCAACTCTAGTGTTGGTAAATATTACATAACTGAAAATGTATAATATTTCTGACTCTAGCACCAGTAAATAAATCCATAAAATTTAAATTAAAAAAAACTATTATTTATTTATTTTAGCTGGGTCTAACTTACCCGCAAGCCTAGCCATGCAGGTTAGCCTAGACCCAACGGCCCAACTGATCACTACACGCATGCATGAATTATTCACGCATGCATGCAACAATAACATGTTAATTATTTTAGCAAACAGGGAAGAAAGCTTACTTGGTTGTGCTGCTGCTGGAAGCAAAGTCGAGGGAGACGACTGGATGACGCTGGAGACCGGTGGTTGGGCAAACATCTCAACCTTCCCTTCGTTCTTCTGTGTTTCTCCTTTCTCCCTGGTGTCCCTTTTTGTCTCTATTCTCTCCCCTTTTCCTTTCTGGTTTATGTTGCTCCTCGTCGTTATGGAAGGGGAATGGAGCTGTTGGTCACGGGTTGAGAATCCAACTTGCTATTCACGGTGGAGACAGGGTTGCTCGCGCGAGGAAGAACTTCTAGACGTTGCTTCAATGGAGGCTGAGAGAGATTCCGACTTCCGTACTGCCACTGTTATTGCTGCTCTGAGAGGAAGGATCTGGCTACTGCTATTGCTGCACTGCGATATTGGTGTTGCTCTAAGTGCTGGACCGAAGAGAAAAGGTTGCTGCTGTAACTGAGTTCTGAGGAAAACTCTTCTCTGTTTTGAAGCTGCATGCGATTGGAACCGTTGGGTCTTCGGGTGCTGCTTCTCCGTTGTTGTTGGTAGTTGGTTGAGGGAGAAGGAGAGCTGTTGATGGGAGAAGAAGACAGTGTGTGGTCGGTCTAAGGGATCAGTCACAAAAAAGGAAATGAAGGGGTGGTATGTGTATGTGTAAACCCGGGGAAAAATAAAGGTTGCTTAGATTGCAAACTAACTAAATAAGAAATAAAAGTGAAGAAATTCATGTATATGGTCAAATAAAAACAGGAATTCAAAAATTTTCAGAAAAAAGTTTCTGGATGAAATATTTTGAGACATTATAAATCAACCCGAAAATGTTGAGGGTTGGATTAAATTAAAGAAAATAAACTAAACTAAAAGTTGTGGGATGAAATTATAAGAAATGAAAAGAGGTATGACTTAATTATAAGAAGAAGAAAAAAAGAAAAAGATGTGGGGGCCTAAATGCAAATAAGAAAAATTATAAAGCATAAATACTTATATTCTCACCAAAAATCTGCAACAATCGTAAGGAAAGAAAAGAGAGAGTTTTTGTATCCATTCTTGCAAAATCGAGATAGAAACACAAAAATTTCAAGAACCCATGCAAGATTAAGGGTTTATAGATTGAATAAACAGTTGTGGGCTAGGGATTAACAAGAAAATTAAATAAAAAAAGAAGATGGAGGGTCGGCTGTCATTAGATAAGAAAGGAGGGAGTTGAAAATCTTCAACTAGTTGAAGATCAAAAACCTTAATTCGTATCGGGTAAAGTGTTATAAACATGATCTTATAAGTTATTTCAAATTCGATAATGAATTGATGCCTTGATGTGAATTATAGATTAGGGTTTTTAGACTTGAATTTGGAGAAAAATATTTGTTGTTAAAAATTAAGTTAAGTGATGTGTGGTATGTGATTCAGGATGTGAAAACATGATAATTTACCCAAAAAATGTAGTTTATGAAAGTTATGTGTGAAGGGAAGGGGGGGTGATGAATCTGGACAGACTCGTCTCCTGACTTTCGGTAAGATTTCGGATAGGAAGATGAGGAAATTAGAACCAGGTTTCTTGTAGAAATTGTAGTTTTAGATGTTAACTAACTAAGGAAATTGATCTTGCTCAATTTGGAGCTGTAGAACTCCAGTTATGGGTTATCAACCAAGACTGGGTCATGACAGACCCTGTAGGGTAGTAAGTCTGATTTGTTGATGAGCAATTATGACTATCTTGGGGGGCAGAACTGGGTTCTCCTTCCTTCAGAGAACTTATAGCTCCATGTCTTATCTTTCCAACACAACCAACTTTGCTTGAAATAGAGTTCTATAACTCTAGATATAGTTAAAAATTTGAGAAGAGGTTGGACAATAACAGTTCAATATCTAGATAGTAACGGTTAGACAATAACAGTTCAATGTCTAGACAGTAACGGTTCAAGACAGTAACAGTTCAATATCTAGACAGTCACAGTTTAAGACAGTAACAGTTGTTCCTAATTAATTCTTAATGTTAAATGCTTAACATGAGAGCTTAGTTTGACCATAAATAGAGCTTCCACCATCGATGGGGGGCTGTAGCTTATGGGATGGAGTCGGTGCATAAGTTTTGGTTTTTTATATTGTGTGCTTTATTAGGTTTTCTGGTAATATCTCTCCCTATTTTTTGTATGCACCAGTATTTATATTTATAATCCAAGAGTTTTATGGCATATGAAAAATAAAGTTTCAAACAAATTCATTTTTAAAAAAAAAAATTAATTTGATTAAAAATCAAATTTGAAAAAAAGAATAATTATCATTTTCTTGATGATAAAAAGAGAATGACAAAAATACATTGTAATCCTAGTTTTCCCACAAGTTAACAAATCATACTTTTCATCGAAATAAATCCATGATCTTTTAATTTTAAATTTTAATCCCTTTAAAATTAAATTAAAAGCAAATGGGCCAAAATTGAGCTTTAACATCACCTACCACCTTGGCTTATCAAGCACCAAGTACAGGATACCAACCATCTTGGCTAAGAAGAATGGACCAGATTGCAAGAATCAAGAGACTAACCGATTATCCAACATATAACCGTCTATTGAAACTTGATAAAAAAAAAAAAAGTCATCAATTGTCCTTCTAGTGATGGTTTTTGACATTCCTAATTACTACCAATGATAGACGATCATGACATGGCTATTCTATCAGAACATTATCAACCCTTCAATCATGTTTGACTTCTCCTTAAGGTAGTGCTAGTCATTCAAAGGAATAGTCAAGCCCAATGAGTTAGTAAAATAACCTAGAACTATTAAATTTACTAGCTCTGCAAAGCTATAACATCACTTAACTAGGAGGATGGTGCCCATTTTTATGATCTCGTTCATGGTATCAATAAAGTTTCTTTTAATAAGAAAGACTACTTTTATAATTAAGAATGTTCCAAATTAGTTTGGAAACCATAATCTACTGTGAATGCTAGATGTGCACTTTTGTAAGAAATTCATAAGGCTATGCAGTATGTTTGCTGCTCTAAGTCGAAATGATTTCTCCTATTTACTCAAGAACGTGGTGAGATAGGTATATTTAGGCTATACTTTTTATCGACTTCATGAACATTATGGAAACCTTGAGAGCTTGAAAGCCTTCAACGAGTTCAAATGGAGTGGTGGTACAAATCAAAAAACATGTGAAGTCCCTTTGGCAACTGTCCAATAAAAAGGAAGTCATCTACCTAGAAGGCATTTAGTGGAGAAACTTCAATTTCTCCTCACTTAAAATTAGGACCAGGATCTCAACATAAATTGGATATCAAAGTCATCAATTTGATTATACCTCAAAGGGAAATACAAATATATCATAATCATTGGCTAAGAGTGTAAGTTTCTTATATATGAAACAACTTGTTCAAAATAACAATATTTCTATTTTCTCCAGATAATATCTAAGGGCCACAACCTCACAACCTTTCAAGGATAGGATGGATTTAATCTTTCTAGTGTGATTGTACAGTTTTCCTTGGAATGAATCAACTTTGTCAACCTAGTGCGATTGCAAAATTTATATTAGAAGGGATTGATATGGTCTTCTTAGTGTGATTTCACACTTTCTAAAGATGAGATTGACGCAATCTCTATAAGACAACAACCCTATAACTCTTTAAAAGATTTGAATTCATCTCTACATTGCAATAGCACCAATCATCATATGATCCTAGGGGCATCTTAATAATCCATTCAGAATTTATTCAAACGAGTAAAGATATACATGTAACCTAGATTTCTTTTCGTTTATAGACAAAGGAAAATCCTACTAAGGTTAGAAAGTTCAAATCTTGCCCAAACTTGAATAAAAATACTTTCAAGATTTTTTTCAAGTATAGGTGTTGGACCAACACAATATATCTAGAGTGTCTCCCCCTAAATATTTTTCCAAGCATTAGTGTTGAACTTATACAAACTTTTAAAGATTCTTATAAGTATGATTTTTACTACAAAATATACAAGTTAATATAGAAATGAAATAGAAGAATATTCATAAAATGAGAAACATTAAAAGAATAAACCCCATATGACTGGGGTTGTTTACATGGCTAGAGGAGTTTGGGGGTTGAAGCTTAGATTCATAGGCTTGGCTCTTCAACAAGGTATTCCTTACGTTAGGCAACTGTAACCCTAGCAGGAAACACATCAATAAAATTAGGCATTAGGACTATATGAAAGGTAGCACTGAAGTCCATCAGGATTCCTCTTGACTGGTTGAAGAAGTACAAATTGGGACTTGGCAAGGAAGATTTTATCCCCAACCATTTCGGATAAAGTTGCAAACCCTCCAAAAACCTCTTAAACTCTATAAGAGAGTTCTTTCGGGCCTTTAATCTCACATGAGAAAGAGTTCATCTAAGCTTCCTATCTCGTATGAGAGCTTTGTACTTCATCTCTAGCAGCTTGGAGCTCAACATGTAGAGCATCTTCAGATGCCCTTAACTCCACCATCCTCTACTTTAGGATGTCTACTTCCTTGTAAGCTAGAGAAAACTGTTTTTCAGTAAAGTTAAGTTGAAGGACAACACCTTTTATATCTTCTTTCTACTTCTCAAATGCCGCATTTAAGGCTGTCAATTTTACCTCCATGACAACCTTCTCATCTCTTAGCCTTTAAAAGGTGGTCTGGTTTGTTCTGTGCTTGGCGGTGACATCCCTCATATAATTTCTCTCAAATATTCAGTGCCTCTTTGAATTGACATATGTCATAAAAGTTTGTCAAAAAAATTATTAAAAACAACAATAATAAACCATAAAAATAAAGTCGAATAAGCAAATTTTTTATATTCAAAGTCATTTGTCTAGTCAAAGATAAATAGTGGTTGTAGCTCTCATTAGACATCATCAAAATATCTAAATTGATAGTGAGAATTCTTTATGACTACCTCACCACCTCAAGTTCAGTCTCCCCCAAGCTAGACTTTTTACCAATGACAACCTTCATGACCTCCCTCTCCTCCTCAATTAGGACGAGGAAAGTAAATAGAGCTTGACTAATGATAAAGGCAACAAAAACATCTTCAAACCTCTATTCAGCTCCCTAAAAACTACCCTAGGTAGAGGTCCTAACATCTACAACCTATATAATCGAGATTGGGGGGTAAAGGAATTTTTATCATAGTAGCCTTCATAAATGAGGATAACATACCAATCTCCACAGGGATATAGACTCCTTTTCTCTTGAAACAAGCAACAGGACTCGTAATTACTTTAGAAAGGTTCAGATTTGTCTAACCCCTAGCCAAAAAAGAATAGTTCCCCCCATCTATCATTTTTATAGGAGTATTGACTCTCACTATTCTTTCCTTGGGAATAATGTCCTCAAGAACAAATAGTTCATCTATAGTTATGGGGTCGCTCTTCATCTCTTCTCCGGTCCTAACTGGTAAGGAAAATAAGGGATAAGGAAACTTCATACTTTATATCATATCCTGGTAATGCCCTTCGTCCATTCTATTAACGTCATATTCAGTTGAGGTTAAGGCTAATGTAGCACACATTTTTTTTCTCATTTGAGCTTAGACAGGGCTTATTATTCACCTCAAAAGGAGGTACCCTTCAATAATAGGAACAACCTCAGACGTATTCCATTGCATCTTTAGGTATAATTGGCCTATTATACCTTATTATCAGTCACCTCCCCCTCCATTTCTTGACATGAGCGGGTTTTCTCTGCAAAGTTCCCTTTTTGGCTCTTGTGGGTTTATTTGCGAAGGTACAAAAACCAATGCAAGTCATTTCCACCTTTGATGCCAGCAACCAGATGGTAACAAGTCCTAAAGACATTAATTGTATGCTAGTCGGACAATGCTAACAACCAAATGGTAATAGGTCCTAAAGACATTAACTAAATGCTCGATTCTAACGAGCCTATAAAACTTATCAAATACGGATAAGATAATCAACCCATTAGGGTGTAGATGGCTTAGACCCAACTAGTAGTATTTAAAAACTTCCCTCATGAATCTTTGGAGGGGAAAGGAATACCTCAATGTATACATGTAAAATGGGGTTGTAATTTCAAATTGACCTTGAGCAAAGCCCAAAGTTGGTTAGCTGATACGTTCATCTTGGGAAGACATTTGAGCTATAAACTCTCCTAGCTACTAACTATTGACAAATGCCACGTCCTCTACACATAAAGTGTTAGAGGTATCATCTTTAAAGGCCCAAGATAACCTTTCTCTCCTTTAAAGTTCCCTAGTCATAACAAAAGAAGAACTTCTCCAACAAGGAGAACTACTTTCCCCCCTACTGGAGGTTGATGTTAGGGTTCCATCCCATTTAGTTCTGAGATTTAAATACCGCATTCCTAAAAAATTTAATTTTTTTTGCTTAAAATGAAAAAAAATATGTTTTTAGATGGTTTTGATGTGCTAATGTCAAAAATAATTTTTTTAAAATGAAAAAAACTTCATTTTGATTTATTTCTAAGCGAAAAGCACTTTGAACCGCCACTGCTATTAAAATTCCAAACAAGCCAATTTGATGGACCTTTATCCCCTAATACTTCCTCTAGTTTCAAGTTGGAACCTGAACTCTTCACCAGAGACAACAATATCCCTAGGATCAAACCTAACTCTTTTGGGTCTATTTCTTTGTTCAATAATTTTTTTAAAAAAAAAAAACAAGAATCTTTTGGTAGGAAATACCTAGGATGGCGATTTCTGTTAGTTTAACATGTCTTATAGTTAATCGGTTAGTTACACGTGGTATTATTATATTAATGTAAATAAATATTTATTATTAATAAAAGCTTAATTTGTCTTTAGTATCCATAAAATATTATATTAATGAATCTAATATTTGAATTATGAATTTAGAGTAAAGATAAAGTTCATGAGATAAAAATATTTTGCAAAGGAAATTATAAAGTTATTATATTTATGGGATTCATATTGCATCAAAGCATTGTTTCTAAAATGTTCTTGGTTGATGCTCTCTTAAATACTTGACATTTATTAGAGTCGTAAAGATTAGTATATATTATATTCTTTCCTTTATGAAAGGAAATAGTTGTTCTCGTAAGTTGAGATATAAGGGATACTAGAACTAATATGTAAGTGTTTGTCATAAGATATGTACACTGAAGTGACCAGCATGAGAATTCTATATGGAGAGATCACTTATATCTATAGAAAGGCTCACGTGATAGTTGTGTAAGTAATCTTTAGACTTGAGATTACTAAATTATCTTATATAGAGAATGTTATCCTTTGATCCTATTACATGTTATCGTAATCGAGGTAACAAAGGAGCAGACATTGGATATAACATGAACTATATGAAGGTACTTAAGTGATCAAGAGAGGATTCATTATCCTAGATGAATTAGAAAAAATGTTTTATTTATTCTCAAATAGTATTGACTAAGAAATCCTTAGTCAAGATTGAATGAGATTTGAAAAGATTTTCAAATCTTATTTAAACAATCAATGACTATTATGTAGAGAACAAATATGATTTAACATGACAGACATACTCTATGCTTTAATGTTAAATCAAAACATTATTGATGAAAGGATATTAATTATACTGAGAAACCGGCCACTAAAAGGTTAAGTTAAACATACTAAGACCTAACGAGTCACGTACATTAAAAACCATTAGTGAAAAATTAAACTAGGATGATTTGATTAAGTATGACTTGATTAAAATATATTTTAGAAATTAAGGACTAGAATATAATTCATATATGGATTATATTTCTAGACCTAGAAAAATCAAGAACTTGATTGAGTTAATTTTTAAAATTGTTCTAAATTAATATATGGATATTATTCAAGGGGCAAGTTGAGATTTTGCTAATTTATAGGGGTTTTCAAATTTTCTAATAAATAGTAAGTTATGCCTCTTTTTTTTGTTGATTTATGTTAGACAGAAAAACTACGCAAGTCACAAAATAAAGAGTTAGCACTTTAGGCATAGCTATCTCTCTATCCTAGATAGGGAATTAAGAGATTTTTCACTTGTAGCTCGTGTAAATTATTGTTAGAGGCCATAAAATTGGACGATTTGTGGTTTGTGACAACCCAGCCTTTATAGAATTATTTAAAGTAAAAAAGGATCAGATCTTCAAGTAATAAATCCTCAAACAACTCTAGATCTATCCAATATGATCCCAGGGAGACTCAGATAATTTTGTTTTATTATTTTCACTGTATGTATGATATTTAGGAACCCAACAGTGGTATCAAAGCCATTTTTAGAAAATTAGGGTAGTTGATTGTGTGTTTTAATTGTTATTAGTGTTAATTTAAAATTCATTTTATGATGCAAACCTCATGATCACGTGGTCAAACAACCTACAATCAAGATTAAGATTTGATCCTGAAAAGCCAAAAGAGGTCTAATAGGAGTGTGACATAATGGAAACCTATCCCAAGGCACCAATACTATTGGAATAAAGTTGAATGACAC
>Ga0325402_1006063_pt1 | contig 11399 bp, 7 predicted proteins | sample PopdelMetagenome_22_FD_207212 | JGI IMG/M metagenome (GOLD analysis project Ga0325402, IMG submission 207212) | Populus deltoides microbial communities from Bellville, Georgia, United States - Xylem-PdKOR-R3 | ecosystem: Host-associated > Plants > Phyllosphere > Stem > Wood/Secondary xylem...
TGGGACACATGGGAGGAGATGGGGCAGTAGCAACCCCCATCCCTAACCCGCCAAAAGTCTATCATAGGCCAAGGAACTAGATGAACAGATTTTCTATGACCAAGTCTCACTCTTTCGGTCATGATTTTTTAAATTCCTACATAAATAAATGTCTCAGAACCATCTGAATCTAAAAACTTAAGCTGTTAGGTGAGGTCTCAGAATATAATTTATATTATTCTCTAACACACCTTCTAAAATGAAAGCCTTTTGGGCTTGAAACTTGCACAGGCCTACATTACCTTGTGTTTATTTTTTATCAAATAAATGGGGATAGTGAGATTCGAACTCATGACCGCTTGGTCTTCAAGGCTCTGATACCATGTCAAATAACCATCTCAACCCAATAGCTTAAACTTAGATTTGGTGAATTGAGCTACTTTCTCGGAATTCAAGCACTCCGAAATCAAGAAGGCTTACACCTGCGACAGGCTAAATACATCACTGATTTACTGCACAGCACATATATGATTAATGTGAAACCTTTGAACTGTTCGTCTTCTTCAGGACCAAAGTTGTCATCTATTACTGGTAATATATTACCTGATCCCACTGACTATAGAAGAGTTGTCGGTGCTCTTTAATATTGCACCATCACAAGACCAGATATTACGTATTCAATAAATCAGTTATGCCAATTTATGCACTATCCTCGTGATGTCCACTGGAAAGCTGTGAAGCGTGTACTATGATATCTGAAGGGCACTATCGATATTGGTCTTTATTATGTTCCAGGAGATATCAAACTAAATACTTATTATGATTCCGATTGGGCAGGAGATCCAGATGACAGACATAGCACCACTGGTTATGGAGTATTCTTAAGCACAAATCTCATTTCCTGGAGTAGTAAAAAGCAAGGGGTTGTCTCTAGATCCAGCACTGAGGCTGAATACAGAAGTATGGCTCATACAACTGCTGAATTGTATTGGCTTCATATGATTTTCCATGATTTGAAAATTATGTTGCCTACAACACTGAATTTATGGTGTGACAACATAGGTGCAATTGCCTTGGCTTCTAATCCTGTTTTCCATGCATGAACGAAATACATAGAGATTGATTATCATTTCATCAGGGAGAAGGTGATTAATTGTGATATCCAAGTTAAACACATTTCCACAAAAGATCAGATTGCAAACGTTTTTACAAAAGGTCACTCTGCCATTCGTTTTACACTTCTAAGAAGCAACTTGTCTGTGTGTATTCTCCCCAACAGTTTGAGGGGGGTGTTAGAGTATTGACAGCTACTACCAACAGATTAGGAGAGAATATCTTCACAGTTGCCGCAGGATCAGGATTGCCATCAGATGAGGAGAGTATTTCAAAGACTCTGCAGGATACTAGCTAGCTTGAAATTCAAATTTGTAATCTCTAGTTTATTCTCCTTCAAATACTCAAATATTTGTTTAGAATACAAATATGTGTAAACCTATATATACACGTGAGAATAAGAAAGATGTAATCAAGAAAAATGATTTCACTTTAAAATACATATCTGCAGAATTCTCTTTGACATGGTATCAGAGTCTTGATGACCAAACGGTCACGAGTTCGAATCTCACCATCCCCATTTATTTGATAAAAATTAAGCACAAGGTAATGTGAGCTTGTACAAGTTTCAAGCCCAAAGGGCTTTCACTTGAGGGTGTGTGTTAGAGAATAATACAAATCATATCCTGGGACCTCACCTAACAACTTAAGCTATTGGGTTGAGTTGGTTCTTTGACATATCAAAAGAATTAAATTAGGCAATTAAAAGAAATTATTTTAAATAAAATAAGTAACAATAAAAAAAATGAGGATCAAATTTGATAGATAAAAAATTTCAATTAAAAAATGATAAGGAAAAAGAAAAATAAAAATGAGGACCAAAGTTAATATAAAAATTAAATTTTAAGGGATGAAATTGAAAAATAAATATTTCAAACAATATATATATATATATATATATATATATATATATATATATATATATCAATCAAAAGTTTGAGGACCAAATTTGATATAATCAGCAAATAATACGATATTTCTAAATTTTTCACAACTTCTGGAAAGTGTTTTCCGTCCAAAATAAAAGGAAAACACTTTCCCGAAAAGCAAGTCAAATTTTTTTTTACTGGAAAGTATTTTTTGTCGACCAACTTTTTTAATGATAAACAAATACAGGAAAGTTTGGAAAGTGATTTTTCAAAAATTACTTTTCAAGAAACAAATACCCTTTAAAAAAAAAAGTTATTAGTTGATGTGCAAAAAAGTTATTAGTTGATTAGCCATGTTATGTTATGTTATAGATGGGAACATTTGTGCTTGCAGATGCCTTATGAGGAGACATGCTGGCAGAAGATTGCTATTAACGTGGAAAATTAGGCACCATGGTGATAATTTGTGAGCAAGTCGAGATTGTGGTGTGGTATTGACTTTCTTAAAAGCTCATCACTTTGCACGAAAGTGTCGGAATTTGCATGGTATTGGGTCGATATCTACAAATGGTTGTTTAGAGGCCCATGGTTTTGTGGACAAGGTCAATTTGAGTTGGCCAAATGGACCATGTACTGGTGCTAACTTTAGTACAGTCCATTTTGAGCCTCACTTGAATGGTCTAAAGGTTATTTAAGAATAGTGCAGCCTTTTCAGACCTGACTCAAACAGGTTAGTCGAGTTTTTTCTTTTAATTTTGTTTTGCACTATCACGAACAGGAAAAGTAGTAATAGGTTCAAAGCTGAAGCCATCTCAAAACATACCGAAGTAGCAAGCATAAAAATATTTTGTTACAAACAAATGAACCATTATGGCAGTCATCATCGCCGGGCAAAAAACAATTCCCAAAATACATGCATTGTAGCAGAAAACCGAATCTAGTTTTCATGATCAGTAGGGATCAATTGTCAATGGCAATGACCTCATATTCCTGCTGTTTTCACAAGGTAAAAAAATACAATTTACCTCAAGACAAGTACAGTATTCTCTCCATTTTACCATAAAAAGCCCAGAACATGAGTAAAAAACAAGCAGTAGGAATAAGAGAGCGTACAAAAGCATAGCTAATCATATACAAAGGCAATCGAAACACATCCAAAATCTGCAAGACTAAAATCGAAAATTGAAGTATAAAAGCTGCATACACTGACCGCAGCTAAAATTCCAGCAGCAATGCGGTGAACTAAACCTTGCCATCTCCGATAAATTATACAAAGAATCATGACTCTAAAGTAAATATTTGTCATATGGATAAATAGACCTTTAAGCTTAAGCTTTAAAGCAAAAAAGCTTTACAAGGGAAAATGGGAAAATTAACAACAATTTAAACCGCCAGCTCTAAATTGCTGGTCCCAAAGGAAAAACAATACACAGCTGTACCAACAACCTCTTTATTATGTAATATCAATAATTAAAATGCTCGAAATAAAAAACCTAAGCTATATGCATGTCATCAGATCAGATAGTCCTCCTGTTATTCAGGATGCATCCACCATCTTCTACCTTCTTCCATGTCACCAAGGAGTCAAGAAATTTCATCACCTGAAGATTCCACCGTAAGATTTGACAAAAGAAAAGGAAAGAGTTCACAGAAGATTTTTACCTCCTTTGGATCTTTGAGAGAGTAAACTGCACTGGTTTCTTTGGGTCTAGATGATACGAGAATTCCATAACCTCGATTCCCCTCCCGAAGCACCTAATGTTAGACCAATTTACCAGATAAAACTAAGCATGCCACCTTTTCCCTCTATATGAAAATTAAAGTCCTTGTCAAGATTACATTCAATACCTTGAACGCATCCTCATCTGACAGATCATCGCCGATATAAATTGGGAGCACGTCGTCTCTGTTACTTAGCCCTGCGCACCACAATTTATGAAATATAAATGGTTAAAGAAAAACAAATCTGTACTGCCAAAGATGTTTGCAATCAGCATTCTCACCTAGAGATTCAAGCAGGAATTCAACCGCCTTCCCTTTATTCCAGTCAATCATTGGACGGACCTCTAAAACCTGGTCATGTAGAAAAGCAAAGTCCAAAATCATAATCATGGAAGCACCATATAGATAAAATCATATCACTAATATGAATATCTAGCAAACAATCATTATACCTTCCGTCCATGAGTTCTCCGCAAACGAGGATACTTATCTAGAATATCCTGAACACATTGTGCAATAGGTTGCCAGTTCTAAAGTCAAGTAGAAGCAGAAGAACTTGGTCAAACTTACAGTGATGCCATGAGAGATATCTAAAAAACAACAGATTCCCTTACATCCTCGTCTACATTTCGGAAATGCACAGAGACACAAAATTTGTGATTCTCGACTATTGCACCCTCGATTCCCTTAGTATTCTCGACAAGGGTTCTAAAAACCTGTGTGAAATTGAAGTGAGTAGGTTTACCCTCTGTAACAATGATGTAAGTGCTCTGTTTTATACATGAAAACACAATAATAATGCACCTCATCGATCATAGGTATAAATTCTCTAGCAGGCTGGAACAGATTCACCTCCTTGCCCTATGAAACTCATACATAAGATACAACGACTTGATTAGGCTGGGGAAAAAAATCAACATAATCTCTAATCCCTTGGACTCCAGTTTTGATGGAAGCGTGAAGACAATCACATACATAAAAAAGCCAGTCATCTTATACCTGTTGGTCAGTAGTAGATTCAGTATAGTTTGGATGATCATTGGACATTGAAGCTTTTCCTACAGGGCCCAAAATGTCCATCCCATGACTACCAGCATAATATAGTTCTGTTAGTCCTACCAGCTGATAAACCTGAAAGAATGCAGTAATTTAGCTCCCACGTCTATGGCAATAAATTATAATTATACTATAAAAAAAATGGATCGTGTGCATAATGAGGAATTCTCCTCTCACCTTGTCACGACTTCTTCCACTAATAATCGCCGTTGGGAAATACTTCGCAATGTTTTTTACAATAGAACGCATCTGAAAACAGTTCATATCAATTTAAAGAAGTAAATGTCGAATGGTAAAGGATAAAAAATTATCATGTTGAACGTCCAACAAATTAAGAGCAATCCTTACATCATCAGACATAAACGCATTATCCGGGTCATCTACAATTGGAGAAAGAGTTCCATCATAGTCTAGAAACATTGCTATCTTCTTGTTTTTAGCAAAATTTGCAATTTCCTCAAATGAATTGAGTGCTGATGGATGCTTGAACTACACAATCAGGAAAGGAAGGGAAGAAATGACATACAAGCAGAGCATAAAACATCATGATCCTTGTTCTAAAAAACACATTTGTAGTTAGCAATTTTGAATCTGTTAAACATATGGCATGACAAATTATCAACAACAAAGCAAGCATTACCATCCAGGAACTGTAAGCGGTGTCAGAACCATCCTTAAAGAGCTTCTTCCGAGGGGGTGATGAAGATTTCATGGCATCCAGCCATCCACTCGAGCAGACTTCGTCAAGCTTCCCTGGCTTTTTCCTACTATACTTGCTAGAGGAGAGTGATCCTCCTGGTGGTGAGTAAGGCAACCGGTTAGAATAGATACCGAGCCTTGAACTGTTTATCGATGCAGGGTCAGCGAGAACAGGAGAAGAATGATTTGGCTCGACATCCATCGTAGCCAAATTACTTGCAGCAGAGTTGTTGTAAAGTATAACCTAACCGAATACAACTTTATACAGAACCTTTTCACCCGACCCTCTTATCAATGAAAAACCACCTCTTCAAAGTTTTCTTGTCACTGCTACTAGGAGAGCAGTCCATCAAGCTGGGACTTCCTGAGAACTGTCAGGGCAAACCATTAAATATTTGCTTCAAAATAAGAATGTGTGACTGAGCAAAACCTATATCCATACCTTCTCATCTCCAAAACTACACAACATTTGTTGGATGAAAGAACATTATTTGCACAGGATTTTCGAGAAATGAAAGTATGGTTCCAGCAAAATGCACCATAAATATCTGTACCAAGAATAACAAAACGCGGCATGTTTAATTAGTCCCGTGAACATTGCTTTCTACATAAAAGAGTCTACAATTTCACATTGGAAACTTGGAAACTGCTAGCGATCAAATCAAATGGACCAAGTTTGTCTTGAAGAGATGCAGACTTCCCCTTAGCAATGTTCAGATTTTGACCACCATTAATGTGTAAGACTAGAAAATAGCTTTTCCACATCTATATCTAAGCCAGCTATCCTGATGCTGACGTTGACATTAGAAGTTTTGAGAGATACAGGCAAACAGGATTTTCTAAGAAAAGGGTCGAGATCGTAGGCCTAATGACTTCAGAACAGATCATAATACTTTTGACAAATGGGATTCCAGAGGACATCAATTATTTTGCACAACCAAAAGGACAGGCATGTAAAGAAAATAATAGGAAAGGGACAGCAACGTATGAATTTGACATGTCAACATATATTTCAGCTCATATAAATTTTCAGATTGCGGCAACATTTTAAAGAGCAGCTTTATTCAAGGTAGAAAATGACGCAAATGAAGATAAATACGCAAACAAAATGAGGCAAGCAAAAATTAAACAAACATGAAGCCAATCCCCATGATGTAGAATACTACTCATGACCTAACAATCAAAACTTAACTCAAAATTATGTAAACATACGAAAAACATCTAATTGGGTTGGCCAAATCACATCGAGACTTGTAGTTTGCTAGAGACATAAACTTTTTAGGTAAGAAAAATCAAGATTCACAAATGCATCAACCAAAAAAAAAAAAAAAAACATGAACCAGCGCATTTATTCTTGTTACATTCTTTAAAACCTCCAAGAGACAACTAACATTATTAACAAAAAAAAAAGAAGAAAAAGAACATGACTGTACCAATACTCGACAGCACAGTACTAACAACACACTGGATAATAATTATAAAATCCAAGAACCATGTATATAATTGTTAATTTGCTAAAATAATTTAAATTTTCTCAAAATATTCTCCACCTCATCCACTACCACATGGTGTGCCGCATCTTCATCGAGATGCATTCCAGTAATCAAGAAGATAAAGATAGCAAATATTTCTGAGACTTTCCAATTTGTCTAGCAACAATACACAGAACATATTCATAAGAATACTATGGTGAGCGTGTGCGTGTGTATAAACACAAAAAAGGTGGGACTGTACGGGCCTCTAGAAAGGTTATAATTCAGCTGTAGATCTAATATATATATATATATATATATGAATTTTTCATATGTCCTACTATGACAAAAACACTACAACTACCAAAACGACCTCAAAATAGTTACTTAAGACATAGTAAAACATTCAGCAAATGTATCAACTTTTTCTCAATGCGAAAACTTTCTTTGGGGTTTTTTTAGGTGTGAAACACCAGTCGGAGACTTTTTAACTCCTGACTATACAATTGACAGCTCAAATCTCTGTCTTGACCACACCATTACTGCCAGGCAAAAACAACTTTGCAGCATGGAAAATATATCAAAATTGTGAGCAACACATAGAGCTTTATCTTTCCCATTAGAGGGTCATTATATCACAAGAGAAAGCGATTAACACACGTTTTAAAGCCTCGACAAACTGATTTACCTTAATCATAACAACCGACAAAAAAGAAATTTATGGTAAAATGAAGAAACTTTACAGCTCGGTTGTCAAAATCGCCTGATATAATTAATTAATTATTAATTAAATATAAAAAACAAATCAAAGAAAGAAGAAATCCTATAGTGTGAAAAAAAAAACTCAAAATAATTTCATCAAGAACCAACTCAAAAGGCATTCAAAAGTCATAAACCCTATGGTCTGAAAACTCCCAAAATGAATTGAGGTCAAGCCAAGGAAAAGTCTCCATATTTATGGTTTAAAAAAAATAAAGAGCTTCAAAAAGATCGCAACTTTAATAAGTCAAGGGGTTTACATGTCTAACCAGAAAGAGAGAGGAGCCAAGACAGATCTCACAAAAAGGGTTCCTGTTTTTCACTGATGTTGGCACAAAGGTTATAACAGCATTGCACATGAAACATGAAAATATTTTCAGATTCTGCAATAAATAAACAAAACAAACACCAGAGCTCACACCTAATCCACGAGTTAACAAAACGTGCCGGCCTGTGTTTTTCTCTTTCCTTTTATTTTTTTCCTATCAACCAAACAGGAGCTGATCTCTATAATGCAGTTTCCAGATCAAAAATGAAAAATCTGAAGATCCCACAAAGAGGAAAAATAAGAACTGTGAAATTAAATAGGAAAAAAATAAAAACAAGTTTGAGGAGCAAGAGAGAAAAAAAAAGAGAGCGAGAGAGAGAGGGAGCGGTACTCTCATATACACACAATGAAAAGCGAAGGGAATAATCACCTCGTTGTTAATTAGAAAAGTTGCAGAGAAGGCTTAACGTGAGAGAGAAAGTAAAGGAAAGGAAAGGAAGGAAGGGAAGAAAATGAAGGCGAGAAGAACGAGTATTTATAGAGTTTGATATGCCTTAGAAGACGTGCTTAACAAGGTAAACCCTAAATAACCCGGTTGTTGAATCAGGAAACACACTGTAGTTTCCCTTTTCCGAAAACGTAAATCTTGAATAAAAATATGTTTAAATTAAGTATTGGATATTGATTACTATAATAATAAGAAAAACTTCAGTTGATTGCTTGAGAAGCATATGCTTATGTAGGCAAATGTAATTTGTAATTCCTCACAAATTCAACTGTCCCATTGCAAATGTTGTACCGTTTAATTTTATTTTTTTATTAATATATATGTTTGAACTAGTTTACATGTAACTCGACTAATTTCACGGACTCTAAAATTAACAATCATGTAAGCCTCCAATAACTCTAATATTTGTAAATCTCAAATTGATAACCTCTAATAAGTAAATCTAAAACTTGAAATATTGATAAAACTTGAATTGATAATCTTTAAAAAGTAAATTTAGAACCTGACTGTTTAATTTTATAAAATACAAACTTAGTCACCAAATTTATTATATTTATTATAAATAAATATAACGATGGACCAATAATTATACAATATCTTAGTCTCTGTTAAGTTGGTGCAGTCAAGGAGCCATAACTAAGTTGGTATTAGCGTCCCTTCCTCTGCAACAAAAAAAGAAATAATTAAGTTGGTGCAATATATATACACTTTTAAAAAAATAAGAAAAAGGTTGATTTAATAGTTGCTTTTATTTTTTAATATATTTTTTGAGTTTGAATCTTACAACCATAACTTAAGAAAAGAAATAATTTTTTAAAATGTGAGATGTGAGATGCACTTAAGACCATTTAAAAAATTAATTTCTATATATTTAGCATTCTTAGAAGAAAAAGGTAATTCAACAGTAATAGCATCATTGCTATAATATTTACCAGGTAAAAAAAAGATTAATTGATTGATTAATTAATTAATTTATTGTAAAAAAGTAGTAGTGGCGGTGGAGTGGGGCTGGTCATAGGTGTTTACATATAAAAAGCAGCATCGCCAACACGTGTAACTGGAAGCTGAGGGACAGAGGAGTATTGAAATGGTGCCATCTGTGAAACACATAGAAAGAGGAGGCCACATGTCAGTATTGGGGGGGTCCGCGTTGCAAAATACGGCCAGAATCGGCGCTTCCGTCTCTTTCATGCACCGTTGGCTTTTCTAAGGCCCTGTTCGTTTCTTTCACTCACCGAAAAATCCCTCTTTCTCCGTCTTTCCTTCCTCCATCCCTTTCTGTTCACTCATCACAAAAATATGATTTGATTGTATATTTTTTTTTTAATTTTGTAAGGTTCGGTTAATCAAAACCAATCACGTTTTAACTATTCAAAAATATTATTATTTTTTTAATAATCATCAAAAATATTTTGAAAAGACTATAAAATCAATAATCAATATACAGGGACATGATAAAAAAAAAAAAACAACTAGTCTGTTACAACAGATATAAAAAAACTAAAAAAAAAAAAGTAAAACAAAACATGACAAACTAGAATTTTTTATTACATCACAATTTGATATCGGTAGATTTTAAGTTTTTATTTTTTATATAAGTGAAACTTGAATCCGAAACATGTAATTAAATAGCAATTCGATGAAAAATAATGGTGAAACAATTAAATAAATTTATAATTTTTTCATAAAAATTATTATTTTTTAACAACCAAATATCCCAACTAATACGGGAGAAGCTAACTTTTAAAACTTGCCTTGCACTATTTTGAATCACTGCAGTAGCGCGAGTTTAGTATGATCGGTAAAAAGCTTTCGATATCACACCAACTAATATTTTCATCCAATCAATTCTAGAAAAGTTAAAAAGGTCCCATGCAATTTTAAAATGTGAGCTGAAAAGACATTATTTTGAAATAGTTTTATAATATTTGATAATAAGAAATATTTTTGAAATGGTTTATGTTTTAATGGAGTTTTTTTATGATTTTAAAGTTGCACTCAACAAATGAAATAATTAAATGTATTTAATAGATTTTAATAGGTGCGGGTCTTAACCTAGATATATGAATCTAACTTTTTCAAAACCTATATAAGTAATCAACACACTACTCTACACAAAAGAAAATTATTGTTAGAGATTGTATTATATTTACACTTTTTAGATCTGGCTCGGTTCAAAGCCTGAATTCCAGGTTTTGACCGGATTATTGGATCGCTTAGATCAATTTTTTTTAAATTAAAACGACGTCGTTTTAATAAAAAAATAGAAGTTAAAGTGTTGCAACCGGGATTTTAACTGGGCCAATCATGTCACACCAGGTTTTTTCTTCCCTTATTTTTTCTTCAATCCGACCCAATTCCAGCTTCAGGTAGACCGGGTCTCGGGTCGACCCGCTGGATCAGACCGGGTTTCGAAACTATGATTTTGTTAGTTCAATCACCTACAACTCCTTGTAAAGTAATCTAATTTTAATAATTCAATTGTTTATAAATTATTTTTTTAATTTGATTATAACAATATTTTGAGCAATAATGATATATAATTCATGTATTTTGTTGATAAATGTAGTTTTTATATGATGACTTATGCTAGTCAATGCACTTTAACTTATATATAGAAAACAAAAACTTTTAGAGATAGACAAATCTTCTTCTTCTCACTTTTTTTTTTTTCCCGATAAAAGGTATTCGTCCAATCTCATAATAACAGCATTATAAGTCCTATTCATGTATAATATTGGCCCGTCATTGGTCCGTGTATTTTTTTTTCAGACAAAATAAATAAAGAAATAAAATAGATTATATAAAAACAGAAAATCTTTTCTCTAAGTCTTTAAGAAAAAAAAATCTGAGACTTTTTGGACAATAATACCAGTTAACTACACTTGCCACATAAATTCAAAAACCACGTGGCAGAAAAGATGGGAGTTTAAAAATCTGAACTCTGAAGAGGC
>Ga0325402_1006066_pt1 | contig 11398 bp, 7 predicted proteins | sample PopdelMetagenome_22_FD_207212 | JGI IMG/M metagenome (GOLD analysis project Ga0325402, IMG submission 207212) | Populus deltoides microbial communities from Bellville, Georgia, United States - Xylem-PdKOR-R3 | ecosystem: Host-associated > Plants > Phyllosphere > Stem > Wood/Secondary xylem...
TTATAAACTAAATACAAAAAATAAAGAAATCTTAGAGGAAACTATTTTACACAACTAAATAGAAACAAAAATAACTAAATAAAAAATATATTTCCTTAAAAATCTTCCATTATCATTACTACATTATTCTAGTTTTGACATCAATACATTAAAATCTATTATAATTAGTGATATTATATAATATGATATTTTTAATTTCATTAAATGAATATGTTGCTTTTCATTAACTTTTTAAAATTAATTCCAAACATTTTTTTTATGTGAACATAGTAATTGTCTCTTAAGGTTTTATTAAAAAAATAAACCTTGTATCAAATCTAAGATAATGAGATATATGGACAATAAATGCAATTTATTAAAAGTTTCCATTTAAGAAAAGAAACGTGTCCATTGTTTTGTAATTTGCATTCAGGATCATATGGGCTTCACTCACTGTATATACCTCCCCAACTAATATCATGTCCTTCAACAATTCATTAAACCAACAAAATATAGTAAAGAAACTATTGAATGGCTAGAATTTCATTCACTCATTTTTTCCCCTAATTCTCGTTCTCTCAGGTTATCATTAAACCAATTTACTTCAATTTTCCTCTAAAGTATCCATATCACTTTCTTTTAATGTGCATTATAATAAATTTGTATGAGGAAACATTAATATAATTATTCAAGAGTCCATGTTTTTTGAAATGAAAAAAAAAAAAGCATTGCTCTTTATAAGAGTTTTTTTTATCTATTTTTATTAGTTCATACACAGTGTTCATATGTTGTATAAAAGTGGATGTACTCTCAAGGATTACGGCGTAAAATGCTACGAGAAACACAATTCAATTCATGATAATAATAAAAAAAAATTATCAATGCAACGTAAAATGCTACGTGTATATGTAAATTTATTGTTCATAAAAAAAATATCATTATCTTATCATATGTGGGAAGCCTAAACAATAGTAATAAATAGATGTTTACCTAAAAATTATGAATTAAAATTGACTAACCATAAAGGATTTATTGACTTTAGAGTGACTATAAATAAGAATTTATGCGGTAAAGATTTAAATTGGTATGTAAACAGACACAAATTTGATAATAAAATATATATACAAATACATTTTCAATATTAATTCTAATATTTTTCAATATGGTTGTCATGTTTATTTGCAGAAAAAAAAACTGATTACAAATCAATTATAGGAATAAATAAACGAGGATCTTGATTGTCCATATGATTGTTTCTCCTTAATCCATATTCATAGCGGCTCCTCCTTACATGATGATTTTTAGAGGAAGATATTTATTTTCTTAGTTATTTTTATTTTTATATGTTTTAGAAAAATATTTTTCTTTATGGCGTTTTTATTCTTTCTATTTAGCTTATGAATTTATTTCTTTCTTAGTTATTTTTTCCTAATGTAATTAAGACTAAAAATAAATAAGAAAAAAATTAAAATTCTAAACAAACACCAAAAAATATTTTTCTAAACTAAATAAAAAGAATAAAGATATCATAAAGAACAATATTTTTATAAAATAAATATGAAAAGAATAACTAAATAAAAAAACATATATTTCCCAAACAAATCTTATTCAATTCATAGATTTAAGAAATCTATGTAATAAAAATCTTATTCAATTTATAGATTTAAGAAATCTATGTAAAAGCAATACGATCCATGACGAGAGGTCAGCCCACCATCTAGTTAGTAAAATGATAATCATTTCTCGATGAAGAATGGTTTAAAAGAAAAGATATTATTTTTCTAAGAAGTTTTTATTCCTATTTAGTTTAGAAAAGTATTTTTATTTTATTTTTATTTAAATTCCTCATATTTATTTAAAATTTTTATTTTTTCTTAATAACTTGTTCCTATCTCAAAAAATAATAAAGAAAAATTAAATTTCTAAACTACATAGAAAGAATGAATACACTACAAAATAATATTTTTTTCAAACTAAATAGGACTAAAACTAAGAAAAAATAAAATTTCAAAACTAAATAGAAAAAATAAAGAAATCATAGAGGAAACTATTTTACACAACTAAATAGAAATAAAAATAACTAAATAAAAAATATATTTCCTTAAAAATCTTCCATTATCACTATTACATAATGCTAGTTTTGGCATCAATGCATTAAAATCTATTATAATCATTGATATTATACCATATGATATTTTTAATTTCATTAAATGAGTATGTTGCTTTGTGTTCACTTTTTAAAATTAAATTAAAACATATTTTTTCTTTTGTGACCTTAGTAATTGTCTTTTTAGGTTTTATTAAAAAGCAATCTTGTATCTAACCTAAGATAATGAGATATAGGCACAATAAATGCAATTTATTAAGAGTTTCCATTTAAGTAAAGAATGTATTCATTGTTTTGCAATTTGCATTCATGTATATACATTTATGGGCTTCACTCTTGACTATATATACCTCCCCAACTAATATCATGTCCATCAACAATTCATTAAACTCACAAAATATAGCAAAGGAACTATTGAATGGCTAGAATTTCATTCACTCGTTTTTTTATCTTTATTCTCGTTCTCTTAGGTTATCATTAAACCAATTTACTTCAATTTTCCTCTAAAGTATCCATATCGCTTTCTTTTAATGTGCATTGTAATAAATTTGTATGAGGAAACATTAATATAATTATTCAAGAGTCCATGTTTTTTGAAATGAAAAAAAAAAAAAGCATTGCTCATTATAAGAGTTTTTTTTATCTATTTTTATTAGTTCATACACAAAGTGTTCATGTGTTATGGGAAATAATGTGAATAAATTAACTGTCGAATATTAAAGCACAAAGAATTTGTCAACAAGCTACCATACACTTACGAAAGCTCCTTTTTTTTTCAGCTGCATTGGTGACACCTCATGTGAATGGAGAAAAGAGATGCCTGGATATTTTGTATAAAAGTGGATGTACTCTCAAGGATTGCGGCGCAAAATGCTACCAGAAACACAATTCAATTCATGGAGGGCAATGCATCGCCAATCCTACTATGACTGATTACTCTTGTGTTTGTGCTTATAATTGTGATGGTTAGTGTAAGAAAATCTTGTTGCGTCCTACAATAATCAAACATAAATAAATTAAGAAATCTTTTTTTCCAATAATAATCAAAAACAAATTTGAGAATCAAGTGCCTTCTTTTCTACATTATGTTATATTATTAACATATGGCTTTTCTTTTCTTATTATTAACTTAAAATTTTCAAATTAATGCAGAATTATATCAACTATGAATCATTTATAAAATTTGGATTTCTATTAAATTCCACATTAGTCTTAATGTTTTTATGCAACTTTGCAACACCTTTGCATTAATTTTCACTTTTATCATACAATTATTATTATAAATTAAACTCATATCACAACGTAAAGCTAGAAACTTATATTAATTTTATAATGTTCAAATTAGTTGGTATCAGAGCAAGATTTTAAAATCATGTTATATCCCTTTATCTTTTAGTTTTCATATTATTTCATCATCGGTGTCATATAAAACCTATTCGCAGTAAAAGTTGAAAAAATGAAGATTATTTGAATCTAGTTATTTAAAATTAAAAACAAAGAAGAAGAAGAAGAAGAAGAAGAAAGATAGAAGAAATTGCATGAGGGGAAAAAATAGGGTTTAAACTGCAAATTAGGATTTTTCATCAAATTTTGGATTCAACAACTTAAATCTAAAACTTCTTGATTCTCGAGATATGTTAATATCATATCTTGATTATGCTTTGATGCTTTCATCTTCTTATTGGGTTCTGATGAACAACGCAATCAAGCTTTTTTTAACATGTATGTTAGTCCTCATATTAGAGATAAGCTTAACGAAAAGATCAAGAAGGCCATGGATAAAGCTAAGCTAAAGGTTATGATACCACACTCTAGTAGATCCATATAGTGTTGCTGGGAGAATTTTTCACATAGTGACAATTTTTTTGCATTGCAAGCTTTATGATGTTTCTTCTGTTTTGTACGTGCTCTCTAGGATCTGTAAGACCGTCATAGTTGTCTAAGTTGGCCTTCACAAAGACATAATCTTTAGAGAGATGAGTATGTAACACTTAATGACAAAGTATAGAGTCTTGTAGTTGGTGGAAATGATTTTTATTCTTAAAAGTTTGTCTAATTACTGATTACGTTGAGGGAATGGAAGAGTGAGAAATTGTTCATGTATAACTAGAACAACATTGTCGAGCACTCGTATCTAATGGGAGTGTTATGAAAGATCTGAAAAAGCTAGAGTTTCTATAGTGGGAAAATCAGTTACTCTCTTATACCCTAGAGGTTTTATGTCATCAGCCATGAAAAGCGTTTTGGAAAAAGGTGTAAAACAGGAATAAACTAGTTTTTTATTTATTTTCCCACAAATGAAGTCGTAAAAACACGAGGATTGGATTAGGCTTTCCCTAGCTACATCTTAGACTTATGTGTATGGGCTTGGGTGTAGTTTTGTTTTAGGGGTTGGGGGGGTGGGTGCTCGGTTATTCCTATAAAAACAAATCTCATGTCAGAACAAGGAACCCTCTAATGATAAAGTTAGTAAATGTTGAAGAAAAAAATAATGTACGGGACAAAGGAGTTTGAAGTAACGAGTTTGAATGACTTCAATTTTATTCTTTTAGAATTTTCCTGACCTGGCTTGGATGTGAATTGCCTATGATTATTTAGGAGTTGCTTAAAATGGCCTCCATTTCTTACATCATGACCAAGGTATTTATAGGCTCCAGTCATGTCAGCTTACCTCACGGCGTGTACAATTGCAAGACCTTAGTGTGTGAATGGGAGTTGAACCATAGATGGAGAGGTTAACGTTGTCATTGGTTATTGTGCTTGCGATAGAGAAGTGTAGGCAAAGAATAATCATTACCTCATCTACATAGAAAATGCATATATCTTTGTGCAAAGAATTTGTGTGCGCAACTTTTAAAAAAAAACACTTTGAGAAGTGTGCCTTGTAGGTATTGGACAATTTGAGGTGTAGATGTAAGGTTGGAGTGGGAACCCCTTTGTGCTGAGGTCTCGCCCACATGATGGGAATTTTTTTTTAAAGGGTTTTAATATTACAATATATGTAAATTTATTGTTCATAAAAAAAAAACATATCATTATCTTATCATACGTGGGAAGCCTAAAGAATAGTAATAAATAGATGTTTATCTAAAAATTGTGAATTAAAATTGACTAACCATAAAGGATTTATTAACTTTAAAGTGACTATAAATAGAAATTTATGTGGTAGAGATTTAAATTGGTATGTAATCAGACACAAATATGATAATAAAATATATATACAAATACATCTTCAATATTATTTCTAATATTTTTCAATATGGTTGTCATGTTTATTTGTAAGAAAAAAAATAGATTGCAAATCAATTATAGGAATAAATAAACGAGGATCTTGATTGTCCATATGATTGTTTCTCCTTAATCCATATTCATAGTGGCTCCTCCTTACATGATGATTTTTAGAGAAATATATTTATTTTCTTAGTTATTTTTATTTTTATATGTTTTAGAAAAATATTTTTCTTTATGGCGTTTTTATTCTTTCTATTTAGCTTATGAATTTATTTCTTTCTTAGTTATTTTTTCCTAATTTAAATAAGACTAAAAATAAATAAGAAAAAATAAAACTTCTAAACTACATAGAAAGAATAAAAACACCAAAAAATATTTTTCTAAACTAAATAGAAAGAATAAAGATATCGTAAAGAACAATATTTTTATAAAATAAATATGAATAAGAATAACTAAATAAAAAAACATATATTTCCCTAAAAATCTTATTCAATTCATAGATTTAAGAAATCTATGTAAAAGCAATACGATCCATGACGAGAGGTCTACCCACCATCTAGTTAGTAAAATGATAATCATTTCTTGATGAAGGATGATTTTTTTTTAGAAAAAAGATATTATTTTTCTTAGATGTTTTTTTTCCTATTTAGTTTAGAAAAATATTTTTATTTTATTTTTATTTAAATTCGTCGTATTTATTTAAAATTTTATTTTTTCTTAGTTACTTGTTCCTATCTCAAAAAATAATAAAGAAAAATTAAATTTCTAAACTACGTAGAAAGAATGAATACACTACAAAATAATAATTTTTAAAACTAAATAGGACTAAAACTAAGAAAAAATAAAATTTTGAAACTAAATAGAAAAAATAAAGAAATCATAGAGGAAACTATTATACACAACTAAATAAAAATAAAAATAACTAAATAAAAAATATATTTCCTTAAAAATCTTCCATTTTCACTATTACATAATGCTAGTTTAGGCATCAACGCATTAAAATCTATTATAATCATTGATATTATACAATATGATATTTTTAATTTCATTAAATGAATATGTTGCTTTGTGTTCACTTTTTAAAATGAATTAAAAACATATTTTTTCTTATGTGACCATAGTAATTGTCTTTTTAGGTTTTATTAAAAAGCAATCTTGTATCTAACCTAAGATAATGAGATATAGGGACAATAAATGCAATTTATTAAGAGTTTCCATTTAAGAAAAGAATCTATTCATTGTTTTGCAATTTGCATTCATGTATATACATTTATGGGCTTCACTCTTGATTATATATACCTCCTCAACTAATATCATGTCTATCAACAATTCATTAAACTAACAAAATATAGCAAAGAAATTATTGAATGGCTAGAATTGCATTCACTTGTTTTTTTACCTTTATTCTCGTTCTCTCAAGTTATCATTAAGCCAATTTACTTAAATTTTTCTCTAAAGTATCCATATCGCTTTTTTTTAATTTGCATTATAATAAATTTGTATGAGGAAACATTAATATAATTATTCAAGAGTCCATGTTTTTTGAAATGAAAAAAAAAACCATTGCTCATTATAAAGTGTTTTTTTTTATATCTTTTATACACAAGCTGCCATACACTTATAGTTTTTTTTTCCAGCTGCATTGGTGACACCTCATGTGAATGGACAAAAGAGATATGTGTACATTTTGTATAAAAGTGGATGTACTCTCAAGGATTGCGGTGCAAAATGCTTCGAGAAACACAATTCAATTCGTGGAGGGCAATGCATCGCCAATCCTGCTATGACTGATTACTCTTGTATTTATGTTTATAATTGTGATGGTTCGTGTAAGAAAATCTTGTTGTGTCCTACAATAATCAAACATAAATATATTAAGAAATATTTTTTCAATAATAATCAAAAAATAATTTAAGAATCAAGTACCTTTTTTTCTATATTGTGTTGTATTATTAACATGTTGCTTTTGTTTTCTTACTATTAACTTAAAATTTTAAAATTAATACAGAATTATATCAAGTATGAATCATTTATAAAATCTGGACTTCTATTAAATTCCATATTAGTATTAATGTTTTTATACAACTTTGCAACAGCTTTGCATTAATTTTCACTATTATCATACAATTACTATTATAAATTAAAATTTAATCGCAACGTGAAGCTAGAAACTTTAATTAATTTTATAAGGTTCACAATATAATATTGTAATAATAGCTTCGTGTATTTAAAAAAATATTTTTATTTATTTATAAAGAAACTTTTAGTTAATCTTTTTAATATATATAAGTCAATTAACTATTTGCTCAATTTTTTATCAACTGAATTTGAATGAAAAAAATCAATTTCTTTAAAAATATATAAGAATGTATTTTTGAAAATAAAAGGTATATATAAGATGTTCTATGTATTTTTTAGTTATAATTGACTTTTGAAAAAAAAAAAAACAGGAATACTCCAAATTAAGTGATCTGATAATTTTATCTAAAATGGACATAATTAAAAATAATAAAAGTGTGTATGAAACTTAAATTTTTTTATTAAAATAAACTTTTAAAAAATTGATCTGATACCGGAATTATTTTTCTTATTTTATATTCAACAAAACACGTGGAATATACACACATTTTTGAATAAAATATTAGCTATAGAAAAATGATCAACTAAAAGATGGGTTGCTTGGTGAAAGGATTTTTAATTTTCAAACCAGTCATCTTTCTTCCACAATTACAATTAGATCACTAAAAAGTTAAATGTATTTTTTTCTTTTTTTTCTCTTTCTTTTTTTTGTATTTAAATTATTTGGAAAAAAACGCTGCAAACAACGCAAATACATCAAAAACATATTTTTGGGTTTTTCATTGTTATTTTTCTATTTTTTTTAATCAAAAATTAGATAAAAAAACAGGTAGCAACAGATGCCCCCTCTTTACAATGCTTATGAAGCAAAACCTCATCAATGTTTTGCATAATAAGCTTGTAAAGAAAAAGTGTCATCCCAGCTTGCTGAGTGATTCACTTATCCAAAAACATTGCGTTTTAAAAGAAAATGATCTTATTATCATGGGTGACCTACCCTTTTTGAAGTTCAAAACTGGTCTATTTTCACGGATAACCTGCCTACACACACTCACATTGTTCTATTTTCACAAGCAACCTGTCCATTTTGAAATTCAAACACTTGACTATTTTTATAGGTGACCTGCACTTTTATGAAATTTAAAAACTGATCTATTTTCATGAGCAACCTGCCTTTTTTAGAAAATGATCTATTTTCACAAGCAACCTTTCCTTTTTGAAATTTAAAAACTAGTCTATTTTCATGAGCGGCCTGCCCCTTTTCAGAAACTGTTCTATTTTCATGGGCAACCTGCCAGTTTCAAAAACTAGTCTATTTTCATGGGCGACATGCCCCTTCTGAATTTCAAAAACTAGTCTATTTTCATGGGCGACATGCCCCTTCTGAAATTCAAAAACTGGTATATTTTCTTGGACGACCTGTCCCTTTTCATAAACTGGTCTATTTTCACAGGTGACCTGTCCTTTTCCAGAACATGGTTTATTTTCACAAACGGCCTGCCCTTTTTTAAATTCAAAAACTAGTCTATTTTCATAGGCGACCGCCCCTTTGCAGAACATGATCTATTTTCACAAGCGATCTGCCCTTTCTAAAATTCAAAAACTAATCTATTTTCATGGGCGACCTTCCTTAGGAGGAGAGGGTCGGCAGAGTGGGGATGTATTAACTTTTGCCGACGGATTCACCGATGGAATTATTCCATCTGTGATTCTGTCAGCTATTCTGACGGTAAAAAAGGCACGTCACCGTACGGAGTTACCGTTTTGAATCCCTCGGTGATTTCGTCGGCATTTTCATTGGTGAAATTTGTCACGTCACCATACGGAGCTGACGTTTTGAATCCCTCGGACATTCCATCGGTAAAAAATACCTGTAATTACATCCATATCAGCGAACCGCCCTTTTTTTTATTCTTAACATTCCGTCCGTAATCCCATCGGTATATACCGACAGAATTTGGCCGTCAGAATATACCAACGAAATTACCGACGGATTAAATTCAGTCGGTAATGGCGACCTCAAATTACCGACAGAATTATTTTGTCAGCAATTTCGTTGGTATTAAGCGAATTTCTGGTAGTGCTTCTTCTCGCCAAGAACGTTCTGGTGAGTGGAGAGTGGAGACAATTAGATTCAAAGGTGCTGCTGGTGAGCGGAGAGTGAAGAGTGGAACCGATTTCTCAATCTGATTTCTTAATCTGTTTGGCCGCTGGTGATTTGGGGAGAGGGGAGAGGGGAAAGGGAAAAGAGGAAAGGGGAAAGGGATGTAAAGCAGAAAAGGGGAAGGGTGGAGACTAGAGACGTGGACAGGGGAAAGGGTAAAGGAGAAAAGGGCAACTGTTTTTCATTTTAGCAGAAATCATGAAATCGGACCGGTTTTCATGTTTTTTACGAGTCGACCCGATTTTATATGAGATTGACCGGGTTTGACCGATTTTAGGAGTCAAAACTTGTTTTTAACAACCTTGATTGGAAGAGAAGATGAAGGGGCAGATGAGTTTGTTTCTTTGATTTGGTGAAGAAAAAATGATGGTTGGTTGGAGGGGGGTTGCAGATTTCAATCAGTGATGAGGTTAGTAATCGATGACCATGAGTTTGTGAGCTGAAATGAAAATAGGTCTCACGATGCTGGTTCTGATTGACAGTTTGTGAGTTGGAAGAGATGGGATTTGATTTTTTAATTGCTATGGGAGAGGGTTGTGTTGGGGTTTTCTTTTTATGTTGTGTGGGTATGGGAGAGTATGTGTGTGTGTAACCACTTACTTATAGATGAAAATTGTTTTTGGCTTGAAAGCAAAGTAAATCAAGATCAATCATTGAATTTCAATAATAAATCACAATCATTCATTTGCTAACTTAGAGACAAGGCAAAGAAAAAGGACCCTTGGATTAAGAAAATTGATTGTAAACCGTTTGATTCAAAAAGATGAGTTGCTTGGTGAGAGGCTTTTTAATTTTTTAAATTGGTCTTCTCTCTTCCACAATTACAATTAAATCACTAAAACATTAAATATATTTTTTTTCTTTTTTTATTTTAAATTCTTTGAAAAAAACATTGCAAACGACTCAAATACATTAAAAATATATTTTTAAAGTTTCCGATTATTTTTTTAACTATTTGTAATTAAAAAAAAAAGTAGATAAAAAATAAATAGCAACACGCATCATGTTAATATATTAAACAAGCAAGATGTATAGGTATATACGCAACCAATCACAAAGTTTGCCCAACCTCGACAACTTCGTCGAATGAATGATTGTTAACAATACAAACGAGTCAAATCAAACGTTAAGCCATAGTTGTTTTCTTTCTTTCCTTTTCATGTTCCCTCACTATATCAAATCAAGATAGTTCTTTCTATATATTAACACCTCACTTTCTAAATTTGAGTAAAATTTAACCTTGTTTTTTCTCAAAAAAAAATAGATAAAGAAAAAGAAAATCTTGCTCGATGCTTATTTATCTTCCACTAATATTTTTCTGCTCTTTCTTTAGAGTTCACCACTAATTAAGACGTCAATACTTTATATAAATATAAAAAAAGATATTAAACTAGCTAGACCTTGAACTCTAGAGTCCAATATTCCCTTTTTCTTGGAAATAAAAACACGAACTTCACGTCTCACTTGTGTGATGCCAAAGTTATTAGAGCGTGTTTGGTAGTGTGGTTGCGGGTGCTTTTCAAATAGCTTTTCGTGCCGAAATGCATGCCAATGATGTTTTTTTATTTTTTAAAAATTATTTTTGACATCAGCACATCAAAACGATCTAAAAAGTACAAACCGCACTCAATTTTAGTAAAAAAAAAAAAATTCAAATTTGAAGGAAACACAAGTACAAACACAGTACCAAACGTTCTCTTAGTACTGGTACACACCGCAGAGAAGCAAAGTGATGATGATGATGACCTTAACGTGACAAACAAAGCTCGTCACACTCATGTCCTCCCCACATGAATGACCCCAGCAGACAATCCCAACAGCTAGGAAGGCTCCTCTAC
>Ga0325402_1006068_pt1 | contig 11397 bp, 6 predicted proteins | sample PopdelMetagenome_22_FD_207212 | JGI IMG/M metagenome (GOLD analysis project Ga0325402, IMG submission 207212) | Populus deltoides microbial communities from Bellville, Georgia, United States - Xylem-PdKOR-R3 | ecosystem: Host-associated > Plants > Phyllosphere > Stem > Wood/Secondary xylem...
AAAAATTATATATTATTTTTATTTTAAATTAATAATTTTAGATAATTTTAATATATTAATATTAAAAATAATTTTTAAAAATAAAAAAAATTAATAATTTTTTAAATAAAAAATATTTTAACAAACAATAACTCCTACCTTTCCAAAACATCCGTAAGTCACATCACCTAACTGCCAGGCCACAAATTGCGCGTGTGCCTGATCTGTTTTTCTTCACCGTTCACACGACAACCTGGTCGACCCATATCCAGTCAACCGGCGCCGTAATTGCGTTCCAAACCTGAAAGCCCATCAATTACAGAACTGTTCCCCAACCCGAGGCTGACTCCAAACCTATTAAAATAAAAATATCGCAGGGGACCATGTAAGCTGGCTGGAATCTTCTTATATTTTAATAACAAGCTTCTTTCTCTCTGTTTGCCCGGTTTAGTCCTCTACTTCTTCTATATTCAGTATAAGTCCCTGTATTTTTAATTATACAACAATATCTAATTTTCCAATATACTTTTCTCAAGTTTTTTCTATCCATATTAATATAATTTTATTTTTTTATTTTTAATCTTTCCTTGAGACATACAAGAATATAATTTTATTTTTTCACAAAAATATTGAATTTTTTATATTTTTAAAACTCAATGGCCAAGTAATTTTTATTTCTAAAATATTTAGAGAATTTTTTATATAATATTCAAGGGAAATCTTGAAATAAAAGTATAATTTTGTTAATTAGATAAAAAAATTTGTCTAAATAATAAACACGAGATACTCACTAAATTATATAAGGACAAATTCAAGTTAATTGGCGAATTAGTTTTGAAACTTTTTATTTTTTAAAATATTTTAAGAAATTTTTATATAATATCTTAAGGGTAATTTTGAAACTTTTTTTTTTTAAATAAGGGTATAGTAGATATAATTAAAAATACAAGTAAATGTTAGATACTCAATAAATTATATAGGGACAAATTTAAGTTAATTGACTGATTAATTTAAAAAAACTTTAAAATCTTTTATATAATACTTTAAGGTAATTTAAGAATAAAAAATAAAATTTTATCAATAAAATTTTTACTAAATAAGGACATATATATATATATATATATATATATATATATATATATACAGACACTTGCTAAATTACATAAATAAGGACAAACCCAGATTAATTGGATGAGTAATTTTAAAATTTTTATTTTTAAAAATATATATATTTTAAAATATAATATTTCAAGGGAAGTTTTGGAATAAAATTATAATTTTGTCAACTTAGATAAAAAAAAATTGATTAAATAAGGACATAATATATACAATTAAAAAATATAGGGATATACTAGATACTCACCAAATAATATAAGGACAAATTCCAGCTAAATACCCTCTAACTTTATTATGCAGAGAATTTCACTAGAGCAAGCCGGTCTACTTCAGGTGCACTCAAAAAAGAAAATCCAGGCACCGATTTTTTCTCTCTAGTGATTGAGGTTTTTTCGTTTTTGGTTAATTTTGCTTTGAATTTAAGGATTTTCGTGCAGAGATCTTGTGAGATGGTTCTTGTAGCTGTTCAAATTTTGAGCTCAAGGAAGTGTGGATTAGGTCTGTTTGGTTGCTAGCAAAATTCGGTGCAGAATCTCCAGGTTCTTCTCTATGTGTCTTGCTAGGTTTTGTGTTTGCGTAGTCTTTAGGTTAATCTAATTTTTCTGTTTTAGGAAATTAAGGCAAAGAATATCTGTCAAGCTTCGTTTTTTCCTGTAACAAGTTGTGATGCATTGAATTTTAAGCAACGATTCTATCCTTGCAGAAAGGAGTCGTGATCGGTTGTTTTATTGAAGAGACATGGCGCAGCAGAGTAATTGGGAAGCAGATAAGATGTATGTGATGGTTTATAAGTATTTATTTTCTAGCATTTGTTTTTTGTTTTTTTTTGCTGATATCTGTTATTTTGTTGGTATAGGCTTGATGTATATATTCATGATTATTTGCTGAAGAGAAAATTGCATAATTCTGCGAAAGCTTTTATGGCGGAAGGGAAGGTTGCCACTGATCCAGTAGGTAATGTTGTTTAGCTAATTAATTGCCGTAATTTTAACAAATTGTTGATACTTTATATACCCTCAAAAGAACAATATGCTGTTTTGTTGTTGACTGATTCTTATTTTGTTTTTAAAATGCAAAAATTGCACCGCGCGGTTTGTGCTATGGCTGTTGTATTTGCGTAATTTATCTTGCTCTGCCGGTTGTTTGAACTTCTTGTAACTTGAAGTAGACTGAACGGTATGCTTAAGCAGAGGTTGTACAAGGTATTTGAGTGTTTTTTTTTTGTAGCAATTGATGCACCTGGAGGATTTCTGTTTGAATGGTGGTCTGTCTTCTGGGATATTTTTATAGCAAGGACCAATGAAAAACATTCTGACGCTGCTGCGGCATATATAGAGGTGCCTTCATGTTGTTCAAGTTAGAGTAATTTGAATGGTTTTTTTTGAAGGGTGGGGAAGATATAACAACTAACCTGAATAGAACTTTCCATCAAAAACAGGCACAACAAAGTAAGACAAGGGAGCAACAACAGATGCAATTGCAACTCATGCAGCGTCACAATGCTCAGATGCAGCGAAGGGATCCTAGTCATCCAGCTCTTTCTAGTTCTCTAAATGCTATGAACCCTGAAGGGATGATGGGGCAGCCATCAGCCAGTGTATTGGCTATGAAAATGTATGAAGAACGTATGAAACACCCTCACTCTATGGACTCTGAGACATCACCAGCTCTAATTGACGCCAATAGGCTGTCCCTGCTTAAATCACCAACTGTTCAACAAGGGTAAATGTCCTTCTATTTTTAAATGTGAATTTCATCTCTAATTTTACAATCACTCGACAAGGTTCAGGTGGGTAATGGATTTCTCTTGTCCTTGCTGATTCAGCCAGCTAGCACAGGGTAATTCTGGGAACATGTCGGCTTTGCAGCAAATCCAGGCTCGAACTCCACTGATAACTGTAATTGCTTGGACTTGACCCTTCACTTACATTTTTGCTACTCAAATTTCTTGTTCCTTTCAAGTATTTCCATTCTACCATGCATTACCTGTTAACATGTTGAATTTTCAGGACATCAAAAGTGAGATTAATTTGGGCCCAACTCAGAAAAGTTTGCCTATGGATCCCTCATCCATCTATGGACAAGCAATTTTGCAATCAACGTCTGGTCTAGGTGGAGCAGGTAATTTCAAGAAGAGATTTTCATATAAAACTTTTGTCCTTGTTATTGCAAGTACAATTCACGTTTGCATTCATGTTTTTTTCTTTTGCCAATTATCTTTCATCTCATCATATTGTAAGCTTCTGGGGCATGGTGGAGTGAACTTAAGACCTATATGGCTAGAAATTGAAGATGCTTCACAACATGCCTAATTTGAAATGTCTCAGGATCTCTAGAAACATTGGATGTAGAAGCTTAAATGTTTAATTTATTTGTTTTAACACATGAAATATCATACCTTCCTTCAGGTGTGCAAGCTTGGTAAAACTCTTATTGTGTGTCCCCTTGTGGGCCTAGATTGAATAATGCTTACCAGTTTGACAAATAGATGGGAGCGGACCACACCTACTGTGCTATCATAGCACCCTACCCAAAAACAAATTAAAGAAAGAAAGAAAAAAAAAATGTCCTGAAATACATGTTGAATAAGTTATGTTCTCTGATAAAGGTCATTCAAAACTTTAGATGAAATAACTATTGAGCAAACTGGAAAGATTGCTATTGCATTACTTAAAATGGATTGCCTTTACTTCCTTTACTCAGGACTAAATCAAGGTGTTACTGGTCTTCCTCCATTGAAGGGCTGGCCACTAACTGTAAGTTTTCTTTTGTTTTCCTGTGCTGGATATTCAATTCATCCTTTTATTTGTGTATGTATTTCTGGGTCCTGGAACTTATAGCACACCAAATCCTACAGGGAATCGAGCATTTACGGCCAAGTTTGGGTGGACAAATGCAGAAGCCTAATCTGCAGACTCAAAATCAGTTTCTTTTGGCTTCACAACAACAGCAGGTCTTGGCACAGGCTCAAGCACAAAGCAACCTTGGAAATTCAGCTAACTATGGAGACTTGGATCCACGAAGGCTAAGTCAGTTGCCTAGAAGTAGCTTGAATGCAAAAGATGGCCAATCCACGAGAAATGATGGGTCTATATGTTCTCCAGTTCAATCAAGTTCACCAAAGGTTTAAATGTCTTCTAAGATGAGGAGACTGTCCAACAAAAATAATCCTTCTCCCGATGTTAAATATATCAAATAAAACTCAGCCATTGAATGTATATCCTGCTTTATTTCAGAAGATGATGCTTTTGAAACTTATGAAAACATGGTTTTGATATTCTAAGGTCTCAAAAGGAGAGGTCTCTCTCTGATTTCTCTCTCTCTCTCTTTGGGTGCTGTGCAAATGTTTGACTGTGGAACTGTATGCAAAAAATGTGTTGCTATGGATATTTTTTGTATAATCATGCCAGCATAGTGAGTCTGAGTCTTACAAAGATGTCCTTTTGAATTTCCGCTCCATTTAGATGTATCCTAAAATAATTTATATAACTGTAATCGACCCTCACAACCCTTTTTCCTAACAACAGTGATTCAAGACTCATTAATCTCCTGTCAGTTCTAAATACCTTCCTATTGTCTCTTGTCCTAACAACAGTGATTCAAGACTCGTTAATCTTCTGTCATTTCTAATACCTTACCATTGTGTATTTGCTGGTGTTCTGACAGATGAAGATGACCCAGATGCAGCACCTTTCGTCTCAACAGCAGGACCAATTGCAGCAGCAGCAGCAGGTTGTAGTTGTTCAGAATTAGTTACAAAGCTCCCTGTATCATCAAATTTATAACTATAAGTGCTATTTATAACTGTACAATACCTCCTTCAATTATATGCTTTTCTAACCATTGAAGTTTGTATTATCTTATTTATAGTCTAATTGCTGGCTGCAGACTAACAGGAAAAGGAAGCAACACTCCTCTTCTGGACCTGCTAACAGCACCTGTACAGGAAATACAGTGGGCCCATCACCCAACTCTCCTCCATCAACTCATACCCCTGGTGATGGAATGCCAACAACCAGTAGTTTTCAGCATGCTAAAAGTGTGCCAAAAAGCTTGATGATGTATGGTCCAGAAGGGACTGGAAGTCTTGCATCATCTTCCAATATACTGGTATATATTTTTACATTTCACAGCTAATAATTAGGGAAATATGCAGCAGACGCGTATTCAGCATTGGTATCTTCATTATGAGCTCAAAGTTTCTACTATTTTAACAATGAATGAGATGCCTCATAGTGGTGTAGTGTATCAACATTATATACTGGTAGGTTTACAATGGTGGCAATGTGGGCACCTACCAAAATTAAGGGTAGGCTTACACATAAGAGAAGATTTTTTTTTTTGGGTGAAAAGGAAGGATTACAAGAGAAGATCGCCCCCCAAAGTTTTTTTTTCAAGAAAATTCATAACAGCCCTTAATAGTCCTAGGACTTTCCCCTTTTTTCTTGTCATGGATCCCTCCTTGTCATATGTCCTAAAGAATAGCTTTGTTTAGAATAATTATTTATGAAATAATCATTTAAATGGAATATTTTGTGTTTTTCAATTCAGTTTTGAAATGATAACTTTGTTTAAATCCAGTAATACATATTAGAGTAACACTATTTTGTGGAAAAATGCCTATTGAAATAGTGTTTTATTTTTGCACCCCTAACCAAGAACCCTAGCTCCACACTGCCCCTGTCAATCCCCTAACAAAGTAATGGAAGTAAAAGTCTAAATTTGGAAGTCTATCCCAATTAACATGCCTTGTCCTTGCTGTACTCTACTCTGAATTTGTTGTCCACAAACTCCTTGAAATGTGAGTGGGGTTAACCAATTTATGAAACTAGCCTTGGTACATTCGATGGGAGCCGTAATTAACCATTAATTAGGTGTATTGTCTCATGATAAAAAAGAAAAAAGGAGATCACCATAATGGTAAGCAAAAATATATCTAAATATGACTACTACCATAGTAAGTTAAATTTGTAAATCATGGAATTATTAACTGAAACATAAAAAATTAGCTTTAATCATTACTTGAGAGATAGCTGCTTTTTTTCCCAGTAAATGATGTCTTCAATTTTTTTTCCTTGTTATTTCTTTCTTTTATGTTTTCTTAGTAAATAGGAGGACAAATACCATTCGCATGCTTTCATTGTAAAAGCATGTGTGTGTGTGTGAGAGAGAGAGAGATCTAAACCCAATTTTATTTAGTTAAAATTAATAGAAATAAGTAATTATCTGATATTATAAGTGATTTTGATAATTAGTTCAGAATATATTTATAAAAGTATAATTTTTCACAAGGAATAATTAAATAGTAATCTGTGTGAAAGAAAAGTTAATGATTTTTGTGAATTTCTTTATGTTATTTTCATTAATGTGAAATACTTATCGATTTTTGTGACATTATTTTCCTTTACATGAAATCACTGTATTGAATTTGACTCCCCTGAAAATAAATTCTGGATCAAAATGGCACTGTTAGATTTAGTTTCCAGTCAACGTAGTTGTTAAGAAACAGTACCCTTCAGTAATGTACACCACCATGAATCTCAGGAGTTGTATAAACTAAAATGTGACGATGCATTTGAGGAAGTCATTTCTTGGTGCAGGAAGACATGGATCGTTTTGGAGATATTGCTGCTCTAGATGATAGTATGGAACAGTTTCTTGCACCCGATGGAGATGGAAGGGACTTGTATGGAACAGTAAAGCAAAGTCTCAGTGAGAACCAAAAGGAGTCTTCTAAAGGTCGGCTGCTTATGGACATCTTTACGTCTTTCCTGAGTTGAGAATGACTGGTTTCTTATTTCATTGTTGGCCACTTTCTTCATGTCAGGTTTTACTTTTGGTGAGGTTGGCTGCATACGGACAAGAAATAGCAAGGTCACTTGCTGTCATTTTTCTTCAGATGGAAAGTTGCTGGCCAGTGCTGGACATGACAAGAAGGTATGGTGCATGTTACTGTTAATAATAAATCCATATTTGAGAAAGCTATTTGCTGGATGATGTTCTATCCCATTAGCATAAATATGGACATCTTTTCTCTTATATTACCCAAAATAATGAATACTGAGATATGCTTACTTTGTGTTGCGCGTATCAGGTTGTCCTGTGGAACATGGATAACCTGCAAACAGAGAACACCACTGAAGAGCATAAATCAGTCATCACAGATGTTCGTTTTAGGCCAAATTCGTCTCAGTTGGCTACATCTTCAGTTGATAAATCTGTGCGATTATGGGATGCAAACAATGTGAGTATCTTTTCATCTTCTTGTGATTGGGATGTGCATCAAAGTCTGTAAGGTGCGGGGTGCAGCAATAATCTTTGTATTTCTATGGTTTCCATGTCTTGTTGTTTAAGCAATCTTACAATATATCTTATTGTTGAAAATGGTTTATTCATTTGAGTTTTCGTTGCAGCCGAGCTATTGTTTGCATGAGTATACAGGGCATAGTTCACCTATCATGTCTCTAGACTTCCACCCCAAGAAAACTGATCTTTTCTGTTTTAGTGACTATGACAACGAGATTCGTTATTGGAACATCAATCCATTCACAAGTGTTCGTGTCTCTAAGGTTCACTATATTTTTTAATATTCTTGGCTAAGTATTTCTTTCTTTCATTGTTAAGCTGCACTTGATTCTCTTTCAGTATAACCTTCCTACTAATGATTGAAAACAAATAAAAAAAACTTTCACTTAGGGAGGCAATGCACAAGTGAGATTTCAACCTAGAGTTGGACATCTACTAGCTGCAGCATCAGAAAAAGTGGTGACCATCTTTGATATCGAAACTGATAGGCAGATTCACTCATTCCAGGTATCGCACATAAAGAAATATGCTGTGTTTGGTAATTTAAAAGTCCACGCATTATTTTTCAAAAATAATTTCATTATTCAAGTACATAATTATCCACTCCTATTATTTCCAGGGGCATTCTGAAATGGTAAACTACATATGCTGGGATTCACGTGGAGATATTTTGGCTTCGGTTAGTCAGAACTTGGTGAAGATTTGGTCGATGACCTCAGGGGAGTGCATTCAAGAGCTCAGCTCCAATGGGAACCAGTTTCATTCTTGTGTTTTCCATCCAAGTTACTCCACTCTCTTGGTTATCGGAGGAATCTCAGTAAGTCGCATTCCTTTATAGAATCATACTACAGACAATAATGGATGAACCTTTCTGATGACTGGCTGTTGATTTTATTGTAGATATCACCTGCCATTCCATGGTTAAGACATTGGTTCATGGTAGTAGTGATGTTAGTACACAAATAGATGGTGACAATTCTTGTTGATATTTCCGCATCACACCAGCGAGGCTAATTTCAGGCCTTTTCTAAATGTTTCAGGAATGAGCCTGTAGTCCTTCCTCCTAACATTATATCTGAAACCAGTCCAGTGCTGAATTTCTTTATAGCTAGGGTTTTCCTTGTACATGAGATCAAACTCTACTTTTTCCAGCATCAGTATCTTTGCTACAATATCAATTACATTCCAAGCATAGCAATGAATTCAGCTTATCTTGTTCCTATCTTTGCCGGATTTCTTGACATACTGCAATTGTTTTTTCAAATGTGGCTGCAGTCGCTGGAGCTATGGAACATGGCCGAGAATAAGAGCATGACAATCCCGGGGCATGAGAACATAATCGCAGCCCTGGCGCAGTCACCTGTCACTGGGATGGTTGCTTCTGCAAGCCATGACAGCACTGTCAAGTTATGGAAATAAATCCAGAATGTGGCCGTATGGTGATCAGTTGGTGCTGCTCTCACTTACATGTAGATCCTAAAGCTAGCAGTCACATGGTGGTTAGATCACTTGTATAATTTTCTTCTTTTCAACTGCTACACAGCATATAAGTGTTGCTTATAGGATGGTTTTTTTCATCGTTAAAAGTAATAGAGCACGAAGCAAGTAATTGAGCTAGTAAACCTAAGAAAATAGTTCTAGGAAAAAAAAAATCCCGAGAAATGATTTATTCATAGCTTAATGAATACATAAATAGGTAGCGTCTGATTATAAATGAAGGTTTTCGAGTTTTGTCAGCCAGGAATAAAAAAAAAAAAGGCAAGTTGCTAGAAGTAAAATAATATACGTAAAGTGTTTATTTATTATTATTTTTTATCTTAAGATAGCGGTTCGTTATTATACCAGTATGAGAAGATTTCTAGGTTTTCTCGGCCAAATATAAAATGCAAGTTGCTAGAAGCAAAATAATACACGTAAAGTATTTATTTATTTTAAAATTCATGGTTCTGCACTGTCGTGTTTGTCGTATATTATGGTATATAGTGTTTTTAAAATATATTAAAATATTTTTTATTTTTAATATTATTACATTAAAATAATTAAAATATTTTAAAAAGCATGTTAGATTATAAAAACAAACACTAGCGAAGACCATCCATAACAGGAACGATAGATAGTACAGTTATCGTGGGAGATGACAGTGGAAGAGGTTGACAAACATAAACATAGATTATAACACTAGATTATTTCACGTCTTATGTCGCGGGTAAGATTAATTTTAGTATTGTCCACGTATCTTTTAGCCAAAAAAAAAAATACAAAAGTTATATAGGAATAAGAACATATTAAATTCATCCAAAAATAACTTATTAAATATGTCCTCTAGGAGGTTTTGATAACTTTATAGAAAATAAATAAAAAAATTATTAAACCCAGTGTTTAATTAATCTAATATTAAATGATGAAATTAAAAATAAAATTTAATTAAAAAAATTAGTGAGTTAATTTGGGTTAACTTGTTAAACATGGACCATGGACAATGATAACCTCATAAAAAACAAATTAAAATAAATTATGAAACTCAATTTTCAATCAACTTAATATTAAAATGGTGAAATTAAACAAAAAAAACACAAAAAACTACCTGAGTCAACAGATCAAACTTATGACCTGAGTCATGAGACTAAGAAAACCTTATTGAATGCAAATCGAAACAAATTATAAAGTCTAATTTTCAATCAATATAATATTGAATAATGAAACTAAAAACAATCAACTAAAAAAGATAAAAACAAAACTGAGTCAACTAGTCTAACTCGCGACCTGTATGATAAGATCGTGATAACCACGTAGAAAAAAAACTATAAATCTCAAATTCCAATCAATCTATTTTTTAAGAATTCAATTGAAAAAAAATGATTGAGTGAACTCGGGTTAACCTGCAAAACCCGAGTCAGAAGACCAAAATAACTCGATAGAAAGCGAACTGAAAAAAATTATAAAGTTCAATTTATAATTAACCTAATATTGAAAGATGAAATTAAAAAAATTAAAAAATAATATGAGTTAACATAGTTAACCTGCAAAACTTGTGTCGTAAGTCATGAGATCATAATAACTACTTAGAAAGCAATTGAAATATATTATGAAGCTCTATACCTATTAAATTCAATGTTAGATGATAAAATCTTTTTAAAAAATAAGTTTAATTTTTTTTAAAAAAAAATCCTAACAAATTTCAAGTGCTAAAGTGGACAGGTGTTTTTCTCTTTATTATAATAATAGTAAAAAGCCAAGTTTTTTTTTATCATATGTTATTTTTTAAAATTTATATTAATTTTGTGATATTTTTTTAATAAAATATTTTTATACTTCTATAATCCATGAGATTAAATATTTTAATATATATTTAACTTTTAACTTTTTAATTTAGTTTTTAATTAATATTAACAAAAAAAATTTATATTTATTGTTACATATAATTCTCAATTTATTTAAATAAATAAATAATATTTTTATTAACATTAAAGATTTTTTTCATGTCAAAAATATATTGGGAACCATGCACATTCATATTTTGACATTAAAAAAGCTTTTGATCCTATCAACGACAAAGCAAGGATTAACGGGAAAATTTTATGGTATATATAAAATAATTCATGATATTTTATTAATTATTTAATATAATTAAATTTATATATATATATATATATAAATTATTAAAAGTAATAAGAATATTTTTATCTATGATTTTTTTATATATTTATTTATTTATTTTTAAAAAATAGATCTCATAGAATAATTAATAAAATATTACTAATTAATCTCAAAGCAGAATAAAATTTAATTGATTAATTAGTTAGATTTTAAAATTAATTGTTAAAATTTTACTTATAAATGAAAAATGTTAGCAGTGCCTATGTTTTTTATGTTCAGTTTTTTTATTTATTTAACCCATAGCAGACAATTGTATATTTAATTCAACTTTATATAATATTACATGCTAATGAAGGTATAGATGCCAGGTGGATCGACCAACCACGCGCGAGTTCAAAA
>Ga0325402_1006069_pt1 | contig 11397 bp, 6 predicted proteins | sample PopdelMetagenome_22_FD_207212 | JGI IMG/M metagenome (GOLD analysis project Ga0325402, IMG submission 207212) | Populus deltoides microbial communities from Bellville, Georgia, United States - Xylem-PdKOR-R3 | ecosystem: Host-associated > Plants > Phyllosphere > Stem > Wood/Secondary xylem...
AAATTAAAGCTATCTTATATTATCAGATCTGTTATTATAAAACATGCTCTAGTTAAGGAGTTATTGATACTTCAAGTGCAAAATAATGATATAAAACCTTGATAAAAATGCACTTTTAAGTACTAATAAGTCTACATTGATTTTTTTGTGTTTTTAGATAATTTTGATGCACTGATATCAAAAATAATTTTTAAAAAATAAAACAATATTATCTTGATACATTTCTGAGTGAAAAGTACTTTGAAAAACAATTACAACCACACTCTCAAACAAGTCCGGAGAGATACAGTCCGCGTGGTGCGTGGAAGAAGTATTTTTAGTTTTTTTTAAAAAAACTCAATCTTATGAACATTTATAAATACATTAGCATGAATGAATCTATAAATTACATATTTTTTTTTATAGTTAATTGATGTCATCTGAAATGTCAATATTAATAGAATTTTATTGATACCATTAGCTATCCAAAGTCCAAACCTAAATAGATAATCAAAATCATCTCAACCTATCATTCATATTGATCCCTTTTTATTTTTTTTCTTCTTAACATCATATACATAGATTACTAAGTTCAAAGCACTAACATTACAAATAATTTAAAATAACAGAAAATAGATAAGTGTTGGACACCTATTTGCTAAAAAAGCTTGATTGATAGTCTCGGGCTGTTGTTTGGGTTCTATAACTCCCCTTGCATTAACAAGTATACCACGTTATTACTCACGAGTGTTTATTTATTCTAAATCCAAAATCTATATAAATTTCTCTTTAATCATCTCATTCATTATTACCCTTTTTTATCTTAAATTTACATTTCATATTCCCATCAAATCCTTTTTCTTAGGTTTTTAATTAAGAATGCAAATCAACATCATAATCGGCGTAATTCTTCATTCGAATACTGTTTTGTGTTTCATCCATAATTAACATTGTATAATTCAGTTTAAGGTGTGGTTTAATCCCTGGAAAAGCTAAGACATAGAGTTATAAGTCCATTGAGGGAGAAGAACCTAGTTTTACTCCTAAAGCCTTCAAAGCTACTTGTTATTGAGAAGACTAATTGTCCAGTAGGGTTTGTCTTGACCCCCTCTCGATTATTAGTCTATAGCTGGAGTTCTAAAACTTCAAATTAAGCAAAATCAACTTTTTGAATAACTAACATCTAAGACTACAATTTCTATCAAGAGACATAGTCCAAATTCTCCCATTTGCATACTCGAATTTCCTCTGGAAGACCAAGAAATGAATCTGTTTAGTTTCGTAGAAAAATTCCGTAACACTCATACATTATCAATTTAACTTATCCTTTTTCAAAATCAATTCCTTTCCATGTTAAACACACTATAATGTTGTCTAAGACACATTTTAAGAACTAGTTTAACCAATTTATTATCATTTTGCAACTTATCATAATTGTAGACAATTTTTCTAATTTCATTAACTTATTAATTAACACTCTTGTCAACCCTCTCTAACACCTTCATTGTTATTCCTTCATGCATTCTCATCATTTTAATTCATATGAACACATATCATCAAGCTAAGGATTCAAATAAAATGCCCTTCCTTTTATGACATCAATTGCCAGCCACACACTTAGCAAGAGACTACTAATTTCCCCTTAATTTCCCTTTAAAATTACTTGCTATTTCAACCCATTTTAATCTTATTATATGTCACAAATATCACTTTAATTCAATTTCTTATTTTCCCCAAACTTCATAATGAACCCTAACCTTAATTTGATGAAAAATTAATTGAAACTTAACAAATATTGCAAGAACTTGTTAAATGGATGTTGAGACACCTTACCAAGAAGTAATCAAGGTTTCAAGTGCTAACGTATCAAGAATTCCCACATCTTTTTCCTTGTTTGCTGCTACCGCCTTTTCCCTCTCACTCTATCCCTAAATTTTTCTTTCAAGAACACTTTAAATCTAAGTGATTTTGTTGTTTAAATCTTTTAGTATCATTAACTCTTTTTTAATTCATATTTTGAACCTTTTTTATTTTTCGGGTATTTTCAGACTTCTATATTTAAAAGTTTATTCGCTAACTATATTTTTTTTTAATTTCAAAGGTCTATATCCATTTCCTTAGCACAAGTATCAAATTCTCAGTTTTTGTATTTGATTTGCTTAATTTTCTTATACACTTCCTTTATAAATTTTATGGAATTCTTGAGTTGTACCATGTTTATATTTCTTAATTAAACATTTACAAGAAATTATTTCAGATCAATTTTTATATCCTTTCATTTATATATACGTGTCTCATTTATCAAAATTTACATACCATTCATTTTATTTCCTTTACTCAATTTAAAACATTTTTTTTAATTTTATACTGAATTTATACCTGGGGTTTACATCTTTATTGTAAATTATGTCATGCCATTCTATAATTTTAGAGAGTTCTAGTAACAATAACGACTCTCAAGTTACTGATATTATTTATGATTATTTTTTAAATTGTATTATTTTTTATGAAATATGTTAATTTTTTTAAAAGTGCTAAATTCCTACAAATAATTCTTGAAAAGATAACACGATTAGACTAATCAATGAAAATATTTTCATATTCATACCTTTATAATTTTTAGTATGCTTTGTCAACTAACTCGACCATCTTTTAAAAAATAAAATAAAAAAACTATTCAATCGAGTTATTGTTAGGCCCTATTTGTTTGCTGGAAAATAGTTTCTTTTAAAAAGGGAATTTCGGGAAAGTAAATTATTTTTCGATGTTTGGTAGTGTAATGGAAAATAAGTTGGAAAACACTTTTAAGTATTTGGTTATGCATGGAAAATGAGCTAGAAAATAACTTATTAATGTTTTATTTTTTTCAAGTTTATTAAAATAATGATTAACAAATCTTACAAATTAAAAAGTTGAATAAGAATGAAATTGAAAAAAAATATAATTTCATAAATTATCTCAAATAAAATAAATAATAATCAAAATAATAGAGATTAAATCTAAAAAATAAAAAAAATTGAAAGATGAAGAAATTAAAATAATAATAATAAATATTTTATAAATTATTTCAAATAAAATAAGTAATAATCAAAAGAATGAGGACCAGATTTAATAGATAAAAAATTTCAATTAAAAAATAATAAAGAAAAAAATAATTATAAAAATGATGACAAAACTAAAAATCTCCAGAAATATTTGGAATCAAATTGATAAAATTTATTGGTTTAGGATTGAATTGAGAATGAGTATGTAGGATTGGTACTAAATTAAGGTTTCCATACATTAATATCCTCCTTGAACAAAATTTTCAGACAGCAGTTGAAAGAGGCCCCCACAAGTGTGATTTGAAAATTGAAACAGCACAAAAGCGAAGAAAAATTCTTTAACACGCTCTCTGTCTCTGCTAACCAAAACCCATCAGAAAATAATTAATTAAAAAGGAAAATGTCTGCTTTGAGTGTTGCATCAATTCGTTTACTCAATCAGAATCTTGGCTTCTTTTCTCTGTTTTTCTCTTACGCTCGCTGACTACAGCAAACAAACTACCACAAGAAAAGAAAGAAAGAAGCTAGAGAGGGAGAGAGAAATTACAGAACTTTAAAGGTTAAAACAAAAAAAACAGAGAGAAGATATAGTGATATATAGAGAGAAATAAGAAGAGGGTTTCGGTTAGTGAAGGTGGATATGGCCTTTGCTTCTATGCTTTGTTGTGTAAAGAATTCGGATCGGTAGGTTTTTCCTCAGCTATTCATAAAGGAACTTTTTTGATTATTTGATTGCTATTTTCTTTCTTCGATTTTTAGTTCCTTTGATTTTTTTGTTGTTTATGGTTTCTGGATATTGCTACAGTTCTGCTTGTTTTGGTAAATAAAATTGGGAATTTACATGGGTTTTGAGTTTTGGATTTGGCCGTATTTCGAGATTATTTTTCTTTCTTGATGTTAGAAATAGTGTTTTTATTTGCTTCACGGTTTTGAAATATAGGGTAGAAATTAAAACTGAGGTAAATGGGTTTAAGGGTCTAGATGTTGAAATCAATTTTTAGTGTTTTCTTGGGTAGCTTTGTAAATGATGGGAGGGATACCACTATTTCATTGGATTTTAAATGGGGTTTTTTCAAGATATCTTGGTACTTTCTGAATTTCTTAAGGGATTTTTGTCCACTTGCTGAAATAAGGTGATGAAGAGTAACGGCATTGAGTTTGCATGCTAATAAAAAACGATCAGTTAATATGAGTTTGTGATTGATTTTATAGGAAAGAGCGAGGAAAGAAGCAGCTGACATGGCGAATCTTCTCCTTGAAGGAATTACACTCAGCCACCAACAACTTCAATTATGATAACAAGCTGGGAGAAGGGGGATTTGGCAGTGTTTATTGGGGTCAGCTTTGGGATGGATCACAGGTAATAGTTTAATTTTCAGCTTCCTTGTTCCTCCCCTCCATTTTTGTTTAACCATTTTGCTCTTATGTCCATTATTGAAAGGTATATAGTAGTTCATCACATGAAATAAATCTATATAGCAACTTCATTGAGCTGCTTTTGTTTTTGATTTAACTTCAAAGTCTATTTAGAGCAAAAGAAAAAAAGATGCAAACTAAAGGCTGTTGTCATCTTTCCAGTTTTTATGTGCATTTGAACCTCAGTTAATTGCTCAAGATTGTTGAGGTTCAGATTTTGTCACTACTTTTTGGACAATATGTCAATTGATAGTTTGATATTATCTATTTTTGCTTGATTCTCTGTGTCCTATTTTTATACTGGATCCAAATCAGATCTTTTTATGAAGATTGCATAAGCAGGTCCATTTGGTGTGCCTATGTGAGTGGATGTTCATATCTAGCACGGACAGTGTCGAGGTTCATGACATTAGAGGACAAGATTTGGAAATCATAACTGATTGAAATAACAAATCACAGATATTTAAGTTTTGGTTCAGCAATTAAGAATTTCTTTATCAATTTAAGGAATTTCTTTTTGAACTGATTGCTTTTGAGAAATTGTGCTAGTAAAGAGCAATAACAAATGGGTTGGGAGAGAGGGGGCAGATTGAGAGTTCTGTCTTCTGTGTAGTATGACAAGTAGGATGTTCTTATGATTATTGAATTGTCACTGTACTAGTGTTAATAATACTATTCCTGCAAGGGGAGTAGGGTGCTTGTATTTGGGGGGGGGGGGGGGGGTTCTTGCAACTGTCATTAGCACCAAGGTTTTATTAGGATGTAGTAGAACTTATCCGATGTTTTTTTTCCCACTTCATGGCAATTTGTTGTCCTTCAATTATTTTACTTGGCACATTTTACAGAATAAGTGGCCCTTAGATTATTTTACTAAGTGCATTTTTCTTAGTGCAACTATGGTGGAAGTGAAACTAAAAATATGTGGACGGTTTGGTATTTTGGGGCAGGGCATGTTGTGTACAATTGCTTAACCATGATTTAAAAGCCAACTACCTCCTCAAGGCAAACCAACAGATATATTTGGGTAATTTTTTTAACATATCCAAAGGACATAAAAAGTAACTCAGAATTTGGAACCTTAAGTAATTTTATATGATTCCAACGAGTTTCCAAAGAATTAATGTTGTATTACAGAAATGTGAGCTTTATGGTTAAGGTTCTCTTTCTTTTAAATGGACAGTGAAGAAAATTTTTAGTTATAGCAAGAATGCTAACATAGGCCATTACTTGGGGTAGTACTAAGTCTAGAACTTGCAGCTGCTAGGATACATGTTTAAGCATTGAGAGTAGTCACTTCATGCCAAGACATCGAAAGATGGGACTATCTCTCAATTTTCCCGCCCAAATCACCACTTAAGAATTTTAGAATATTTCTTTAAATTGTTGAGACTTCCTTGGAATAAAGTGGTTATACATTCTCTTTCAAAGGACTATTTATAAAGGAAATTTTGTGAAGTGGATCGATGTTATGTTTTACATTCAGTAAAACCTGCTTTTCTGATGTGTTTCTTATGTGTGGTATTGCATTTCACAACTTGATTGACTTGGGTCATCAAGTTATGATCTTGTTGAGCTTTTTATGATAACTTTCTACTAACTAGTAATTCATACGCCTTTTGGAAGAGCAATTAAGGTGTGTTCAACAAATCACTTAAAAAGCTAGAAGACTGCAGTCAGTCTTCATTAGCTTTTTATGCAAGTGTCTTGCAGAAATTTAGTTGTCATTATAAGAATTTCTACTTTTAGCAACCAATTATATTCAATAGCTGGGTTGGAGGCTCATATGTTTCTTGCTTGATTTTTATGTTATCCTATGCAAAGAAATGCACTATTCTAATGCTCTATTTTCTGTACAGTGACATAAATCTTATGACTTTTCTTTTCTTTTTTATTTTTTTTTTTTGCATTAGAGATCCACTGGCTTTAGGGATATATCAGAGAGTAGGTGTTCCTCATCCCTACATCTCTTTGCCCACTCTTGTTAGGATTTAAACTTAGGACTCTAATATGGAATTCCCAAGTTTTAATTTTTAGACTGTCCCATTAGAGACACCTTCAGTGATGTGAATCTAGAAGGTAAGAATTGTAGAACTCACAATCAAGATAGAAAACAATCCAAGAAAGCTAAAATCAAATTACGATAAAAAAACTCGATACGATGATTACATGAACCAAGGCATCGAAGTTATTAGATGAAAAAGACCTCAACCTTATGATTATAATGAATCATGAATTGGAGGTATAGGAAGAGCATCCAAAACCACCTCTCCTTGTCCATCTTTTGCATGGATCACATTAGTCAAGGCTTGATCACCCCTTATCCAATCTTGAAGCTTGAATTGCCCTAAATATCTTGAAGTTGCCAATTGAAAACCTCTCTAATCATTTTGGCCCTTGACCCAATCGACATCTCTCATGAATCTTTTTGTGGTGCATGTTGGTTCTCATCAATACTCCTCTCCTCAAAAGGATTCGATCTCAAATCATCACCTACATCAAACAGAGGATGATTAGTAACATTAAAAATAGCACTAACAGAGGATGATTAGTAACATTAAAAATAGCACTAACACCACAGTCACCTGAGATCCACCTTGTATGTGTTGTCGTTGATTTGTTCAAGAACTTGGAATGAACATCTCCTTTATACTGCAACTTAGATCTCTTATAGGTTGGAAATTTTTCTTCCTTGTATGCACCCAAACCAAATCATCGCTAGGAAAACCATTAATCTTTGAAAAATCCTGAAGAATTCATTGAAAACCAAGAGTATGAGCAAACTTGGACGCACACTATTATTTTTGAATAATAAGCAATCACTCAAAATAAAAATAAAATTACAAGCTAAATAGCCTTATTTATACTATGTAAACGTCATGAACAATGTTGGAAAAATAATAAAAAAGTTCTAAATAAAAAAAGAAAAGAATCTTAAACCAACTAAGAAAATAATGCAATTCTCGCACAATAGCTTCTCAGCTTTATCACAAACCCTTTTTAGTGTTCGATTGCTATAAAATTTTGACTCTATAGGGAATAAGGCCTTTAGAATTTATTTGGAAAAATTTCAGTCTGATCCAACGATGGGATAAAGAGTTATGCTTATAAGTATAAAAATGTGCATTAGAAAAAATAAGCCTAAAACTGCCTCATGGAATAATGACTGTGAGTTATTCTTCAAGTTCATTGGTTATTTCACATTTATTTTCTAGTGAAAGAATTTCAGAATAATCACAAATCTTAGAACCTATCTCCTTTTTTGCATTGCAATCTTCAACTTCATAAACATCACTGTTGCTCTCCTTCTGAAGTTCATGTTTGATTTTCGTTTTATCCTCCGGTGAATGATCTAGGTTTTGACATGAAATTGTTGTTGTATCAATAGTTTTCTCTGAACTCTTTGACATTCTCTTTTCCAACAAGTCATAAGAACCCAACAAGTTTTTAGCCTTACCACTTTTAGTTTTAAAATTTGACATCTTTGAATCACCATCTGATTGTTTTGTATCTTTTTGATGTTGTTTGTAGCTTCTAATTCATCAAGTGGTTTATTTATTATTTTTTAATAATCATTGTAAGTTGTTCATTCTTGCTTGCCTTGAAGTATCTCACACAAGTTTTTTATCGTCAACATTCATGGCTTGGAGCCTCAGTTTCTCTTGCCTCCTTGCATTAGGAACCTTTTGGGATTCTCTCTTGCAAATTAGTAAGTTTTGCTTCATTTCTGTCCAAGCCGTCACAAATCCCAAAATCTCTTCCTACTCTTTTATGGCTGAAATTTTCATGTTGTTGAAATCCCCCATCTCCATGGTTTTTAGGCTATCGAAATCTATCACTTTGGCTAAATGATGCATGCTCAAGGTCTTTGGCTTCTTCATCTTCATTCTCGTCAACAATCTCATCTAAATGTGGGGTAGCGCATCTTTCTGGTCTTCTGACATTAGAACCTCTTCGGAATGATTCCTCTCGCAAACTAGCAATCACGGTCTCTTGTCTCTCCTTTCTATCCTACACCTCACCAAACATTACATTCATCCTCTTAAATTGTTGTTGCATAGCCAGTAACATGAACGAGTCCCTCTCCTTAGTAGGTGATGATCCGTCTTTGGAAGACATTGTCGAAATCTGAAATCTCATGTTAGTAGTAACAAAATATATTCTCACACACTCCCTCATCTTCTTACACTTAATAAGATGCAACTCCACTCATGTTTCACTCAAATTCTGGCTTTTCATCATAATATGCTCACCTTTTCGCCTTTTACCTCTTATGCTTCTCTTCAGTTCTTTAGGGAACTAATAAAAAAATAACCAAAAATCTCAGTCTTGTAACATCCAACTAAAGTTTTGAAGACACTAACAATCAAGAAAATGAAAACAAAGATGAATTACGAAAAAAAATGATAGAGAAAATGAAAACAAAAACGAATACAACAACTAACACAAAAAAAGAATACTAAAACGGAATTGAATTCAAGAGAGACTGTATAACCTGAAACCACATTAGACTTTTAACTAACCTGAAGTTAATAGCAACACACAAACAAAATCTATTGATGATGCACACTGATTCAATAGACACTAATTCACAATTTTCGCAAATAATCCAAACCCAAAGTATACTCAAATAACCCGGAATCAATATCAAACTAACAATAACCACAATCTGAAATGGATTAAAGTGTTTTTCTCAAGTCTGAAATTCTTTTTTTTTTTTTTTTTTGTAAACTGAAGTTGCGGTAGAATAAACAACTTGTGATTTAATCTTTTTTTTTTTTTTACTATGCTGATATGGCAATAGCCTTTTTTAATAGGAACTTTTTTTTTTAAGTTTCTCTCTTTTATATAATATTGCTGCAAAAATCAAAACTAAAAAACAATGAACAAACAATGCGGAAAATTTAAAGATAGATAGAATTTGATTTTAGAGCCTTGCTCTGATACTAATTGATGCAAACTCAGAGAGTAAAATCAAGAGAGAAAACAACCAAAAAAACTAAAATTATATTACGATAAAAAACACGGCACAATAATTACCTGAATCAAGGCACTAGAGTTATAGGACGAAAAAGACCTTAACCCAATGATTATAATGAATTATAAATTGGAAGTATAAGAAGAACATCCAAAACGGCCTCTCCTTGTCCAACTTTTGCATGGATCACCCCTTGTTGAAATCTTAAAGCTTGAATTGCTCTAAATATCTTGAATTGGTTCATTGAAAGCCTTTTTAATTTTCTTAGCCCTTGATCCAATCAGCATATGTAATGAATCTTTTTGTTGTGCTTGTTGATTCTCATCATTTTGCTTGTTTATGTGCCTCTATGCCTCGTTATAGACTTTCCCATAAATTAGATCCAATTCTGAAACAGAGATTAATGCAGATTGCAGTTAAAAGGTTAAAGGTCTGGAGCAACAAAGGAGATATGGAATTTTCTGTTGAGGTGGAGATATTAGCACGTGTTAGGCACAAGAATCTGCTGAGCCTACGCGGTTATTGTGCTGAAGGGCAAGAGCGCCTGATTGTATATGACTACATGCCAAATTTAAGCTTGCTCTCTCACCTTCATGGGCAGCACTCTGCGGAATGTCTTCTTGACTGGAAGAGACGGATGAATATTGCGATAGGATCTGCTGCGGGAATCACGTAAGTATATCAAACTCAACTCCTTCCTATGCTGTCCTGCTGACATGTAGCTAACTTCATTGTTTGATTCTTCAAGTTATCTTCACCACCATGCAACCCCCCATATCATCCACAGAGACATCAAAGCTAGCAATGTGTTGCTAGATTCAGATTTCCAGGCACAGGTTGCTGATTTTGGATTTGCAAAGCTTATCCCTGATGGTGCAACACATGTAACAACGAGAGTTAAAGGTACACTTGGCTACCTTGCCCCTGAATATGCTATGCTTGGGAAAGCATCAGAGAGCTGTGATGTATACAGCTTTGGCATTCTCTTGCTAGAGCTTGCTACTGGCAAGAGACCACTTGAGAAGATGAGTCCCACAGTTAAAAGAACAATTACAGATTGGGCTCTGCCATTGGCTTGTGAGAGGAAGTTCAGTGAACTGGCAGATCCCAAGCTGAATGGGAAGTATGACGAGGAAGAGTTGAGAAGGGTTGTCTATGTCTCTCTTGTTTGTGCTCACACTCAGCCGGAGAGAAGACCCACGATGCTTGATGTGGTAGAGCTGCTGAAGGGAGAGTCCAAGGAGAAATTATCCGAACTAGAAAATGATGAAATGTTCAAGGCCCCTCAGGCCGCTGATTTCGATGATGAAGAAATATCAATTGCCGAAAACAGCTCAGACTTCATCTCGGAGGAGAAGGACGTGAACAGGGAAGTGAAAGAGATTGTACAGGAAAATACTCATAATAGCTGAAGTATTTGCACATGTAAAATTTGGTTTGAGCTGAGTTTCTAGTTGAACACAAGTAGCACTGACAATCATTTATTAGAGTTGTCAGGAATGACGCTACTAGCTGTTGTGAAAGCATTGTTTTATGACTACCGAAATTGTTGTGCTTGTATCCTCGAGGACACCAAGTGGCCTTGGTGTCTGTCTTTGGTATCTGTCTGGCAAGTGTGCCCAGATTTTTTGTTTTAGATGTGGAGGAGCTGATGCATTCCTCTCGTTGTGTATTTTATTCAAATTTGTTCGAGATGAAAGTGCGTTTATTGAACTGCGATGTACCGATTTATCTTGGAGTTTTATTTGAGACAGAGGTGCCTGCCCGGTCTCATCTCGAAGGCAGGGAACAGTTATCGGGAATGGAGGAAGCTGAAAAGCTTCACTTTCTTTCTTTCGTATGAAAAAAAATAAAAGATTGTGGTAAGAAAACATAAGGATTTGTTTTAGATAAAAATAGATTGAAAAATAAATTTTTAGGAAAAACCTTAACAATTTATCTATCTTCTGTTTAGTGATTGAAAGCTAGATTTGCAAAAAACGT
>Ga0325402_1006071_pt1 | contig 11395 bp, 3 predicted proteins | sample PopdelMetagenome_22_FD_207212 | JGI IMG/M metagenome (GOLD analysis project Ga0325402, IMG submission 207212) | Populus deltoides microbial communities from Bellville, Georgia, United States - Xylem-PdKOR-R3 | ecosystem: Host-associated > Plants > Phyllosphere > Stem > Wood/Secondary xylem...
CAGCAGCAGCAATTACACCAGCAAGCTCCGTCTCCTATGCCAGGAGATTCTGACAAACCAGTTTCTGGTATTTCCTCACTCTTAAATACTGGAAATATTGTACACCAACCATCTGTTGCACAAGCACCGGCTCCATCCCTTGCAATTGGCACTCCTGGGATATCTGCATCACCTTTGCTTGCAGAGTTTACCAGTCCTGATGGTGCTCATGGCGGTGCTTTGACAACTGTTTCTGGCAAGTCAAATGTTACAGAGCAATCACTTGAGTGCTTGATTAAAGCGGTTAGTGATGCTCTCCTTTTGGTTTTACTCCACCCCACCCTTATTTTGGAGGTTTCTTCTCTTCTTTATATTTCTTTATCTTGATCTCATCACATAAACAATGAGTTTGGTAGGTTAGTTTAAACTAGCTCGGGTTTTTCTACAAACTTTTTTCAATTTAATATTTATTACATTTTGTCCTTTAACATTAAGTTGTTTTAAAATTAAGTTTCGTAATCTTTTCTAATTTGCTGATTTTTTTGTCCTTTTTTTTATTAATTTCATTCCCCTATGTTTGATTTATTTAGAATTGGACTTTAGTTTTTTTTTTAATTTATTTTTTATTGGTTTATCTTGGTCTCATAACATGATTTGTATACTTGAAATGCTTTTTTAAGTTGATTTAAGGAAATTTTTTTCTCTTTTATTTTTATTTTTATTTTAATTTAATTGATTGAGATCATAGCTTCATCGCATTTATTTATTTTGGTGGCTTTTTTTTAAGGTTCCAATGATTTTTTTTTAAAAAATTTATCATTAACTATTATTATTAGATTATATTATATTTGTTTTTTTTTCTCAATCAGGTATATATTCCGAGCCATATTTTTTTATTTTTTAAAAACACACTTGCATCACCGAGGCTTTTTCTGAACCAATAAAAATAACTTGGCTTGCTTAGTAGTGCGGAACCACAAATCTATTAGTTATACTAAAACTAATACCATTTTTATGACCGGAACACTCAGTCTTGCTTGTGTTAGTTTCTTGGTATTGTTTTCTTCCATATGGATTAATAATTATTATGGATAATGAATTATAATTTACTTTAGCATCTTAAATTTCCTTCAATGTTGATTTAATACAATGAAAATGCCAAAAATTATAATACAAAGTATATTGATATGTATATGTGTATGTATATATATATATTAAAAAAAAAGAAGCTAAACATGTGATTCATCAAAACTCATGAAACTGGGAATTGTAACAGTACCTTGAGGCAGCAGTGCTTTCTATCTTCCTTTTCCTCTGCTCAACTTCTGCCATGCTCAGGTATCTCAAATTTGACACGGGTGGGTTGGCTGTTGCAGCTGCTTGGCTGGCCTTTCATCACCTGTTTTTTTTAGGATTGATGGGTTGTGGAGAGAGTTTTGTTTGGCTATGGCTCAACTTTTTCTGTCAACGCAGAATCAAGCCCTTTTCCCCTGCTTTGTTTCTGCTATGCTCAGCTCTGTCACGACTGAGTTGGCTGTTGCAGCTTTGGGATCCTTGGGCTGCATTTCTGCTGGGTCTATTGCAGGCTGTCTTGGCTTCTCTGCTGGTCTTTTTGTTTGCGTCAAGTCTGGCTTGGCTCAACTTCCTTATAGAAAGAGTTGCTCTTTGGCTGCGGCTCAGCTTTTGATGTCAATGCAGAATCATTGTGTATTAAATGAGTGGGGCAGCAAGGACTTTTCTTGAGGCTGGGTCTTGAATTTCCAATTCGCTCTTCATTTTTTGTTTTCTTTTGCTTTCAAGTCTGGGCATCACTCTCTGGCCATTTGTTGCTACGCCATCAGTGTAGTCTTCTTTTTTTTCCTCCATTGCTTCTTCTCTTATCCTTGGGTTAATTTTCCATGCTTTCACATATTTTTGTGGGTTGGAGTAGATAGATTCATTTGCATTTTGTCTTGGTTTTCTTTCATGCCTCTCTCTTGGGTTTTTTTTGCTTTCTTTTCTGTTCATATGGTTTTCTACCATTGGTGCTCATTTTTCTAGAGCTCCTCTTCCTTTATTTTGATTAACTTGCTTTTGTTTTTTATTTTTTTTTCTGTTGATTTCATTGAGTTTATCTTCCTGATTTTTTAGTTTCTTTTCTTTTAATGTAGGTTTGTGTTGTGTTATCACTATCTCTGCAGAATCTTTTTTCGGTTGGTTTGCTGGATCGGTTGGTTTGCTGGAGCTTTTCATTCCTTAGTGGATGTTCTTCTTTCCCAGGTTCTTTCTCTTTTCATTGCCTTTTGGTTTTCGTCGTATTCATTATGTCATTCTGCCAGTGGTTTTGAGTTTTAGTTGAATGTTCATTACAAAGAAAGAGAGGTGTGACATTATCATGTTCATCCATATTGTACTTCATGTGGATTAGAACAGTTCTTCATTCGTTTCTCATTTTAGTTGTCGATGGTCCACATCTGGGCGTGGCTTACGTGGCTTCTTTGATTTTTTTTTTGGTGTCGTTGTTGGTTTGTTTTTGTCTAATTAGCGCGGGTTATTGGCTGCTCTGTAGCTAGCCAACCGTGTGCTTGCTTTTGGGTCTGGAAGGATGGCTGAGCTTTGTGTGGATTGGTCAAGCTGCTTTCTCCCTCGATCATTGTCGGCTCTGGCGCTCATGGGAGGTGGTTGTAATTTCCAGCTTTTGTGGATTGCTAAGCTTTGGGGGAGAGGTGACCCCTGGGTCTGACTCAGCTTCTTCTCTAAATTGAGCTAATGTGGTGGCTACTTCTTTCTATGATTGGGACAACAACATCATTATGTATTTAATGCATTTAATGCATAAACCCACTTGACCTCACCTTGGGTTTCTTCCCAACTTTGGGTGAGGTGTTGAGTTGAAGTTAACTCCTATTTAGTTGAGGACTGTTGTTATGTTTGGTTCTCCCTTGGTATTTCTTCATTAGGTTAGTTGCCTGACTGAATGGAACAAGATGAGTGTCTCTTCCTGTTGATTTTTCATTTGGTTTCAGTTTTTTTTTGGCAGTTATGGATTTTTTTACTTCTATTGTCAACTCATGTTGGGCTTTGTTGGCCTTTTGTGTTGGTTTTTGCAGCTTCTGTCACTGTTTTCTCACCTTCTTTCTCATCAGGATTTGGAGGACTATTTAACAGGTCATATCTTTTGGTTCTCTCCTTGGAATCGTCTTACATTTTTTCTTGGTCTATTCGTTGCTTCCTTTTCCCCCTGTTTCTAGCTTCCATTATTGCCCTCTAAGTTCATTTTTTGTCCCCTGTTAGTTTGATTGCACTTCTTTATATGTTCTTCACATTGTTATTTCCTTACCTTTTAATCATGCTATTTTTTTTTTACTTCTGTGTTATTTTGGTCTTTGTTGCTTGGCTTTTGATCATGGTGCTTCTGTTGTTACCTTTTCTTTTCTTCCACTGTGCATGATTTATTGGTCTTTCATTGCCTATGCCTAGATTCATGTGAAGGCGACAAATTCTGCAAGTCCCAGTGGAGCTGTAGGCTTGGTATGTTTATATTTCATATATTCTTGAGAAATTCCTTGCTCTTATAAGCTCTAGATATTACTTTGTTAAACAAGTGATTCATATGTCAACGTTTATCTCTGTAGGAGTGTAATTTGCAATTCAATTGGCTCTAAAACTGCCCTTTTTTTTCAATGTTGCAATAACTATATTCCTTTTCACTTACATTTTGTGTCCAAGGCATGAAATTCAAATGCCATTTATGTCAAAACTAGCATAAGCTATTCGTTGGCTTGCTGGTGAGGTACTGATTCACCTGTGAAAGACTGGTTACAAGAAAGAAAATGGTTGTTGGGGCTCCTAGATCTCAAGTTTCTTAGAGAAATTTTATCCTGCAAGCATCTTAGAAATTAACCCTCTGCAATGTAAAGATAGGGATGCAGATATTCTCCATCCCTTGTGCAGATGTAAAATTCAATTTTTTTTATAAATTATAATTAGGTTTATGTTTTTGATGTTAGGTTTCCTGTTTGTTGTTCAATGATCTCTCATGTTTTAGATATTACTGAGGAAAAATTGACTACAGTAATGATTGATATCTGCAACCTTTCCCTGCTTATTGAATCCCAGTTCTAAAGAGTTAGACCAACAACTCCCATTATAGCAGTTGTTGCCTGAGGGTGCTATCATTCCATGCTCAGAATTTTTTTGAAAGAAACAAAACCAGATAAAGAATCAGCAGTACAAGAATCGATTTTACACTGTAAAATATCAGCACTAAATACTATTTTCTCTTTGCCATTAAAAAACGTCGTGTCATGGCAATCTTGACAATAAAAATCATGCTATAAAAAAAAACATGAGTGGTATTAAACTTAAAGTTTGTGTGGGATATCATTATCAATTAACATTAATAACAATATTCAAAGAGGATATGTAATTAAATAAAATAAAATTTTAAACAATGTCAAGAAGATCAAATATTTTTATGTGTATTTATTATTAAGCTTTTCTCTTTAATTTTTAGTTAGTATTAACAACTATTTTGTTTTTTACAATTTTAACAAATTTTTATTGTATATTTTGATAAAATATAATTTAATTTTTACTTATTTTATAGAAAAGATTTTATCATTTTTTTTTATGTTAGGAGACATTTTTTTTAGACCTATTTGTTTTTCATTTTTATTCAATTGTTTTCCTATCTTGTTTTTTGTTATCGTTTTATTAAATAAAACATTCGTTTCCAAGGTATAATGTTACATGATATTTTTTTTGCTTTGTTTTTTTTCAATCGTTTCCATGTATAACTATTTTTATTATTGTTTGATTAAATAAATAATTTATTCTTAAAATTAAAATTATTAGACACAACTTAGTACATGATTTATATTTCGAGATCATGTTTCAAGATCAAATTTCTTTATTTTTCAAGTTTAGTTTATGATTTTTTTATTAGGAATTTTTTTATGGTAAAAAAATTTGAAAAAACCTACATATTTATCTTTTTACTTAGAAATAAATTCTTCTACCCATGGCAAAGCAGGGGTCTATATGTGTGTGTGTAGTGTATTTTATTGTACTAGTTTTTTTGGCAACGTGTATTATTAAACTTTTATTTAATATTTTCTATTATTTTCTTTATGAATTGCTTCAATAATTAATAATTAGAAAATAAGAAATTATGTATATGTGTTTATGAATTTATTATATGGAATTCAAGAAATAAGCTTTAAAAATTTTGTTTAATTTTCTTATAAGCATTGTTAAAAATTAAAACAAAACTATTTATATTATATTATCATAATTTTTATCTTTTTTTTCAAAACTAAAAAAGAAAAAGAGAGCGGCATTTTTTCTTGCCACAAATATAATAAATATATTTTTTTCATAGAAAAATATATCTTGTCATTTTAAAAAAATAAAGTTAGTTTGATAACATGATAACAATAAGAAATCATTGGATTTTCTTTTAATTACATATAATTATCAATATATAAAATTAAAAACTCTTGAAAAAAACTACAAATAAAAAAAATTGGATTTTTTTTTAATATCTATATTTTAATATTATAAAAATTTTGAATTACTTTTGTTTATAAGATTTTTTTATTTAGATAAAATCTACTGTTGAATAAAATTTTATTCAAAAGTTATAGTTTTTATGAATTATTTTATTTTAAAGAGTTCATTTTTATTAAATGTGGGAATAATATTAAAGATATAGGCATGGATAAAAAGTTTATGTTATCTTTCAATTAAGAAGTCCTTAATGTTATATATTAGTAAAATCTATCAAAAAGTATAAATATTTTCATCTAAAGTAGTCAAGATAATGTACGAGAAGAACCAAGGGCTACCTTTATTAAAAAAAAAAAAACAATGACTAATTCAATAATTTTCTAAATTTTGAAGTATTTTTATTAATTTTAATTTTAATTATATGTGAAGTGAATAGAAATTAAGAATATAGGCTTTTTAATATGAGTAGCAACTAAATTATTTTAAAAAAATACTATAATTCATAATCTTTCTTTTTAATTATCAATTTTGATTATTTATATTTAGCAATTTCTAAAATAGAAAAATCTCTAAAAAATCCAAGGAAATAGAAATTGATATAGCATTGGATCTCATATACTAATATTTGTATTTTATTATTTAAATATCTTCGCCTACTACAATAGCTATTATATTAAGATATTTATGAATTACTTCAAATAAACTCTACATATAATAACAGAAATACATAGTTATATGATGTGACTTTTAATATTATTATATTGGCATTATAGTTTCTACATATCCTTTTATTTTAGAGAGTTTTTTTTAACATATGTTAAACACATATTAAAGAAATAGATACGAATAAAATCTTTATATTTATTTTTTCCTAAATATCAAATAATTTCATATAAAAAAGTTAAAGATAACGTAACACAGTAACCTAGAGTACTCTCCCATAAAAAAGATCTAATTTAATAATTTATTTAATTTTATTATTTTTAAATTTAAATTATACGGGGATGAATAAAAAGTAAAAGTACATGAATCATTTTGCTTAAATGAGTCTTCTTTTAATATTAGTAATAATTATAAAAAGATTTTAAAGATAACATAAAAATATTAATCAAAGGATCTAATTTAATAATTTGATAAAATTTTATTATTTTAGCTTTTAATTATTTAAGCATTTTTTAATTATTTTTTACTTAATGATATGATAATAAAAATAGATACTCGTAAAATTGAGCACCAACCAAATATTATGACAGTTGTTTGAGACTGCAATAATATCATAGAAAGCAAACCGAAACAAGACTAATTCAAAATCAACAAAATGTTAAAGGATGAAATAAAAAAAAAACCAAAAAAGATTCAATTGAAAGAAAGAAAAAATTGGAAGGTAGAGTTTAAAAACAAAGGAATAATATGACATTGTTATTAAACTTGATCCCGTTGACAACCTTGAAACCTCTCGACTTGACTTCTTACCTAATGTAGGTTTAAAATTAATTCGCAAGGGAGCTGTCCGTACATGACCTAGTTGGCTTGACATGTGCAAATTAAGGCAACTCAAATGACCAATAAAAATATGGCTTGAATTTTAAGGAAAAAAAAAAAAATCAAAATGACATCTTTTTTTTAATATTGAGATGATGATATACTAGATCAACTCGAGCTTCGCAATTTAACTCATCAAATGCACAACTCAGATCATGAACTCCACTTGGTTTAAAAACTATTTTTTATATAATGATGTGATAACTAAAATAGACACTTACAGAATTAAACACTAAATAAATTTAAAGATGTCGGTTTGAGACTATAATAACTACATATAAAGGAAACAAAAACAAATTAAGATGAACAATTCAAAATCAACAAAATATTAAAGTGAAATTGAAAGAAAAAAAAACAACAAAAATCATTCAATCAAAAGAAGAAAAAAATTAGAAGATAGATTATTATTTTAAAAAAAGGAGAGGATATGAACAGTGAAGTAGGAGGGAAATTAAAATCTTTTAATATAATAAATAATTTTTGAATTAAATTAAAATCTTTATCTCATACAATTAGACCCAAAAAAAGTTAAATAAAAAAGGGAAGAAAATGTCTAAAGACCGATTTGTAAAAAAATGAAAGGAAATAAAATGAAAAAAACACTAAATCAAGAAGTGAAAAAAATATAAGGACCACTTAAAAAAACAAAAAATATATATAACAAGAAGCATAAATTTTTAGTATAGTTGTTTATTTCTAATTAAATTAAAAACTTTATCTCATATAATGAGGCCAAAAAAAGAATTAAATAAAAAATAAGGACTAATTTGTAAAAAAAAAACAAAACCAAATAAAAAAGAAAGAAAATTTTTTAAAAAATAAAGTGTTTCACTATTCATATAAAAATGAAACACTATTATAGTAACTAACTAGACAAGTGGCCCACATTACCTCCTATCCTAATTTTTTTAATGCAGAAGCATTGTCAAATGTTAAAAAAATATATTTTAAAAACAATTATATACGTGCAAGAGAAGAGAGATTTGGTTTCAAAATGCATGCTAAAAATCTAAACATGAACTAAAAGGAAGTAGAATTATATATAAAAAAAACCCTTAAAAGAGATCACTAATTCAAGTGATTCATTATAGATAATGAGGTAAAACATAGTGGATTAGCACAATATATTTACCTTTTCCCCTTCTCTACACAAAACAATTGACTTGCTAACGAGGTAAAGTTATCCTTTTCAAGTGATTTAAAGGTTATTTGTAAATTGATTGGGGAAAATTTAATAGGTTTACTTTTTTTTTGCACACTAAAACTACATCGTTGCCCTTGCAAGCAAAAAAACAATTGATCTTTTGTTTAGGATCTATTTTTGTCTATTCTATTTTATTTGCACAGTAAAATAACGTCATTACCTTGAGAGTTCAAAAATATTGACCTTGACAAGAGGTATTTTTTAGTCTTTTCTATTTTTTGTGTATTGTAAAATGATAAAGTTAACCTTAGAATAAAAAAAATCTAAAGTTGGTTGGGATAACGTTTTCATCCTTGCAATATAGCTTTTTTTTGTAATATTTAGATGCTCTTAGGAGCGATTTAGTAATTTAAAGTATTGAAATATTAATAAATTAATAAAAAAGCTAACATGTGCATAGCATGTGTCAACACATGATAGACCACCACTTCATCAAGGAGACGTGTGATAGTTCAACGTGTAATGTGAAGGTGTAGTTGATGGTGTGGTGTGTGTTGTCATATTCGCGGTGGTTCGGTGGCATCAAAGGTTTTCTTTCCTCCCCATCTTTTCTCTCTCATGCTTTAGTATTCACGCCGAGCCTTTAAAAAATTAATTGTATCCTTCAGATTATATTTATATTAATGCAACTTTTTTTCCCCAATCTTCTATTTTTTTTTTCATATCAACACAACAACATAGGAAAATACCATGCAATATAAAATTTATTTCCCCGTACAATCAATGCAACAAGTACACAAATAACAAACGACAAGGAATTTAACATAGTTATGGAATTTAATAGAAGATATATACACTTTTCTTACCTTACTAAAATTAAACTATTTTTTTAATCCATGTCAACATATAATCAATTTGTTCTCGATAAATTATCTATTCCATATATAACCGGATCATCACACACACACACACAAACACACACATTTTAGAAAATAAATTATTTTAAGATTGTTAGAACACCTTAAATAGTTCATAAAATTATTGTTCTTTTTACTATAATGGTTAAGTTTTCACATAACATAAAACATGTATATAAATCAATAATGGAAATAAAAATTACATTGAAATAACGATCAATTCTTTAACCTTAAAATAATTTATCTTCTGCTCTTTAGTGTTAGTAGTGTAATTACAATATTATTTCATGATTTATTTAATATTTTATTTTTGATATCATAACCAATAATAAAAGTGAACCTTTGATAAAAAAAATATAATAGAAAAGAGTTTATAAAAACAAAAACAATGTCTCAATTAGAAAAAAAAAATTTCATTAACAAAAACAAGTTAGAATTGTCTCAGTTAATAAGAAGGCCCACCACATAACAAGAGGACAGCTTCAATGAAGCCATCCCAGCCGATGTAGGTGATTACTCGTCGGCTGACATCTCCTCGCGCGCCTAGCACCAGCCAAACCGCCTCAATCTAAACATGCACCAGACAAAGTCAATGAAAAGGTGCCAGGGAACCTCAGCAGCCAAGAAGAAAGCGCAGGAACACCCACCGCACGAGAAGAAACGCGAAAAACAGAGAGGGAGCGCGATAAAGACTGTGAAGCCACAGGATTCACACACAGTGCACCGTGTTTTAATGAGCACTCTCATAAATATATGAACAGTGAAGCAGCACAAGAATACAATTCTTTTAGTTTGTTAGCGAATCTGGAAAAGAATAAAGTCATCTGTCAAGCTCTATTCACTTTTCTCCAACATTCCTCACCTCTCCCCACCTGAGCTCTCTCTCTTTTCTGGTGAGGAGGGATTACAAGAACTCAAGAAAATTGCTATACGGCTTGAGGAAAAGATTTATACTACCGCCACCAATCAGGTATTTGCCTAATGCAAGGTTCGATAATTACGATAATCTCTAGACATGAATATACACACGCATTATGCATGTACAAATGTGTGTGTACTGTGCCTACACTTCCTCACCGTTCATTCTGTATGCAAGGCTGATTGGGAGTTCACATCTTTTTGTTAATTCTCTTGACAAGTGTTTTATTTAGAGTGAACAAGTTCATGTATAGGGGAAGTGTGCAAAAAGAAAATAGCAAATCAATACATAAATAATTAAATTAAAATAGAGGAAACAGAAGTATATCCTCACAGAAGATGAAATGATAGAGCATATATCCATTTCCCGCCTTCTCTTGTAACATGGATTGCTCTGAGAGCTAGTGTTTTGTTATTGATATTTGATTTTGTTGGAAAAACTGATATATAAAAAACAGACTATTGTTGATGAACTGAGAAAAAGAACAAAGAACAAAGAACGAAGAACAAAGAACAAAAAACAAAGAACAAAGAACAAAGTCTTTACAGTTGAAAGAACAAGGAGCAGAAAATGTCTCAATCGGTTACTGCCATCCCCAGTGTTTTATTTATAGAAGGAAACAAACATTACAGAAAAATGAAAACACTAAAGAAACGTACTAGCTATGTTCTCCTTTATCAAAGGAGTTGTATAACAAGCTAGTCTAATCCTAGATAAGCTTAAACAAATGAATTGAAAGAAACATCCTAATCTAGATAATGCTATCAGCTAACAGATAGATAGCAATGCAGTAGATTACTACAAAGTAATCCTGTTCCAGCTTTGGTACCAAACTTCAACACTCCTCCTTGGTTCCAAAGCTAAACATTCCAATTCTTCCCCTCATATCTTCAAACCTGTTTCCTGTTTCTAGTTCAACTGCTACTTTGAATTTAACAATCTCAGCAAACACATAAGATTTTGATTTCAAAAAGTAAATCCAACAGAATCTACTATAATCATCAACAAATAGAAGAAAATACTTTGAACCATTCAATGATTCATTATGCATCGGCCCACACACATCTGTGTGTACAAGCTGGAGTTTTGACAGTGCTTTGAATGCATTGTCAGGAAAAACAACTCTAGTTTGTTTTCCTAACTGATAGGCTTCACAAATACTCTTTTGTTCATGTATATCTAGTAAACCATGAGTCATCTGCAGGTCAGCTATTCTTTTTAAAGTTGCATAATTGAAGTGCCCCCACCGTTTATGCCAAAGAACAGATTCATTGTTTTCACAAGTGTTAGCACTCAAACATACTTCTCTCCAATCAACATTAAAACTTCTGTTCATCATTTTTGCAGAAAGCAGTAGCACTCCATTTTTATCTTTAATATCACATACTCCATCATTAAAGAATA
>Ga0325402_1006072_pt1 | contig 11394 bp, 16 predicted proteins | sample PopdelMetagenome_22_FD_207212 | JGI IMG/M metagenome (GOLD analysis project Ga0325402, IMG submission 207212) | Populus deltoides microbial communities from Bellville, Georgia, United States - Xylem-PdKOR-R3 | ecosystem: Host-associated > Plants > Phyllosphere > Stem > Wood/Secondary xylem...
CTCCTTTTTTAGGAAAATAGTTATTGAAGTACTTAAATGTAAACAATCTACTTAATGGAGGACTATTTTGTAAAATAGAGACCTAGGGTTTCCTAAGATATAAAAAGAATGAGAGAAGAGAAGGGGGCAGCCAGCCAAGAAGAGAAAAACGCTCCCTTCCTCTAAGAAACCCTAAATTATGCATTTTTTTAATTAGTTGTTCAACAAACATGCAAGGCTAAACACTTTTTCTTGGTTGCAAGAACACGAAAACCTTCGGATTTCAAGAACTGTGAGATTTATTTTACCTTTTCTTTTCAGTTTATATGATGAATATGTTTGTTCTCCTATGCTTATTTTTCCTATGATTGTTTATTTTAATTGCTAGAGCAGACTCTAAGTTATTATTGTAGACAATCTATTGCTAAGTTTGATATCAAAACCGGAGTTGTGGTATATGAACTTGTGAAGCAACTGAGTTTAATAATTGTGGCGGATCTACATTATTAATCTTAGGGAGAACATTCAATCAAATCAAACATAGACTGCAGACAGTTATGTTTTCTTGATTAATCAACTTATCTAGTTCTTAAGACTACCATTAAATTAAATTAAATTACTAGTGCGGACACTGTGGTTGTTTGATGGTTAAGGTTAGTTATACGGTGGATCCGTTAACTAACCAATGTTAAGAAGAGATAAATATTCAGAATATAAATTGATGTTTCGTTTCCATGATCAGTTCTGATTTCTGTAGGTGGATGTGTGCTTGTGACCAAGGTTTGTTCTCTTGATAATTTTCTGATTTTATTAAATTTTGTTTGGTAGTTTTCTGTTTTCTTTTGCTTTAGCCTAGATAACATCCAAACCCCCCCCAAATTGCATATCATCTAGCATAAAAATCTGACTTGAACTTCCTCGTGGGATCGACTCCTTGCTTGCTCTATACTATCTTGTGTGTTGTGTTTGAAGCTAGGGTAATTAATTTGTGCGACCGCGACATCGCAACACCTTCTCCTTCTTTAGTTAACTTGGTTCCATATTCAACTGGATTGTCTGCTGGACAACAATCTTCCATAGCAAATTTCTTTAAAACTTTTATTGCATACTTGACTTGTAAAATGAAGATTTCATCACTGCACTGCTTCACCTTTAATCCCATAAAGTAGGCTATGAGACCTAAGTCTGTCATTTCAAATTCCTTCATCATGGATTGCTTGAAATCTTGAATCATAGTATGATTATCCCTTGTAAAAAGTATATCATCAACATATAAATAAATAAACATTATTCTACCTTGTAAAATTTTCTTCACATATTCATAAGGACATTATTCTACCTTGAATCATAGTATGCATGTTCATAAGGACATCTTATGAATCCTTTCTATGAAAGATACCCATCAATTCTGGAGTTTCATGCTCTTGGTGCTTATTTAAGTCTATAAAGAGCTTTCTTCAATATACAAACCTTCTCTTCTTCTCCTTTTACCACAAAGCCAACTGATTGTTCTACATAAACTTTCTCTTCATGGTTGCCATTCAAGAATGCTGACTTTACATCCATCTAAAATATCTTCCATCTTTTCTGATCTGCTAGGGAAATCATCAGTTTTACTGTTTCCATTCTTGCTACTAGAGCAAAAACATCTTCATAATCAACTCCATATTGTTGCTTGTACCTCTTCGCTATTAATCTGGCTTTATGTTTTTCAATTTCTCCTCCTACATTCCTCTTTGTCTTGAAGATCCATTTTACTCTTATTGCATTGTGTCCTTTGGGAAGTGTTGTCAATTTCCATGTATTATTTTTATAATAGAATTGATATCCTTCTTCATTGCTTTTTTCCATTTATCTTCTTGATATGCTTCTTCAAATGTAATAGGATCATTTCCTGAAAACAAGCAAAACATATTAATATTATCAAGATTGATTCTTTCTGTTACATCATAAATCGCTTATATGCTTTTTTTCTTTCTTGTTGTTGAGCTTGAAGGACCAGCATGACTGTTAGTTTGAGTTGATGGAGATGGAGCTAACATGATTTCTTCTTTATTTTTCTGAATTTATTCTTCATCTACAATTAATTTCTGTGGCTGATCTTCAGAATTCCAGTTTCATTCTTGCTCTTCATCAAACTTCACATCTCTTGACATGATCACCTTCTTTATCATCGGATTGTACAAGTTGTAACCATACAAATTTTCTCCATATCACAGCAGTATGCATTTCTGACTTTTATCTTTAAGTTTAGTTCTTTTTTCTTATTGAAATTTGGCATAAGCAACACTGCCAAAAATTGTCAAATGATTAACTCTTGGTTTTTTCAGGCTCCATGCTACTTCTGGCGTGATATTCTAAAGTCTTTTTGTTGGAAATCTGTTCAACAAATACACAACACATACAATTGTATCTCTACAAAACTTTTTTGGATAGTTTTTTTTCTTTTAGCATACATCTAACCATGTTCATTATAGTTCTATTTTTTCTCTTTGATACTCCATTATGTTGTGAAGTTTGTGGCATTGTGAGTTGATGAACAATATCATTTTATTTACAATAAACATCAAAATCATAAGAAATATACTCTCCTCCTCTATCTATTCTTAGACAGTTTAGGTTACACTCATTTTGTTTTTCTACTAAATTATTAAACTCCTTGAATTTGCTCAGTACTTCTTTATTTTCTTTTAATGCATATATCTGTGTCTTACCACTGAAATCATTAGTAAAAGTGAGAAAATACTTGCTTCCACCTATTGAAGCAGGTGAAATAGGGCCACACACACATTTGAATACACCTAGTCGAGATGCTAAGATGCTCTTAAACTCTTCTTTGGGAATGGTTTTCTGTGCTGCTTTTCCATTATACACACTTCACACATTTTGCTTGTATGCTTTAACTTTGGTATTCCAAGAGCCATTTTGTTTTTCTCCATCAACATCAGTGATCCAAAGTTTAAATGTCCATATCACAAATGCCATAAATTCATCATGTTGGAGATTTCTGCCTTAAAACATTTTGACAGATATATACTCTGATCTAGAGGAAACATCATGTTTCTAGTCATTTCAATTAAAGCAATTGCAACTCCAGACTCATAAAAAATCTTCAAATTCTTATCTTTCATCTGCACTTCAAAGCTTTTTTCCAGAAACTGTCCCAAACTTAGAATGTTGTTCTTCATGTCTGAAATATAAAAACTTTTTAAATGAACTTCTTCTCACCATTTTTAAGTCTAATAATAATTCTGTCTTTTCCTTCAACTAGTCTTTGAGAAAGATCTCTAAAGGTAATGTTATCTATATAATTTTCATCGATATCAATTAATGCTTCCTTCATACCACACATATGATTTAATGCTCCTGCATCTAGATACCAGGTGCTGGAGTTGCTGCCATTAAATTTTCCACAGGTCAACAATAATGCAGGTTCTTCAGAATCAATTTCTTTTTTAGCAAAGTTGACATTTTTGGCTTTAAATTTGTATTGTGAACAATCTGAAGCAAAATAATCATACTTTTTAAAATTATAACATTGTATGTTTGCATTATTATTTCTCCAATTTGAATATCCTCTACGACCTCTTCCTCTACTTCTGCCACGACCTCTGAAATTGAAATTTTGATTTTGTGCACCATCAGATTCTTGATTTCTGAATGATATTCCTTCTCTTCCTTTTCTGTGAAAGAACCTTTCTCTTTAAAATGCTCATTTGCCAGATTCGCTAACATTCTTCACAGTTAACTTTGTCTGTAATACTTGTTTAATAGATCTTCCTTCTTCTTTCTATCAATTTTTTGCTCATGAGCTTGTAAGGAACCCATTAATTCTTCTATTGTCAGATCTTCTAAATCCCTTGATTCTTCAATTGCTACAACCACATGATCAAATCCATAGACCTCAAAATTTTCTCCATCACACGAACATCATTAATATTTTCAACATATTTACTCTTATCTGGTGTACTAAAGAGATTACTTTTGTGAAGTAATTCGAATCTATCTCATTACTTTCTTTATTCAACTTCTCAAAGTCTCCTCTCAATGCTTGCAACCGTACCTTTTTTTTTTATCTTTTCAACTCCACTATAAGTCTTGTTAAGCATTTCCCATGCTTCCTTTGACGTCTTTGTTGGTGCCACCATCTCAAGAGTTGCTTCATCAAGTCCTTGATAAATCATGAATAAAGCCTTATTATCATTCTTCCTTGATTCTCTCAATGTTTGTTTTTCTACATTACTTATTGTTGCCTCTTCTCTTGTTGATTCTGGTTTAGTGTAAGCATCTTCAAGTAACTTCCATAACTCTTGTGATCTTAGTAGTGCCTTGTATTGAATACATCACAAATCATAGTTTTGTTTTGTAAGATGAGGAATATGAAACTAAGAACTGTTATTACTGGAAGTCATATCTATTCTCAATCTCTGATACCAAACTTGTTGGAAAAAACAGTAATAGAATGATAGAGGAGGGGGGGCTACTCACATGATTTGGTGGAATACAATACACTAAATAATAATACTCTCACACTTTTCATTATCAACCTTCATACAATATATATAGACATTATAAAATGTCTTTTACAATCTTGAAAGTTCTTAATTAATATCATACTCTTCAATACTATCACTAAATTTGTTTTTCATATTTATTCATTATACTAACTTCAATACACTTAATTTTAGTAAACAAGTTTAATAATTAACACTTTTTGCTATTTGAATTAGGACTTTCAATTTAATTATGATTTTAATAATTAGATTTTTTTTGTATTTAAACAAACTTATAGAATATTCTTCAAAAGTGAAAAGAATGAAATAAAGATCTTATACAACATATAAAAGTTTTTAGAGTTTTCTCTACCAATTAATTAATTAAAATACCTAACATGTGTGGCTTTTTAACTGTGAAGCTTCCAAGAGGAAACACTATTGATTGTGATTGTGTTTCTCTTTTTATCCTTAATTTTTTTTCCCACTCCAATCATCAAACTTTTTTTTTTTAATGTCATACTTTTACTTTGCATTAAATATGAATTAGGCTAGATTATTTGTTTTAATTTACTTTTTATGAGGTTTTTGAGGTGTTAGAAAAACATTATAACACTAATTTGATGCTCGATTTTACAAGATAAATTTTGGTTTTATTGCTTATAAAAAAATCAAGTTATGAGAACCAAAATTGAAATTAAGAGAAAAATGAAAGCTTTTTTTCCCACTACTGTTTATAGGGCAATTTTCAAACATTTTACCTCTATACTCTGGAAAATCTTATTTTTGATCCCTTTAGTTTGACCCTTTTATGTTTTGGTCCAAAACTTCATTTTATTCACATATCGATCCTTTAGTTTGAGAGAGGTGAGGTAAAGTGATACGAATGAACCCACTATAACAAAGGATCCACTTGAGGCGCCAATTAGTCCAATGACAAGGTCCAAAGCTAAGAAGCTAAATGAAGCACTAAATTGGCTTATTTAAAGCATTTGAGGCAAGATTGATTTCTAGGAGACTTCAACATATATGAGGTAACCTATAATCAACCTAATCCATATGCAAGAAGGGCTCAACTCAACCCCAACTTGGGCTTAAAAGAACTAAAATTGACTTGTCAAAGAACAACTATCTTCATGGCGTCTTCCTTTAACTTCTTATTTGTAATTTGCTAATCGTTGGGTGGGGGTTTGAATTCTAATAATGTTGTTGGGTTAACTTTAAGCAAGTCTCCCAACTATCATGCGACTTCTGATTACATTCTCGAACTATCATTTTAAGTAACATGGTTGTAAAGTAACCTAAATAGTTTGAACTAGATAGGTGGTCAGCATTACATCATGGGCCATGTAAAACCCGAAAATTTTTTTTATGTAAAAGGCCAGCCCAAGCTAAGCAAGAATTAAGAAGAACAAACCAGCCTACTCTAGGTGGAAAATGACGAAGGAAAACCAGCTTATTCTAGGTGGGAATTGTGGGGTAGTAACCAGCTCTAAGATAACCCAAAAGAGGGATAAGAACATGAATAATCAGCCCCCCTAACACCCCCATCACATTTATGAGTGATTTAAATAAAAGAGGGAGAAAAAGAGATGACTCTTCTTCTCTTCAAAAATCGGCTGTAGCTCCAGCTGTAATAGTCTCTCTTCCTCAAAGAAAAACCTACCAAACCCAGTTGCATGTTGTCTTCCTTGAATGTTTGAGTGAAGGGAGAATTAGAGAGAAAAGAGGTAAATGAAACCATGAAAAAGGAGAGAGCCTAGAGGACCGGCTACTGCAGTAGAAAAAAAAGAGAAGGAACCGAGAGGAAGAGAAGAATAATATCATTAAACCTTCCCTAGGTTGTTAAAAATGTGAGGTAAGAGGAATATCACTTCCTTGACTAGTTACTACCTCATGATTTCAGGACAAGAAGAGGATGAAACCCTATAGTAGAAGGCTTATGGTTCTTGCACTTATGCTTTCAGAAATGATAAAATGTGAAGCTTTAAGTAGAATAATGAATAGAAGAATACAAGAACAAAATGTGAAGCTCTAAGTAGAATAATGAATAAAAGAACACAAGGACAAACTCTTCAAAAGAAATATGTGTGAATATGAGTGACTTTGAGGGTGTAAACCTAAGAGGAGGGCTGACCAAATTGAAAGAATGAATGGAACATGGAATAAAATGATGAAATGCCTAAATTATGATCTTATTGAAGTCCTAAGAATATGCTTAAACTAAAACAGAATCTATGGTGAAGTTAATGTTTTGACCTTGTACATGTTGTAATATCCCACAACGACAGGTGAGGGAGTGGTAACTAGCCTTATTAAGAGTGCTGGTTGTTGACTTGTCATACGCGTTTTGGGGCGTCAGGTTCAGAAATGGGCTTGCGTCACCATGAACAAAACCGTGAGGGTGGTAAGGCCTAAAACGAACAATATATGGCAAGTTAGGCTGGGCTGTTACATTTCGTATTAGAGTCGACCTCACTGGTTGTCCGGTTGTGCCGATGGGGTCGTCGGAATCCTTAAGGAGGGTGGATTGTAATATCCCACATCGGCGGGTGAGCGAGTGGTAACTAGCCTTATTAAAAGTGCTGGTTGTTGACTTATCATACGTGTTTTGGGGCATCAGTCTCAGAAGTGGGCTCGCGTCACCAGGAACAAAACCGTGAGGGTAGTAAGGCCCAAAACGGATAATATATGGCAAGTTGGGCCGGGCTGTTACCCATGTGATTAATGAACTTGTATGAAATGTGAGATAAAATGATAGAATGCATGGATTGTGACCTTGTTGAACTCCTAGGAGCATATTTGTGCTGAAACTGAATTCATGTTGATGTTAATGCTTTGATTTTGCTATGTGATTGATGAATTTGCATGGTTATGAACCAAGTGAATGAAGGTATGGTTGTAGCATATGGTTGTGAATATACTTATAATAAAAAATGATGAATTACACATACACAAATTAGAGAGAAATGGATAGCAATGTCCGACCATAGAAAAAGTGAGAACCATGAAGGGATATATCATGATGAACACCTTAGGGGAAACAAGTCATAGGACGGAAATGATACCCTTATGTAGTATGAAATTGCTATTAAATTGTGTTAATATATTGTCGTGGTACCATTGAAAACATAATATGAATATGCGTGGCAACTCTAGGTGTCGGCCTTGAAGTGATGATTAAGGGATTCTTTGGAAGAATATACATGCTGAGATTTGGTTGTGCATTGTTGATGGTCTTTTGATAAAATTTGAATGTAATTGATTTTGGCATATGTTCGAACTCGGTTAGGGGTGAGTTATAAAGGGGGAAAGCCTAGCGTGGACTTTATGCTTAGCTGAAGGAAAGAGTAAAAACCAAAAGTGACTCAATCATCACTGACAATTTCTGAATTGGTAGAGACATGGATTGCGTTGATGATTTTTGGGTCAGCAACGACATAGTTTTTATCAACGATTTCTGAATCAACAATAAGTTATGTGCACTGATGATTTGATGCGCCAATAGTAGAACTGAATCGCGTTGACAATTTCCAGGTAGGCAGCTTTGTAGTTTTAATCAATATTTTTTTAGTCAATAATAGATTATGTGCACTGATGATTTCATGCGCCCGCAGTAGAACTGGATCGCGTTGATGATTTCTAGATCAGCAGCGATGTAATTTTTGTCAATAATTTTTTAGTCAACAATAGATTATGTGCACTGATGATTTCATATGCTAACAGTAGAACTGGATCGCGTTGATGATTTCTGGGTCAGCAATGACGCAATTTTCATCAATGATTTTCGAGTCAACAATGAGAGTGTGCGCTGACGAATCCAAGCATTAGCCGAGGAAGTAATTTCGTTGATGATTTCTGAGTCGATGTGACTCAGTTTTCATTGATGATTTCTAAATCGATAGTGAATGTATTCGCTGACGATTCCAGATGTTAGCCACTAAAGTAGTTTTTGCTGACGATTTCCGTGTCACTAGCAAACCAGTTTTTGCTAATGATTTATGTGTCACCAATGACCCAGTTTTCGCTGACAACTTTCTGTGATACCAGCGGCTTAGTTCGTTGATGAATTCTATATCAGAAATGATTTAATGCTTGTGATGATTTTTTCATCGATCTGATCTAAGTCACTACGAAACTCAAGAATTAAACACTAGGATGCCCATGAGTGGTCACATTTAAAATAAAAAGAAGTGTCTTAATATGATGATGTTCATTGTATGATTGTATAATGTGTGGAACACTTGAATGTGAACATGAGTATTCTTGGGATATGTATGATGATGGTTATATGGTTGCTTGATACGAGTATGCTAATTATGATAATTTCATATGTCAGGTGGTACAATCGAGATCGGATCTTCGACTTGACGAGGGCATTCCATAGGAGAAACAGGTAGGTGGTTTCCACCCTTTCCTAGTATAATATAAATTTTCTGAATGAATTCATTACGAATGATTTAATACTATCTTGTGATGAATAATAAATCGCTTGTGGAACATTTGATGGAGTATAATGATTAGCTTCGACTATTGACATCTTAGATGGATGATCGGGTTGAGTATAATGATTAAGCTTTGGCTAATGACATCTTAAATGGATGACTAATTTGATTATGTAATTAACTTTTGTTATTGGCATCCGAGATGGATGACCTAGTTTGGATATTACGTTAGCTACAACTAAAAGCATCCAAGGTGGATGACTGGGTTAAAGCAAAGTAATTAACCTTGACCGATGTTTTAACTCCGGCCCCACAACTCCTATGGAGAGGTTTGGGCGTATAAGTAAAGATAATATAATGAACAAAATAATAAGGATTGTAATATGCATATGAGAAGTAAAAGAAGGAATGTACTCACTAAGTTGGATAATGAAAAGTAACGATAACATTCTTCTAGTTGTTTATTATCATGTTTAGATTATTTATAATTCTTATATCCATTTTGCTTTTGTAACAGGGACATCACACGATCAATGTGCGTAGGAAATCCCGATCCACGGGTGCATATATTTTTTAAAAGAACTATGTATTCGCATATTTAGGTGTTATGTATTTTATAAGTACGAATGTCCTAGTTGCAAAATTATCATTCGACACTTTTGTATAATCTAGTAAGAATAACAATATTCGAATAGGGATGCAAACTTATGCATATGTTATTATGATGTAATGTGAACCTATGTATATGTAAATATGATGTTGTGTGGTATGTGTATTGAGTACTTTCTTTTTTATGATGTAATTTACGCAATCATATGAGTATTATGCCACACTAATGGATGGAACCCATGTACTAACACTTGGAATGCTATTGTGAGAAGCATTGAGAATATGATGGCTAACAAAAAAAAAATTACCATTTATTTCGGCTTTGAATTATTGGGATGTTACAGGCCAGGTAAAAAATTTTATAATGTAAAACAAATTATGCAAGCGATGATAACAATTTTAAAGGAGCAAGAAAAATCTAAGACCTGTGTTATTAATTTGAATGAGTTCAATAATCTTGGCAAATTTAAAAACATTATTAAAAAGCGTAAATGACAATAAAAAAAATGCTAATGACCAATAAAAAAATATGAATGCTTGTCAATATTATTAAAAGATGCATTCTAAATAATCTGAAGAGATCTCAATGATTTTATTTATAATAAAGAAAAAAATAAATGAAAATGGAATAACCTCACAAAGAAGAAAAAAAATTAAAAGCTCATTTAGCAATAAATCAAACATTGAAGGATAAATTGAAAAAAAAATCAATTTTAAAAAAGAATAAAAAAAACATGACTCTAGCTAGCATGCCAAATTGGTAACTCAGTCATGAGATCGAGATAACTTTATATAGTTATTTTATTGTGCCTATAAAACATTAAAAGATCAAAAAGCTCCTAGATTCTAATTTTATTTAGTTTTGCTTTTAAGGCATTTCACTGTTCATCAAAGTATAAAAAAACCAATTTATTTATGATTAATATATTAATGACAAATAAATCTTATGAAAAAGATTATTTTGATCTTAATGTGTAAGTGAAACCCCGATCCCTTTTAAAGAGGTTTTTTTTTAAAAAACAAATTTAACATACCTGCCTTAGGTCAAATCCCGTTCAAATCATGACATGAAACCTCCCGTACCAAATGCAATGTTGTACCCTCTACGAATACTGCTTCAAGCTGCTCATGAAGCTCCTTAAAATAGAAAGAAAAAAGGCTTGTTTTTCTCGTACACAAATTGAAAAGTCTTATCAAAAAAGGCTCCTAAAGGGTCTGTTGACCAAAACTAATAGTGGAGGTTATTGCATGAATCGGCAGCAAGGGATGTAAATGCAAGTTTCATCATAGAAAGGGACCTTAATGAAGTTATTTTTCATTTTCCTTTTTTTTTTTAATTTTTTTTTATCCTACCTAACGAATTAATTAAAGCGCGACAGAGTGCTTTCTTTGACCAGCAACGAAGGTGCCTCCACTTGCCTCTTCGGTGCTGGGCAAGTGGGCATTAATTTGCCCCCCTGCCGGCTGCGAGTCACACAATCCAGTCTCGAAGTCATCTCTTTTATCCTTGTCAGCTTCAATATATTAGAATTTGAATATGCAACGCCATAAACTGGACAGGAATAATTGAAACTCAATACCAAACGAGCCAAGGAGTACAACCCCACAACAAACCTAAAACCAGAAGCCTTTTAAGTATATTTAGTACCTGTAATTTGCTGATTAAAAAAAAAAAAACTAAGTGTGAAGGAAAAATTGCTAAAGCCCAAGACTCGCATTACTATTTATTATAATAGGGATTTGATTATATTGTCCTTCTCTAAAAAACCTTTTAATTTTGTATTAGGGTTAAAGTAGTCTTTTCATCACTACATGATTATCTTTTACAAATTGTATAAGGTTAGATTGATTATTTTGCTTTTTTTTTT
>Ga0325402_1006077_pt1 | contig 11389 bp, 7 predicted proteins | sample PopdelMetagenome_22_FD_207212 | JGI IMG/M metagenome (GOLD analysis project Ga0325402, IMG submission 207212) | Populus deltoides microbial communities from Bellville, Georgia, United States - Xylem-PdKOR-R3 | ecosystem: Host-associated > Plants > Phyllosphere > Stem > Wood/Secondary xylem...
AACAAAACAAAGTCAAGATCGCGGGCTTAGCCTTCCAAGCCCATGTGCATCTAGAATTTTTTTTACTTTAGACAAGATTCGACTAGTCTTTACAAGACCAAACACGTCAAAACATGTATATTTAACCTAGTTTTGAACAAGCCTTAACCTTTTTTAATTTTAAATTATCTTTAAGTAAAATTATGAAAATGATATTTAAATAATTATTTAACTTTGCAATAATTTTCAAGAGCATTAGTGATTTTTGTGATAATATTTATAATTAATTATATATTAACCTTTTTAAGTATGCTAATTGATATTCAATAGTAAGAATAGAACACCTATTTTGTTATTTTTATTATTAATTTTTTATATATAATGTTCTCATATTCAGTATTCTTAGATTTATTCATTCAAGTGCATAGAAATGAGATTCATGATTTTTTTATATTTTTTTTGAAACTTCCTTTCATAATTATAATATTTTTTTAAAAAATAATCCTAATAAAAATATATGTTTTCTTCAAAATAAAAAAATAATGTTGGAATAAGAAAATGAAGTTTTTATTAAAGAGAAACATGTTTTCTCTTTAATTCAAGTCATTTAAAATCTTTACAAATATTTATTATTCGATAAAGCATTAAAAAATATGTTATTGTCAAAATAAAAATAAAACATTTACACTAGAAATGACAATTTTGACTAAAATATATTTTCTTTTAAAATTTTAATAAATTTTCTTATGCACATCTATTACCTTGTGACATCACATGGACACATTCAAATAGTATTTAATATTATAATAATAGTTACTTTTCAAAATGTTTTTGGTTTAAAACATATGATTTGTTTTTATTTTTTTTTAAACGATCTAAAATTACCCTAAAAATTAATTTAAAACAAAAAAAAATCTCAAAATATTAAAATATGACGGTTTGACAGCAAGAACTACCTTATTTGATGAGACAAAAAGAGGTGAAGCTAACGTTACGAGGACTACAAATCGAAGCCATCATTATCCCTATAGTCGTGATCTTTTTCTTCTTCTTCTTTATTGACCTCCTCAAATACCATTACAATACGATAATTATTAAAGGTTTAATAAACGGTTTATATTTCATACATTAACATCACCAATTATTTGCAACAAGGAGCGCCAGCCAAGTAACTAGTAAACACCCAATCATCTTACCATTGTAAACTGCTTCGGGTACCTGGCACTAGATGGACCACGCAATACTGACTGCTAGCTTCAAGTCCTAGCTTTTTATGACGATAGTTTGGGCTCCTTGTACTTTTTACCATTTTAATGGAGGGAGGACAATGATCATTTGTTCTACCTTGTTTCTGTGGGATTCTAATTTAGTTCTACAAAGGAAATATGAGTTGGCTGAAGTTAGAAAGCATACTCTATCGATGTCTTTGCCCGTCGAAACACGAGAACTACACAAACAATTGCGTGCAAGGTAGAGGAGGATGCCTCGTCTTGAACCACATGAGCAGCCTATTTGTCTTTTTCCGCCACGCTGCACTTTTCTAAAAAAAAAAAACTAAATTAATTTTTTTTATTTTAAAATCGATTTAATATATTAATATCAAAAATAAGTTTTAAAAAATAAAAAAATACATATTATTTTAATATATTAACAAAAAAGAGCAATTATCAATATAATACCAAACACTTCCAAAGGATGTCACATTTGGATAATCTGATTCCCCCAGCAATAAGTGGTATTAAACAAGGCCACGTAAGTAGATGGCATTAACATATAAGCAATCCATCTGTGGGCCACCTAGACAATGCCAAATCTTGATTTGTCACCGTGACCAGTTTTGTCCACCATGGCAACAAATCAATTAAGAGGTTATTGTCTCAAGAATACTCTCCTTCAAAGAAATAAATAAAACGACCTATCCCTTGTTTTCCTCCACGTAAATAATCCATGGTCCCTGAAGAAAATGCAACCATCCCTTTAACTAGATAGTCCCTCCTTCCACCGAAAAAATTGAACACCTAAAGTTCAGAATTTGGTTGCTGCACCTGTCAACCGCTAGTTTAACGGCCTGAAACTAAATGCTCAAGCTGAATGTCTGCTGCTCTCTAATTCCTAGTCCAAGACAAGCCAAACTTGGAGCCAGCCATAGATCATGGATCATTAGATACCATAGAGCTCAGAAACTATTACCGGTGGTTTCTGTGAAAGCTTTGAAAGATGACACTAATGGGGGTACAAGCAGTTTCCCAGGGCGGAGCTGGGAGCCTGGCTTGGAAATTGAGGTCCCTTTTGAACAAAGGCCGGTAAGTCTGCCGTGTGACTGTAAGCACAGCTTTCACAACTGCTTTATGTAAATTCATATCCTAGTGTCTTATAAAGCTTTCGAAGATGTGCATATTTTTCTTGCCAAAAAGAAAAAAGAAAAAGTATGTATGCATGCTGCAAATGCACACTCAGATATGCATGCATCAAGTAAACCATCCCTTGCGCATGATACAAGACATATTCACACTTACAGTGGTCCGAGTTCTGTAATAGGTGAACGAGTACTCATCTTTGAAAGAGGGACCCCTGTATTCTTGGGGTGAACTTGGTCCAGGACCCTTTTTACTTCGCCTTGGTGGACTCTGGTTAGTAACCTTCACCGTTCTTGGAGTTCCGATTGCAGCTGCAACTTTCAATCCTTCCAGGGTAAGTTTAAAATGCATACCATCTTTCCAAAAAAAATTATTGATGAAACATCTGAACCAGAGTTGAAGCTAGTTATCACATGAAAAGTCCAAAAAGAATTTCTTAAGTTATTTAAAATGCTGAATCACAAGGAAACAGCAGTTCTGCCTGCGCTTTTTGCTTTTGAAACCAGGCAAGGTTTTTTAGGGCACTTGCGCTCTCTTCCTATCCTCTCCTCACCTCTCCTCTACCTATATCTATTATTAGAATTAGCTTTAGATGTAGAACCACCTGATAGAAGGATAGAGACGAGGAGAATCACGTATCTCAGAAACTCAGAAAGGATAGATATAAAGCTAGACATATTTGATTTGTGAAAAGATACTCACTTGTGAATATTAAGGCTTTATTTCAGTGTTCCAATCTTGCAGGAACCATTAAGATTTGTGCTAGCTGCTGGAACAGGAACTCTATTCCTTGTGTCATTAATCATCTTAAGAATATATCTGGTATCATCTTCATCTTCTTTTCATCATCATCATTGTTACATCACACCCATCAAAATCACAATCCAAAGAACTCTCAATATTGTCATGGAGTCATAATTCTTTTCATAAATATAGGAATAAAACAAATCATTTGACTGGTTGTGATGGTGGAAACTACTAGGGGAAATAACTATGAGAAGCCTAACAGAAAACCAGTTTGTTTGTAGTGACTCCCTCGCTGAATGTATTAGCCAAAAAAGGTAGGTTCTGAAAGGTGCTCCTCAACTGGAAAGGCCATATTCTTAAAGCCTCCACGACACATTCACTTCAATTCATCAGGAAGAAGGCTAGACGCAAAGTTAACTGCATGAACAGAGGGTTATCTTAACATGGTAGTTTCTTATCAAAAAATCATAAAGTGGTAGTGTTGAAAAGCGTTACAGTTGTGAAGCACAGTTTGATGTCTGTTCTGCAATGGTTTATTCAAACACTAAACTCTGGTAGTAAGAATATTTTACCCACTCAAAACATTAGAAACATACCATGGTAGAATATTCTAAAATATTGTAACATATCTTTTCTCTAATTGTCCTAATATAGAACTACCACGTAGTCTAGATGAATGCACAATCAAACCAGCAGTATGCAGGAGATACAAGAGGTGTGATCCCAACTAATTAACATTCAAATTGCACCCTTTTCAGTCATTTCCATTTTAACATGAAACTGACCACCAATTCATACATTTTTCTAAAGTAATCCTTTGGAAACTACCACATTTTAATGTGCATACCACAGGGATGGAGTTATGTTGGTGATAGACTTCTGTCAGCTGTGATCCCCTATGAAGAGAGTGGATGGTATGATGGACAAATGTGGGTAAAGCCAACTGAGGTTAGCATCTCTCTCTCTATCATCTATATGAAAAGGTTGAGGGCAGCAAAGGCCTTGAAGGGAACATATAAGTGGAGGCATTGTTTAAAAAAATCAATTTTGAATTATTTCTGCCAACAACATACTATTCCATGCATTTTCTTAATTATCAATGTTTCTGGCACTTGTGTGTGCACCTAACTTTGATAGGAGAGAATAAATCAGAGAGATCACCACAGCTAGTGAAATTATGTATTTTGTGACATTACTGATATCAAGCAATTACAAGAACAAAATATTAACAGGAGTCTGCGAAATGACAGGCCACAAACCAATCAAAAAATAATTGTTGAATAGCATGAAGGAAAAAACCCCTTAATTGATACTAGAATAGATGTAAAATCACGCATTTTCCTTGGGCCAAAAAGGGTCAAAGTATCTTATAAGCTCATAACACGTGAAACGCTACACATAATGAATATATTAAAATAAATAGCATAAGAGTATATGAAAATCCAATATAATAACAAGCACATTCTTTAATTCACATGAATGAGGAGAAGTAAAAGCATAGCTTATCTTAACACCTTGTGATATCAGCCAACTCAGCTAGCAGTCAACATGCCCTCAACAAAGCACAGTGATGGTGATAGCTCAATTGCATTGTCTCAAAGTCCAAACTTCAAAAAAACATCAAAAAGTAAAATATCACAATCCCATAGAAAAATCAAAATAACTAATAGCAATAAGAATGTCTACTAATGTTCAACCAGAGTTTCTCACTAATGTGGTAGTTTGAAGTGAGGATTGGATGAAATGTTTAAGCAAACTAGGGAGGACATATGTATCAACAGTTTGTTTTTCATTCTGCTTTGCATGCTTGCTAAAACAGGCATATGCAGATATTATCTCTTCAAATCAGAATGACACTTGAATTAATAAATTTTTTTGTCCCATGCAGGTCCTGGCTCGTGATAGACTGTTGGGCTCGTACAAGGTAAGAGCGCCATTTCATATATTCAATTCAGGATGATGCTTGCGTAGAAAATTATAACAAGGACAATTTTTCTACTAAACAAGATGAAATACCACATGTATAGAAAAATAAAGACAGATGGATGGACATGCTAAATGAAAAGGACTTCAATGGAACTAAAAGATCTTACAAGAACTCTGCACATGCATGTGTAGATAGAGTTGCACAGGTGTGAATTAATGGGCATTACTGCATCCAGAGCAAGACAACACAAACAAGTATGAATGCACAAGCACAGGAAACCACACAATACTCACTAACAAGGAATCAAACACCAACGTAATTATGGTGTGGACTGTAGATGATTTTATTCATTGTCTTTTCACATTACAAACTGGCACATGATAGAGCTCTTAAATTTTCTAAAGCAAAAGAGATTCATACTGAACCTCCAAACCCCTAGGTTAAACCAGTCATCAAGATGTTGAAACAAACACTTGTCGGAACAGGGGCGTTGCTCGTGACAGCAGTAATGCTATTTATCTTTGCTACACCAGTAGAAGATTTCTTTCAAACGACTTTTGCCACAAAAGAAAACCCATCAATTGATCCAGCTTCAGGGAAAAATACAAAGTACAACGTGAGGTATGAGCACAAGTCTAGAGAATCCTACTGCCATTGCATGTCCATTTAATTTACATCCTTATATTTTCTTGTGCATATTGTAGAAAAGAGGAGTTGCTTAGATTGCCTGTGGAGGTGATAGCTGATGATGATTTGGCAGCTGCTGCCGCTAAGGCTGCTGGTGGAAGACCAGTCTACTGCAGAGACAGATATTATCGTGCATTAGCAGGTGGACAGTACTGCAAATGGGAAGACCTACTTAACCGATGAGGAAAAAGGGCGCTGGGGTTATGAAAATATTTTGTAACATTTCAACTGGAATAAGAATTATATATATGGTTTTATGTGGTTACCTTCAAGGAAATGATTGTACTTTCAAAAATTGGAACAACAACTAAGTGGCCACCACCATAGAGATGAACTTCATGCAGGACAATCCAATTTACTGATTGCCAGTAGATTAGAAACTTTAAAGAGGCAAGCAAATGCAGCAAACCTGCAGGCTATAATGATATGATATACACACTATCACGAATCAAATAAGCAAACTCATGCCTGCAACAAAGCAACAGAATTAACCTTGAGATACCATCACTTTTTCTTCATGAGCCACCATCTATGATCTATGCTTAAAAAACTGCCAAAGTATATCTGTGGTCTATCTTCACAATGATGAAGTTAGATATTTTCCAAATGTCAATACTTTAACATGCTTGATGAACAATGCCTCAGAATAACTTCAAGAAAATATGGTACAGAGAAAGATACGCTTAAGAATAGAAAAGCAGAGAAAATGGGCAAGTATGCCATCCAAAGATATCTATAAATTGTTCTTAAATCCAGTTAGCTCCAGAACTAAAGGAAAACAATTTCTCCATATACCACTAAGGTCATCTTTGATAGCAGGGAACATAAGGATAGGTTCTGAAGAATTCCATTCACCGAATAAAAAGAAGATAAGTTCTGAAGAATTCATGAATAAAAAGAAGATGAGTTCTGAAGAATTCACGCACTTGCATAAAATGTAGCCAAGGGGGTTCAAGATTCACAGAATCACCTCTCTCCATGTCTGAGGAAAATTTCATGCAAAAAATCAAGAATATCACGTGCAGATGATAAGCCCTTAGAATAGGTGTACAGGCAAAACAGAATTTTCATGTCCCTAAGATATCTAGATAATCATCTTGTAAATCCAGCTAGCACAGAAGTGACCACTTTCCCTATAAACCTGTATGCCATAAAACTCGTCTCCAGTAGCAGGATATACAATGATAGAATATTGAGAAATTATTGATACCACAACCTAGCTCTTGCTCAATTGAATATCAAAGCAAACTTAACAGCTCATTCTTCAATCATAGAAATAAATAATCCAATATTCTAGAGCCGCGATATTTAGCATCAGAAATTGAACATCCAAATGGCTCCCCTATTAAACAACTTTGTTGTCCTGAGAATCGTACAGATTCGTTCTTCAAAATATTTAGTCATCTTGCAGAAACTATGGCTCACGCAATGGCCTTGCTTGATTTATACTACAATATAGTAACTGGCCATCCTTCAACATCATAAACAATGTGCTTGCCAAGTATAAGAGCTGAAACTGATATGAATCTTGAAGCTGTCAAGGTCACTCCTACACAAGTTTCTTGCACCAATGGAGTATTCTAAACAATTGACTTTCAACTAAATTCCTAACTGTCCGTTTCCTTCTTTTTGAATCTTCAATATCCAGAGTTCTATATGCAAGAGCAAGTAAATACATCGCCGGATGTAGTCTTCTGCAATGGAAAACACAAAAATTATGTGATGCGGGATTACAGGAAGATAGGTTTTTTAGGATTCAGTACTTCAGAGAGAAAAATAGAGTTTAGTTTTGATATTTTTGTTTCCGTATGGAAATAAGACTGTTTCGAAGGTTTTCCTACTATTTTTAGTTTTCCTATTTTATTTGGTTTAGTGCCTATAGATAAGCACTCTATCCAGACATCCAGTTTAAACTTATAATGATTATTATAATAAATTAAGTTTTCTCCTAGATAACTGGTTATCTTGATTTGTGTTCTTGTTGGCGGTTCTACAACAATATGGTTCTTAAAATCTCCATTGAGATTCAAATCAATGGAACACAAATACATAAATTTTTATTCTTAGCTTGAAGGTATGGAATATGTATTGATGACAGGTCAATATCAGGGTAATATTAGAGAAGCCGAAAATACATCCTTTATAGCAAACAAAGGTGAATATCTTGAATCCATTCCGATCATGTGCCATCAAAGATAAACTGAACTGGTATTTCATGCTAATAAAGTCATAGTGAAGAAAAATTGCTATGCATGCAAACAAATCATACCACGATTCCATACAAACAAATGTGGTAAGTGATAAATGATCAGTTCAGCATATAAAGAATAATTGTCAAATCAGTTTGTATGAAAAATTTGCATGATTTGTAAGCTACACGGATAGCCCAGTTTTGCTAGAGGCATTAGATTCAAATGTTGTGTTTGCTTTTTCTACCCCTCTCTCTTTTCTTTAGCTTTTTGCTGTTCTTTCATATACCTAATGCAAAAAATAGACAATATGTAGCTACAGATTAAAATGCCAACTTGCAATAAGAGGAGGTTTGGAGAAAAAGTACTGAATTTGAAGAAAAATAACAAGTTGAGACTTCATTCCAAGTTTATTATCAAGCCATTTCAGGTATTAACAAATCTAGTACCTTTTTAAAACCTTTTGAAAATATCTACCTATCCCACAAGTTGTACATAATACTTCCAGTAAGATCATACATAATACAAGTGAAATCCTTGACCTTATCAAAAGATGAATCATGCAAAGTTAGGGGAAACTATGACATAACTCAAAATCTCATTAGGCTACATGTCATGTACTTACTTGTCATTTTGTTCATTTCCATCAAATCCATCCCAATACCTTTGAGATGGAACTGTCCGACCTTTCTTATCTCTACCGAATGTTTCAACATACCAACCACCTATGTCGTGCATGTCACAACGAGGCTCAAACAGCCAAAATCTATTGCAACCATTTACATGGAACAAATTAAAATAAAAAATAAAAAACTAAAGAGAAAATTGGCTGTTGGAAACAGTAATTCATCCATCATTGTAATAAAATGAAATGAAGCTACTCACTTGCTTGGTGGCAATCGGGCTCTGCTGCATCTGCATTCAACAATAGAAACTTTATCTCCTACTCCATACCAGTGCATATGCTTCACCTGAAATTTTTTAACAGAATTCATTAGTGCTATATGATTAACTAACATGGACAGGATCCTATAGGGCATGCATGGATAATTCTCACTGAAAATGACATGCATAGTGAACAGGAAAAAGTTACTTGTATTATCTACTGTCCCATCTGTGGCCATCCCTTACTTTTCCACATATATAAATTCACCTAATGCCAGGATTGAATGGAAAACCACCCAAGGACAAAAAAAGGTTAAATAAATATCAGTTACATTTCCACAACAGTCTGAAAACTATCAATCTTTTTCATGAAAGGTGCTCAGGTAAGCTACCAGCATAGCCCAGAAAATATTTTAAGAATTGTGGCAAGAAATCCATGCAGCTCGTAAATGGATCTAGATGGTGAAACTCAAACAATGACATGCAAGGATAGAATACTAAACAGGGCTATTGGAGCTATTAAATTAAAGCAAATCGATGTAATTAGAGTATTGATGATACACAGGGAAATAAAGACATATTTATCTTCATCATAAGCTATAAAGAGGACGAGGGTCGTCTTTCTGTTCATTGACAATTCCAATTCCCAGTTTGGTCATAGAAGGATATTTAATAAGTATGCAAGAGACACCAATAACCAATCCCAACTAATTTGGGATTGAGGCTTTATGTTGCGTGTATTTGATGTCTATGCAAGAGACATTAATCATGCAGGGACCCGGTACTCTCTTTGTTATTTCATGTAAAATAAACAGCATATAAAACTAGCATTATCAAGAAGAGGCACAGAACAAAAAGCTTAATTTGCATCTTATGCGTCATGAATTTTTTTTAAAAAAAAAAAGAAGAAGAAAAGAAGATACAAACAGGAGAATAACACTACAAACCATCAAAGTTCTATGTTTCATTATCACATGAGTTTTGGTACCGCAGCCATCATAGACAAAGCATGATCCCTCTTCAGGACTGCTGCCCATTCCCTTTATAGTTCCTAGTGGAATCCTTGCACCAACAGCACCAGTCAAAAGAGATTCCTTGTAAGAACCTTTGCTAGCATGCACAAGATCACCATCCGAGTTAAGAAAAACATGTATCTGATCTTGTGCATCTTCATTCTGTACTGCTCTGTCATCCTGGTTTTTAGGAGGAACTCTAGTTGCCACAGCCATCACCCTTCCAGAAACATACAATTCTAAATCTTCATATGCATCTGATTTATCACTTACACTATTCCCTGGATGCATCTGAGAAATTCCAGCATCATCCACCGCATTGGAATTTTTCAAGACACATGTATCCTCAGCAGATTTACAGACTCCCAAATCAAAAGATGCAAAGGCATTTTTTAATTTTTTAGTAGAGGCAGAAGATAATTTAGGAATCTTGTCGGCCAGGCAGACCATTCCAAAAAGATGACGACCCGAAACCAAATGCAGAACCTCAGGAGTCTCATAGACAGATCTTTCCTCCGCCTCAAACCGATCAGGAAGAATATCCATGGACTCAATTACAGGTCCATAATAAGCTGCATGTATGGCTGAATAAAAATCAGCTTCAAGTACATCAAAATAACCAGTTCCAGCCACCACCTCTCTCTGAGACAATATATCATTTACAGCCAATCTATACCACTTTAACCACTCAACAACTTCCATCTCTTTATTCATAGTCATTCGCGATTCGTATCTGTACAATGTCGAACCTTGTCTCGGCACTATCACTTTCTTTCTCTGAGATAGCAAATAACTGTCGTAGTGCGCCCTCTTCTCAGCGTCCGAAAGAATCTGCAGTTAAAAATAATTTCTACACTCTCAACTACAATTAAAATACTATCTCGAAAAATCATTCTCATCTATAATTAAAATGTATATAATTTCTACAGAAAATCATTCTCAACCACAATTAAATTAATTTCTAAAACGCATCTGAAAAATCGTTCATAAAAAAAATCTACTCAATGGTAAAAAATTATCAAATTCAATAAAGAAACGATACTAATAAATAAGAACAAAAAAAAAGAGTAACAAATAGAGCCGAGAAGAAGAGTAAGAACCTCATAAGCAGCGAGGATTTGAATGAAACGGTGACAATTAAAGGCGTTTGAGTGATGAGCGAGGTCAGGGTGAGTTTGTTTCGCTAATTTATGAAACGAAGATTTGATTTCAGCCAATGAGCTGCTCTCCGAAACTCCTAAGATATCATACGCGTTCTCGCCAGTGAACTCAGGCCGAGTCGACTCGGAGCTGCTGCTGCTCAACCACCGACCTCCATAACTCGGATTCAAGGACAAGACTATATAATTGTACTTCATTTTATTGTTGCTGTAACTTGATTGAATCGAAAATTAGCAAATAAATAATTTGTTTCTTTAACTTTCTGTTTTGAGTTGTGTGTTAGTTTCTTTTCTTTTATTTCTTTTTTTTCCCGGAAAATGGTGATGATACTCGGACACTAGTGGCTCCGCCTCTGTCAGATTGGTGATGAGGTATGATAAGTTGACACTCGAATGGATGGAAATTGAAACGTGTCGATTTTTCATTTCCGTGTGTTTTTACTCG
>Ga0325402_1006078_pt1 | contig 11388 bp, 6 predicted proteins | sample PopdelMetagenome_22_FD_207212 | JGI IMG/M metagenome (GOLD analysis project Ga0325402, IMG submission 207212) | Populus deltoides microbial communities from Bellville, Georgia, United States - Xylem-PdKOR-R3 | ecosystem: Host-associated > Plants > Phyllosphere > Stem > Wood/Secondary xylem...
TTATTATATAAAAAATCAGGAAGATTAAAGAAAAATAAAAGATTGCTTTCTTGTAAAATCCAAAAATTCAATCAATTTATCAACAAATCCAAAAAAACAAAAAAATAACAAGACATGGTTATAAGACTCTTTAACCCGCCCAATGCTCGGATCTCTGTTTAAATAGATTAACCATGAGTTAATTTGAGTATTTGATTTTTTTTCTTAAAAAAACTCAAAACAATATTGTGTTATTTTTTATTTATTAAAAAATATCAAAATAATATTATTTTGGTAAAAAAATCGATTTGATATAAAACCTAATTTAGATTAAGATTTGAGTCGATGAGTTTCGAGTTTTCTTACTAGACCGAACCAGATTTTATAACTATACTTATATAAATGACATCATTACTTCTCTCATTATTTTCGAATTGATTTTCGTACATCAAAACTCCTATGTAAATTAAGATTTAAAATATGTTTGACATTGTGGTAATTTTTATAGTTGTAATTTTGATAAAAAAAAATTAGGTTTAAGAAAAGTATTTTTAGCTGAGATCTTTAAAATTAAATCTTAAAAAATATATATTTAGTTAAAATTGTTGGAAGATTAATTTTTGTAAGCAAAATAAAAAAAAAACATATTATTTTAGCTTTTATAAAATTAAGAATTGAAACTATAAGTCCAGTGCAAAAATCAAAATCTATTTAACTAATTAAATAATATTTTTTATATGACGGGCAAAAAAACAGAAGCTATCGGTGCCTCGGTGATCTCAATAGATAGAAAAGCCCAATACATTTTGAAAGCCCAACATAAAAACTGAAACTTAATCATTTTTTTGTATTGGATCTTAGAGTTAGAATGAAGCCCACTGGACCTTCATAATTTTCTTACTAACCAAACAGAAACTTCAGAGAATCAACTAGAAAACCACAGCTTGTCAAGAAGAAAGACAAAACCCCAATTCACAAGCAGCCTTATATACCCCATATTTCAAATCTTTGTGGTTTTGTCCTTTGGGTTTGGTTAGAAATCTAAAATGGGGGCAGGGCGTGAAGTATCAATATCCCTAGATGGAGTAAGAGACAAGAACGTGATGCAACTTAAGAAACTAAACACTGCTCTCTTCCCTGTTCGTTATAATGACAAATACTACGCCGATGCCCTCGCTTCTGGCGATTTCACCAAGCTAGGTTTATATACCCCTCTCTTTCTCTTTTTCTATATATATATGTGTGTGTGTGTGTGTGTGTGTGTCTTTTCTCTTTTTTTTTTTAAATTTTCTGTTTGTTTTTTTTTTTGGTTTTTTATTATTGATATTGATTTTGTGAAATGGGTTATTGGGTTTTTTGTGTTTTGGCTTTTCTTTAATGGGTTTGTTGTTTTGTTCTTTGTTTTGGATTTTCTTGTTGACTTTTTTGGGTGTTTCTGGGATTTTTCTCAGTTTGTAAAAGTGTTTTTGCTCCTTAAAATGTTGTATGAAAGCCGAATTCTAATTAACTGCTCTAGGTTGTGATTACTTAGTGTTGGATGTAAGAGTACGAAGTGCTGATTCTTTGAGTCTCTGCTTTTGTCAATAACGGGAGGTTCCGAGTAATCTAAAGCCTGGTGTTGGTGTTTGTTCTAGTTCTAGTTAAATGTTTTTGATTATTTGATAGCGCTGACCATGTTAATGTATGTGAAATGCGAATGAAAAAAAAGAAAAAAATCAACCGAACTCGAGTGACCTACGTGTTTGATATTTGTTCACTTTCAATTTCCGTCATGGGTTATTTTCTCCATGAACTCATGGTAGGCCATTTAGTTTCTTTATACCAATTTGGCATGAGCCTGACGGTGTAACTTTAGGCTTTCTTTGGGTTCTTTAATGACTCAACGTTCCTTTCTTTTTGCAATGTTTTGGTGATTGTTGTATAATGTGTTGATTCCATTCTTCTATTCATTTATGGGTTTTATAGGTTCAGTAAAATGTTTTTTAGTCCTTTTCCATTTTTTTGTGGATAGCTGCTTATCATCTCAAGATCCTAATTGTTGATAAGCTCATTTGACAAGCATTTATTTTCTATTGTAGAGCATTTCAAACTCTTTCCCAATGATTGATGACTATTGAGCAATATCATGTTATTTAATAATGTAGTTTGAGCACTTCCAAATATGTTTTTCTTGGATTTATGTTATGAAATATATAGAACATGTCTTTCTGTTATGGATCCATCGTGGAGATCTAAGTGCACTATAGAATAAACATTGCAGTGCTTGTAATTAATTGTTCCTCCATTTTTTAAGACATGTACCACACAGATGAGTGAAAATGTGATATACACAATTTAAAGATACATGAAGTGTGGCAATGTTCACGTCATCTCAATACATAATGCTGGAGGGCAACATTTCATGAAAAGTCAATTGTATTAAACTTTGTTTTTTTTCCAGCATATTACAGTGACATCTGTGTCGGTTCAATTGCTTGCCGACTGGAGAAGAAAGAAGGTGGAGGTCTACGTGTTTACATCATGACATTAGGTGTTTTAGCACCATATCGCGGCCTAGGCATTGGTGAGCAGATCAACTATCTTCCTCCTATGGTAGAAATCATGCTTTTTGATTATGCACTTGATTCAGATACACAAACCATCTTTGTTAATTCAGAGAATGAGCAATGCTCAAATAAAAGTGCATAAAGAAAAGGCAGAAATCTACTCCTCGAACCTGAACCAGTTATTGCTAAACACATTTTAACTTCCTTTATTTGTTTGCTGTCTGCCTCCTTGTTTCTTCTTTCCTACTGGCCTAATAGGTATTGCAAATTGTTAGCTGTGGAGTCACTATATAAAATAAGAATCGTGAAGTATCGTGAACTCTATTGCACTTTACAATTATGAACGGTTGAAATCCCTTTGCTAAAAAGTATAAAGTCCTCTGGTTTTTGGATTTATTCCTCTGAAATCAGAACAGAAAGCAAAGATTTTTGAAAGAAAGATTTGGCATGTGCTTTTACTGATCGAATTTGTGTGATTGCGCAGGTACAAAGTTGTTGAATCATGTTATTGATCTCTGCTCAAAGCAACATATTTCTGAGGTGTACTTGCACGTGCAGACAAACAATGAAGATGCTATCAGCTTTTACAAGAAATTTGGATTTGAAATCACAGATACCATCCAGAACTATTACACGAACATTACCCCGCCTGACTGCTACCTTCTTACAAAATTCATCACTGAGACAAAGAATTAAAAGAGCTAGTAGTTAAGTTGGGAGTCCACTTTTTGCCTATTTACTGAACTTTACCTTGGTTTAGTTGTACTATCAATATCAGATACTGATATTGAGGTTCTATAGATACTATTGATGAAATGATGGGTTAAAAGATCACCTGCTAAATTCGTGGATCAAGTGAGTTGTTATGGTTCTAATCAGTTGCACAAACATTTTTGTAGTCCTGTTTTTGTTTGAGGTACTCAGAATGGTCTGGCTGTTTTATAAGATTCTGTTTGCTGTCTTTCAGACGGATCAGAGAACCAATTAGCAATCTTGTGATCTCATACTGTGCATGAAGCAGGACCAATTTCTTTGGGTGTTCATTTTGAAACCCAAATCATATGAAAATTAGCAAGACAATTATATAAGCAAGGCGTTGTTGACAATGAATGCTTTTTGTTTGGAGATATTATCAAAATTCCTGTACAGCCATCATCTTTTTTTACAATCGCTGATCTGAAGGCTCTGAATGTTACGGCTATGCCAATCCCCTTTCATATATTCAACAGCCATGTATAGCTTGCAATCAACTTCGATCTGTGCTTGCTCAAAAAGTCAGACAAGGACCAGGCATTGCATTGCATTGCTTTATATAATTCATAGAAGAGTTTATGCAAGGTAGACAAGTTTCAGGTATTGCATTGGTTCACATGATTCGATAGAAGAGTTTGAGAAGCTTTATGATGTATCCACTATAACTATTGGGAAATTCATATCCAGGTAGAACAATATTATCAGCTGGAGTTGGATAACAATGTAGATGCAACCAAACATCATTTTCTCTCGCCCCCATTTATCTCTCTCTCCTTCCTTTTATGTCATAATTACTGGTAGTTACAGGCTACACCGGTTGGCCTTTTATGTAGAGTTCCATACTAGAGCCAGGCTTGGCCAGGTGTATTAGACCCAAGTACGGACATGCATGGAGAAGCAACCAAGGAGTACATTTATCTTTTATTCTGAAGAGCTTTTATATACAGCTTTCATTTACAGAAGTCTTGACGGTAATTGATTATAATATATGTACATTGTTCCGGGGTTTGAGAGCAGGCAAATTATGCCATGCTTCATTATCAGGTAAAGCAGAATTTTCATCAGTCAAGCCATATTGTATCAGTGTTTGATGTTTAGTAGGCCAAACCACCAGCAAAAGCATCTCCATCATGAAGAAGAGACTCTGTCAACCAATAACCATCCCATGAACCACCAACTCTCTGCCACACCGCCACGACATATTAGAAGAGGTGATATGACTATGGAGAGTGCATTAAAGCTCTACATTATTATCATTCTAAAGCAAAATGACTGAATGAAACCACTAATCTTAAACCCCACACAGTTTCGCAGAAGGCTATCTAGCTAGCAAGCAAGATGGGCAAGATGAGCAAGTATCATGGTTTCCAATAAGCTAGACCTCCTAAGACTTTTGCATCAATATGATGGAGGTCACTGGATTACCAGTCAGCCTGATGACCAGTCCTCGAAAAGAGCATGGCTTCCAAACAAGAGAGTCAGATCTAAGAATTCAAATAATTACAGTTTTTGGATCTGCAACTTGATTGAGCGAGCATAACATCAAAAAACTTGCATTTGACTGTAAAAATAAGTCTGAAGCGAACGGTATGATAATGCATATCGATGACTCTAAAGGCTCGCTGACTATCTATAATAAAATCATCCAAAATTGTTTTTGAAACAACTACTGATAGAGTACCATCCTCAGTCAACGCAATCTTATATGGAAACATCGTAAAAGATAACCATGACCATGATTTATCTATACAGGTGAGACGAGTATGTAAAAGGTACAGTTACCTGAACCATGGTAAATTGAAATATTTCTTCCTCCTCAGGGCGATTCCCTCGAATCCATATCCTCTGTTTGAATCGATTCTGTTCCATCCATAACACCCAAACAAATAACATATACAGCAGAAGAGAGAGGATTTATCATATTTAGAAGAATCTATGACTCATAATTTGACAAAAATCCTCTTTGGCCAGCACATATGCATCCATTAGTGAACTCACTCAAACTCATTTGCTTGTCAAGCAAAAAACAAAATGAACTACTAACAGAATCAAAACATGTCTTAACTCCACCTCTTTCACGAACAAACTGCTCAAGATCTTCCTCTCCTTGTGACCAAGCAACACTCGATATGTCGAATGGTGAAAAATCCTCCTAAACCTTTCAAACTGCAATGAAATTAGGTTGGCCAACCCAAAAAAGAGGTATTAATTAACACATATAACACACAAACACAAGAAGATATAACAGAATCATGAGTAGAATTCAATGGTACAAACACACAGACTAAGATATTAAAGGGTTCTAAACAGAATTCACTGACCTGCCCTAAATCAAAAAATGGCCCAAAATAAGTAGACCTTTCGAAAGGATCAAATCCAGCAAACTATCAACAGTAAAAACACAAGATAATTATATTAGCCACAACTTCCAACACTGCATAGTTAAACCCCAAAAAACTTCGGAGAAAAAAAGAGACAAAAACAAAAACAAAAACGATAAAAATCAACATGGGTTGTGCTTAGAATTTACCCTATACATGACCTCAATCCCATAATCTTGACGAGGTTGATCATTATACTTCAATGCATCAAGCTGGCAATTAACAGCTTCTTCTGCACTAAACTATAACAAGAGTTTAACATAAATTTGATACTCTTTCGAAAAAAAAAGAGTTAACTTCTTTCATCATTTTTATGGCCAGAAAGTTACATTTAATCTTGGGCCAAATGGTTTCTTCCTTCGAGATTCAAGCCTGTAATGTATCCATCATAATTAAACCCCCCAAAAAAAAAGTTTAAAGGGCATTAAATATGATAATTCAACAAAAAAAAAAAAACTTTGAGAGAGAGAGAGAGAGGAATTTTGCATACCAATCTGCAGAAAGAAAATCAGGGACATCAGCAGAAGCTCTAAAGCGAGAGCCCAGTTTGTAGTCTCCTCCATTGATGATGGGCTTGGTTTTAGATAGGAGAGACAGAGACTGTGGGGTTGATATAGATGAACAAAACGACATCCTTGGAACCCTGTAAGAGTTCGTATGTTGTCTGTCTCTGAGCTTGTTGATTGTCTGAAAATGGAATTGTTTTTTGTGGTGTTTTTGAGGATGATGAGGTCTGGTTTTGATCTTCACCGTTTGATCGCTTTGATTAAAGTAAAATTATCAGGCAGTTGAGACGGTTGAAAATAAGGTTAACTATAAAGCAGTCCCCATATTTCATATTTGTCTCAAATCGGTTCCTAATATTTCAAAATAAAGTAATTCAACAACAGAGTATTTTTACATATTAAAATCTAATTCGTATTGTATCGGATTTCATATAAACCATCCTTTTTGTTTCACTGTATATCTTAAGATTCCTTCCCAAGACAATAACCTAAGTGGATAGAGATAGGATTGTAATATCAAATAGTTGGGGTCCTGATCTGTAGTTAGTTCTTACAGACACGTGCGCTTTCAAAATGACCACGTGATATCATCTTACTGTCGCGGGACTGGTTGTACACTCTCGTACAACACAAACACTCTCCCTAGCCGTGAAGAGAGTGTTTGAAAGTACAGTAACATTATTTTTTAATGTATTTCTTATTTTAAAATATATTAAAATATTTTTTTATTTTTTAAAAATTATTTTTGATATCAACAAATTAAAATAATAAAAATATCAAAAATATATTAATTTAAAATAAATAAAATAAAATAAAAATTTAATTCTTTTATAAAAGATTTCTAAAACACAATGTCAAACACTACAAAAAATGCTGCACTTCTCCATGTGTGCCCTATGTGCGCAGGCCTAGTATGGATTTTTTTTATATGTATAATTTGTGCTATATTGTCAATTTTTTTATATAAAAAAACAAACGATACGTGGCTTATTTTGTTTAAATTTTAGCTCTATGGTGACTGGAAAATCAAAGTTTGTATTTTTTTTTATTCAAAAACATGTTTTTCAACCTTTTTTTCAGCCCAAAATATTTATAAAACACCTTAGAAATCATGACAAATCCCAAAAAACCTATACATAGCCTATAAAACCACCTTAAAAATTAAACTCAACCTGAAATCAAAAATTAATGTGAGCTCAAATTTATTTTTTTCATAAAATTTTAAGGTATAAAAACAGATAATATGAACTTCTATCATCAAATGGAACAATTTAACATAAATATTTCCTGTTTTGTTAGCTTAAATTGTCAGAATCTAGCAACCTCTCTCTCTCCTCTCTCAAGCAGAGATCAAAAAATAACAAAAAGAAATATTTGTACCAAAATAAAATTGGAACAATTTTAAGAAACCGAAATTGGATAATTTGTATGATTGTTTAAGTTGAAAGATCAAAGTGTATTTTTTCAAAACTTATGGCATACCACTCATATTTGTCGTGTTTTTTATTTCGATCATTCTTCTTGCAATCTTGCATTTTTCATAAAAATTTAAAATTAAGTACTTTTTAAATAGAACTTAATCAGAGAACTAAATTGAAAAAAAAAATAGTGATAAATTAACCATGAAAATCCCATGCGTTACAGAGTATAGTATAACGAAGTATCAGGACAAGCTTCTGCTGAAATACGCGCTTCTAGGCCATATAATTCTGGTCATAATCCCAATGCTAGTCCTGGGTAAGTTTCCACGAGTCTACTTATTTTTTCTAACCTCTGATGTTTCTGTGAACTTCTGACCATTGACCCTAAAAAAAACCTGCAAACTATTGTAGGACCCAGTCTTCTGATTACTCGGTTCAAGCTTCATTAATGGTAGATAGCAAGCAAAGTGATTAATTCGCTCCCAGATATGCAGAAGCAGAATAATCAAGAAACTCTGGAGAATGTTACTTTTGTTAATTACACTTAGCCCCGAAATACGAGAACTGTGCAGGATGCTTTGGATGTGAGTTCAGGTAGCGAACCGTTCATTGAAGAGACGAAAGAAATTCTGCAGAAAGCAGTAGAGCAAAGTTCAACAATATTTCACAGTGAGGGTAAGGTACCTGTCGATGAGATGCGCAAATCAACTCCTCCACTGACCTCCCATCCTGAAGATGCCTGCTCTAACGAGAGGGAACATAGAGGAGAAGAAAATTCTGATTCTCATCTTAATCAGGTATTGTCATGTGAACATTCACAGTCACATATACACGAAATACAAGGACAAAGTTTGATAATCTCGAAGCCTTTTACTTCAGGGAGTTCAGCATATCATTCATCTCAGCCAATTGTCAAAGACGAGATTGTTGACCTTTCAACCTCCTATCAAGCTAGCCAACATCTCAGGTGCATCTATAAGTATTTCCTATGCAGGTGATAAGTTACCTGATGATTTTTCTCCTCGGGATCTAAATGACTTCTTTCTAGAAAATAGAACAATAGGGGAAGATCAAAGCACATTTTTATCCGCACTGCATGGCATGGAGGGTTCATTGCCACGTGAGCTTAATTACTCCCCGGAAGGATTTGCATCTGATCCAAATGACTCTCAGTTGCGTTCACCTAATGAAGAAGTTCTGGATGATTTTTCTCTGGGCCTTGACTCTGAGGGTGCTGGTGTGGAGAAAACTGCATATGATCCATCCTTATGGACCCCTATAGAAATAGCAACTGCTACAGACAATGCAGACTGCATGTTTGTGGAGCATCCTCTGAAGCTCAAAAGCACATGCACAAGTTGAGGTAAATTTCATGAAGTTAAACCTTTTTCCTTTTCTATTGTTTTTCCACCCTATTAAAATTTGTTTTCCATAATTTATCTATCACATTTGTGGCTGAGGCATGTAATCGTAAGTCACTTCCCCCCTCTGACGAGGAGATCCCTAGTTCAAATTAATCCCCCCTCGCCAACGCTATTAAATTCTCAAAATAAGCATCACTTCTGTAACAAGTTAGGTTGTGTGGTAGTTTTTTAAGACATTACTGGTTTTCTATTAACTGGCCTCACTATTTCGAATTGGGGCTCACAATGAGGGGAGTTGGGTTTTGAAAGACACCTATTTGGCCTCTTCTTGTTCGTCTAGCCCCATCATCCATTCTTGGCTGGAATTCCATACCTGAAAGCATGAGGTAAAGAAATGCAAAGTGGTTACCTATAATCTGAGAGAATGCATTTAATTATTTGATTTTTCTGCAATGCACTTTTTGATAGTTTAATTGTCGTTGTGTTGTTCATAAATGAGGGTAGTGATCACTTTGCATTGGCTTCTGAATTCGCTTTCGCATAAGATGCGAACAACAATAACATTGAACTTCAGTAGCACAGAAAATTGGCTTTTGTGTGGTTGCAATCTGAAGAAATATAGGACAGACTGTTTAGAATCAGAGAACGTAATACTCAAATATTCCGGAAAACTGGACTAAAAAAGAAAATTAGAACTTCTTGTTCAAATAATTTTCCAGGTTTTCAAATTTTTATCGAGTTTTCCTTCAGCATTTGTAAATTATAGCTCTGTCATGAGGTTCAAATTTCAAACTGCTCTCCTAACAATTTTAGTTCAGCATTAGTCTCTTGTAGACCGAACTTTTTTTATTTTCGGTCTTATTATTTCACTAGAGATTTGCGCATTCCGATTCAGATCATGGAAAATTTTGTTCGTACTATAAAGTTTCTGCAAATTAATGCAAGAATTGTCTTTTTTCTTCTGCAGTAAATTTAACTTTTCTCTCTTGTGGTTGATGTGGGAAGAGACACTAGCTTTAGCATAGTTACGGAAGACCGTCACCTTGAGTCAAACCATCAAGTTGCTTTATACCAGTGCTAGTGGCTATGTTTGGTAGAAATGGTTTGATGTTACCGAGAATTACACTACTATTTCCCCAAAAAAAAATCATTATAGGCTGTCTCAATTTAGCTTCAAAATTTTCTTACTTTCAAGTTTTATGGTTTTTTTTTTTAATTTTCATTTTATATATTTTTAATTTGAAAAGCAATCGCAACTATATTTTTAAATATATTATAATAAACATGATATTTTTTTTAATAAATCCTCTGAAATAAAAAAATAAATCACAATTAATCGAGTAATTATCCCTTAATCGTATTAAATCCACCAAACTCAAAAAAGCTTCCATGAGCATTGCTTATTCTACACCAATGCAATTTTAAAATTAAGAATAAATTACATTTATCATCTTGGGGTATTGCGGAAATTATAGAGTTCATCCAAAATTTTGAAGATTTGACAAAATTCCCCTTAACAATTAAGAAAATATAACAAAAATTCCTTTTATGATAAAATTGCCTTTAATTAGTATTATAAAAAAAATGAAATTAAGAACTAAAACAAATTAAGAGAGAATATAAAGCATAGGACATTATTAATAATTTTAGTATATAGACAATATTAATTCAACTATTTAATTCCCGTCAATTTTGTTCTGAATCTTCTTTTTTATATTCATTCTCTAATTTTTAAAATTTCTTAATTTAAAATTTTTTTATTGTAAGTAATAATTAAGGATATTTTGGTTGTAATAGAGGGGTTTTGTCATCAAATCTTCAAACTTTTAAGTGGTTTTAGACGTAGTCTCTTGATATCTGAAAAAAACTATAATTCACTCTAAAATCAATTAATATAATAACCATACTAGATACCGACTTTTTTTATTATATAACCAATTGAGTAAATTATAATATATTCTTTCTAGTTTTGCAAAATGAATTAAATGTTCTTTAATTTTTAAAACTAATTAATCTACTGATTGGTGTTAATTATTCATGTTTAATATTTTAATATTATTTATTTCTTAATTTTCTTTTCATCAATCTTTTTCTATTTCTTAAAACAAAATAAAAAAAAATAAGTTGTAAATGAGCATGAAAGGACTGATTTATTACTTTTTGAAACCAAAGAAACTATTTAAATTGTTTTCCACAACAACAAAAAACTAATCTATAATTATTTACTCCCAGTTAAGTTCTTTCTACCAGTACTGGTCACATTCAGCTTCTCTTGATATTATTTTTCACTGTAGATTATGCTCTCTGTTCAACACCACATATATAAATATATTTCTCAATCTTTTATATCCCTATTTCAATGTGTAGGAAAACATTGATGGAAATAAATAAAACTCGAACTGAAAAAAAAATTAATACAAGCATAAAAGAAAATATGT
>Ga0325402_1006079_pt1 | contig 11388 bp, 9 predicted proteins | sample PopdelMetagenome_22_FD_207212 | JGI IMG/M metagenome (GOLD analysis project Ga0325402, IMG submission 207212) | Populus deltoides microbial communities from Bellville, Georgia, United States - Xylem-PdKOR-R3 | ecosystem: Host-associated > Plants > Phyllosphere > Stem > Wood/Secondary xylem...
GTGGGTGCCTCTCTTCGATATATATATATATATATATATATATATATAACAAGATAAGATCATTATTTGTTGGGGACAAAATGCAGATTTTCATAAGAATCTATCCATTGAGGAATTCTGGAGTCAAAATTACTGTACGTGAGCTGCCAATATCATTGGAGTGCATAATTCGTGTTGAGCTCAAGAAATAATTATCAATATTTATTTTAATATAAACATTAAGAAAAGAGAGAAACAAGAACAAAAATAATAATAAAATAATTCTTAAAACCATGTAAAAATATTCTTACTACTTTTAAATTGTATAAATATGATTATTTTTTTATCATTTATTTTTTTTAAAGTAACTTCATAGAGTAAGAGCACTCTAAGATTCTCCTTGTCGAGAAATTTTTATGCATACAATTTTTTTTCTATATAAGTTTTCTTTTGATATCATATACTAAATTAAAAAAAAAAAGGTGTTCTTGTTCTACAAAATTGATGCTTGTAGATTCAAATCAAGGTTGGTAAAAGAATTTAATTTTTTTTGTTTAAATTGCTGATGTAAAAAAAAATTTAAATATATTAAAAAAAAACTTTAAAAAACCATCGCGTAGCACAATTTCAGACAGGTGGCCAATAATGTGGAAAGCCATAATGTTAATATCAGTATAAATAAAGGCAACTCCTCACATTCAGTGTTTCAAGGAACTCCCCTTCTGATTTTGACACCTTTTCAACACAGAACCACACAAGGTCTCATTAGTAGTTTTCTTTGGAACGAGTTTTAGAAAGAGACGCCAGAAGAAGTGTGGTTAATTTAGGCTCGAAGAAGCTCTTCTGATCTTTCAGCAATGGAAGGTGCAGATGATATTTATAGAGCATGTAGTTTACAACGAGGTGGCTCTTCTTTATGGACAAACAATGTTTCAGATGCATTCTCAAAATCTTCAAGAGATGAAGATGATGAAGAAGCTCTAAAATGGGCTGCTATTGAGAGACTACCTACTTTCAATCGTTTACAAAAAGGTTTGTTGGCTACATCAAAAGGTGCCAATGAAATCTACATTCAAAATCTTGGGATTCATGAAAGAAAGGGATTGCTCGAGAGGTTGATCGATGTTTCTGAAGAAGATAATGAGCAGTTCTTGAAAAAGCTCAAGGGCCGCATTGAAAGGTAAGCTTTTGGCTATTTATATATGTTTCCAAAGTCAAAAGCACCATTAGTTACAGAAGGGCATGGGAACCCCGTTTTGGCTTCATAATGTTCTTGATATATTACCAGTAATAATTTTTTTACTGTTTCTTGATATTTTAGAGTTGGAATTGATCTCCCCACAATTGAAGTTCGATTCGAGCATCTAAATATTAAAGCAGAAGCTCATGAAGGAAGCAGAGCATTGCCATCGATGATTAACTTCTGTGTTGATTTTGCAGAGGTAGGCTTCTGCAGAAGTTGGTCATATGTTGTTATGGAAATGTAATTATATTTAGTTTCAATTAAATCATTCTTGTATCTCACATTTTTCTTTCAACTTTGAAGGGCTTATTCAACTATCTTCACATCATTCCGAGTAAAAAGAAACAAGTTTCCATCCTTGAGGATGTTAGTGGAATCATCAAACCATCAAGGTGAGACGAGCTAGAATTGAAACCGATATTGTATAGAGTTTATTAGTTCTAAATTTAGAATTTTTCTCATTATTTACTCTGACATGCTGGTTGCAGAATGACATTGCTTTTGGGTCCTCCAAGTTCTGGAAAGACAACTCTTTTGTTGGCTTTGGCCGGAAAGCTTGATCCTAATCTAAAGGTGGTGATTGATGATTTTTTTTTTATTTACATCTTTCGTAGGTGAATGTTTTCCCTTATGTATCTTCCTCATCCTCTCATTTTAGGGATAATTTTTCTTATGCAGTTCTCCGGTAGGGTGACATACAACGGTCATGGGATGAATGAGTTTGTACCCCAGAGATCAGCTGCCTATATAAGTCAGTATGATACCCATTTAGGAGAAATGACTGTAAGGGAAACTTTGGCCTTTGCTGCAAGATGCCAAGGGGTTGGACACCGTTATGGTTAGTTTAATAACTAATTTTCCTTCCATTCTTTTGATATCAACTTCATAATATGCCATGGAGATTAATCATTTGAGTTATTCGCAATCTGCAGAGATGTTAGCAGAGTTATCAAGAAGAGAGAAAGAGGCTAGCATCAAGCCTGATCCTGATATTGATGTCTTCATGAAGGTGAGAGAAGCTATCATAAAGAGCAATAGTTAAGTATGGTGTAAAGTACAAAAAAAATACTCTGTTCTGAGAAAAACGAGCGTCACGCCACTATTGAAATGGTTTTGCAAGGAATCTTGAGACTAAACCATGAACATGACATTTTTGTAGTCAAGTGCCATTGGAGCACTGTAAGAAAATTGCCCCTGATAGTAAGTTGTGTTTCAAGGAAATTGATTATGGTCTTCTGTGTCTTCTGTGGTGTAGGCTATAGCAACAGAAGGTCAGAAGACGAGTGTGATGACAGATTATATTATAAAGGTAATAGCACAATGCACCTCTGTTCAATAGACATTCTGCAAGTTAATACAAACCATTTCAAAGCATTAATGCCTTCTTTTGTTAAATTCACAGATTTTAGGACTAGAAGTCTGTGCAGATATTATGGTAGGAAGTGAAATGGTAAGGGGGATCTCTGGAGGACAAAGGAAGCGTGTTACAAGTGGTAAGAACCATCTTTAATCCATTTTCAATTCCAAAACATCATTTTGATTTCCATTAGCCATCTCATCAATTTAAGTTGTTGAAACTCTCCATTGATCCAATTGTAGGTGAGATGCTGGTAGGACCAGCAAAGGCTTTGTTTATGGACGAGATTTCAACTGGATTGGACAGCTCAACAACTTTCCAGATCGTGAATTCCTTGAAACATACCATTCACATTCTCAATGGAACTGCTGTCATTTCACTCCTCCAGCCAGCACCAGAGACATACGATCTCTTTGATGACATTATTCTCCTATCTGATGGCCAGATTGTGTACCAGGGTCCCCGCGAACATGTGCTTCAATTTTTTGAATCTATGGGCTTCAAGTGTCCCGAAAGAAAAGGAGTGGCTGATTTCTTGCAAGAAGTAAGCAATGAAACGGTGGTCTTGTGCGTCTCGTTGATTATGCCAGTACATAAATGGATGTTACTTCAGCCTTGCATTTAGTTGAGAAAGATGTCATTAACAGATGATGAAAAACAATTCATTGCAGATAACATCAAGGAAAGATCAGCAGCAGTATTGGATGAATAGAGATGAGCCTTACAGTTTTGTCACAGTTAAGGAATTTGCTGAAGCTTTTCAGTCTTTCCACGTCGGATGTAGAATTGGAGATGCGCTTTCAACTCCATTTGAAAAGTCCCAGAGTCATCCGGCTGCTTTGAAAACTAGAAAGTATGGCACTGGAAAAATGGAGCTGCTTAAGGCTTGCTTCTCAAGAGAATGGCTTCTTATGAAAAGGAACTCATTTGTCTACTTCTTCAAGCTCGCTCAAGTGAGTTCTGTCAGCTTTCTTTCTTCTGGTTTTTTCTTCAAAAAGCTTGTCCATTCGATTGTGATTTTTTTATTTTTTGTTCTCACTTTTTCTTCCTATACCAGCTTACAATAATGTCAATAATTGCGATGACACTCTTTTTTCGGACTGAAATGCACAAGAACTCAGTATCCGAGGGAGGAGTTTATTCGGGTGCTTTGTTCTACTCCTTGGCTTTGATGATGTTTATCGGTATGCCGGAGATTTCCATGACCATAGGAAGCCTTCCTGTGTTTTACAAGCAAAGGGACCTCCTATTCTATCCTTCATGGGCATTTTCTCTTCCCTCATGGATCCTTAGAATTCCAGTCACACTCATACAGACCACTATTTGGGTGGCCCTCACATATTATGTAATCGGATATGATCCTAATGTTGGAAGGTAACACAAGTTATAAACAGAAGAAAAAAAAATCAAGGCACATTTTCTAAGAACTTATAAAGAAATTTATTCTGTTTCAGCTGATGCAAAGTGCTGTATCTTTTCTGCAGGTTGTTCAAACAGTATCTTCTGCTTGTTGCTGTGAGCCAGATGGCTTCTGCATTATTCCGTTTTATTGGTGGACTAGGAAGAAGCATGATTGTTGCTAACACCTTTGGGTCATTTGCACTGCTCATATTGTTCGCATTGGGTGGCTTTGTCTTGTCTCATGGTATGGTAACTTACTTTGGTTGTCTTGGAGTTCAATCTATTTATCAACATTAGTCCCTATAATTATAATGTGCTAAATATTTTCTGTTCAATGCCACAGGTGACATAAAGAAATGGTGGATATGGGGTTACTGGATTTCACCATTGATGTATGGACAGAATGCAATAGTAGTTAATGAGTTCCTTGGGAAGAGCTGGAGTCATGTAATTCACTGAACTAGCCATTTCTATATTCATGAATTAATATCTGAACAATCAACTGATAATGTACTTTTATTCTTAAGGTTCTCCCAAACTCAATCGAACCACTGGGAATTGAAGTTCTGAAATCACGTGGATTCGTTACGGATGCATATTGGTATTGGATAGGAGTAGGTGCATTGGGGGGATTCACAATACTATTCAACATTTGCTACACTCTGGCTCTTGCTTTCCTGAACCGTGGGTACCTTTACCCTATCCAATTCATTGTTTCTTTTCAAGTATCTACTAAGTGAGGCTAAAGTTTTAATGTACTGCAAATAATATTGTGCAGCATTTCGGAAGTCTCAGGCTGTTATATCCAAGGATTCTGAAAGCATTAAACCAGGAGTAACTGGAGGAGCTATTCAATTGTCGAACCATGGAAGTAGGCACCAAAATGATACAGGTAATAACTGAACTAATGTGTGTTCACTGGTAAGGAAATTTGTTCAATGTTTTCTTGCTGCTAATTGAATTTTAACAACATCCAGAGATCATCTCTGAGGCTAACAATCAGAAGCAAAAAGGAATGATTCTACCATTTGAACCTTTTTCCATCACCTTTGATGAGATCAAGTACTCGGTTGACATGCCACAGGTAAGATTAGTTCGGTAACAGAGAGACAAATTGATCTTTGGAAATACTGTCCTGAAGTAAGTCTAATCTTATTTTCAATCTGCACTTTGCAGGAAATGAAAAATCAGGGCATTCTCGAAGATAAATTGGAGCTTTTGAAGGGAGTGAGTGGTGCTTTCAGGCCAGGTGTTCTCACAGCTCTAATGGGTGTCAGTGGTGCTGGTAAAACCACTCTGATGGATGTTCTGGCTGGTAGGAAAACTGGGGGATATATTGAGGGAAACATCACAATTTCAGGCCATCCCAAGAAACAAGAAACTTTTGCTAGAATTTCAGGGTATTGCGAGCAAAATGACATCCATTCTCCACACGTTACAGTTTATGAATCCCTGCTCTACTCAGGCTGGCTTCGTCTACCTCCTGAAGTGGATGCTGAAACCAGAAAGGTAGGCTTTCCATAACTCATATCTGTGCTAGGCTTCTATTTTTCATGTTTCTGCTAAAGAGATTTTGTGGTCATTAATTTGAGATAACATCAGCTCCATGGACTAGAATTTAGATATCCATTAGCACCAAACCTTGAAAAGCTGCGTTAATTTCTCCAATCAAAATTGCTTTGCAGATGTTCATTGAGGAAGTCATGGAGCTTGTGGAACTGAATCCATTGAGGCAAGCATTAGTTGGACTGCCTGGTGTAAGTGGCCTGTCTACTGAGCAAAGGAAGCGGCTGACTATTGCAGTTGAGCTGGTGGCGAACCCTTCTATTATATTTATGGACGAGCCTACTTCAGGTTTGGATGCAAGAGCTGCAGCAATTGTTATGAGAACGGTTAGGAACACTGTGGACACAGGAAGAACAGTTGTGTGCACCATCCATCAGCCAAGCATCGACATATTTGAATCTTTTGATGAGGTTAGAAATGTTAGCAGGACATTAGAGTTGCTCCTTTGTTGTCAGTTCTTCTCCACATAACAGTGACACACTTGACATGACATTGCAGCTATTTCTAATGAAGCGCGGAGGAGAAGAGATATATGTTGGGCCATTGGGTCGACATTCTAGCCAGTTGATCAAGTATTTTGAGGTATGAAATGATGGTTTACCAAATAATACAAGCGCTATATATATATTTGAATCTTCATCCATATTACCTTCTTGCTAATTTACACAAATTTCTTTGTCTAGGGAATTGAGGGAGTTGAGAAGATTAGAGATGGTTATAACCCAGCAACTTGGATGTTGGATGTTACCTCTTTAGGACATGAAGCAGCATCGGGGATAGATTTTGCTTCTATATATAAAAATTCAGAGCTATACAGGTAAATTCACTTCTTAGCTACTTGGGTACCAGGTAAAACAGAAAATCATGCATTACCATACCAATGTCTTCGACTCTTGAATTAGCAATTAAATTTATCTGACGTGTGGCCGTATCTTTCAGGAGAAACAAAGCCCGTATTCAGGAATTAAGCACCCCTGCTCCTGGTTCAAAGGACCTCTTCTTTCCTACACAGTACTCGCAGTCGTTTTTGGTCCAATGCTTGGCTTGTTTATGGAAGCAACATTGGTCATATTGGCGTAATCCTTCCTATACTGCCGTAAGACTTCTCTTTACAACTGCCATAGCCTTGATTTTTGGTTCAATGTTCTGGAACCTCGGCTCGAAAACGTAAGTTACATCTTCATTTCAACTAAGCTTCATTCCTGAACATTTGCTACAGGACTACTTAGAACGATACAAAAGTCCAGACTCTTCCAAGTTTGTCTGCCTTCTAAATTAGTTCTTGTCATAAATTACAGGAAAAAGAAACAAGATCTTTTTAATGCCATGGGTTCCATGTATGCTGCAATTATCTTCCTCGGAATCCAAAATTCATCCTCTGTGCAGCCAGTTGTGGCTGTTGAAAGAACTGTATTCTACAGGGAGAAAGCTGCTGGAATGTATTCATCCATGCCCTATGCCTTGGCACAGGTACAAACTTTCCCACAGCACAAGTACGAACTTCAATTTTATGAAATCTAAACATAGACTAAGTTTCTTTCCATTTTTTGTTACAGATCCTGATTGAGCTTCCATATATTTTCACCCAATCTGTGGTATATGGTCTAATAGTCTATGCCATGATTGGATTTGAATGGACTGCTGCTAAGTTCTTTTGGTATCTGTTCTTCATGTTCTTCACACTGTTATACTTCACCTTCTATGGCATGATGACTGTTGCTGCAACGCCAAACCAACACGTTGCATCCATAGTTTCCTCCGCATTCTATTCAGTGTGGAATCTCTTTTCAGGATTTATAATCCCAAGACCTGTAAGTGATTTCTACTCACAACTTCTCCTTACTGCATTCTAGCAGCACGAGGACTAATTTTTCTTTATCTATATGTCTTCTTTGGCTCTAAACAGCGGATTCCTGTATGGTGGAGATGGTATGCTTGGATATGTCCAGTTTCATGGACTTTGTATGGATTACTTTCTTCACAGTTTGGAGATATAAAGGAAAAACTTGATACAGAGGAAACAGTCGAAGATTTTGTCAGGAACTATTTCGGTTTCAAACATGAACTTTTAGGAGTTGCCGCAGCAGCAGTTTTTGGATTTGCCACAATATTTGGACTTACCTTTATCATGTCCATTAAGTTTTTCAATTTCCAGAGGCGATAAGATATCTGCAAAATTATTTCTAGTTCAGCTATCAAAAGTTCTGTGTGTAGTTTTTTGTACTATAGGGTATTATCCCCATTATAATCAGATAAGAATTTAAGAGAAGAAACATGTCTAGCTACCACCTGCACACAAACATGTATATATATACATATACACTCCAATACTTGATAAAAGTGAAGATATTCAAATCATTTTGAGAGTGTTAATTCAGAATTCCATTCTCAATCTCATTTTTTATAGGTAGACTAACTTAAATGTTGTTGCAGAACCATCTGACTGAACACAGCTATGTTCTGAATGGTAATGATCTATAAAAGGAAAATCATTTTTAATATTGGTTAATTTAGAATAGAGAATCACATAGAAAATTTGGTTAAATTAAATAATAATAAAAAAAAACAGAAACTGAAAAATAGAATTACAGATCAACTCAAGCCAGTAGTGCTTATAAGTTATAACAACAGGACATGTCTAATATCCTGTAGTAGGATGTTTCAATCATGTGTATATGTATAGTACTTTTGAATAACACAAACTCAAGCTTGAGTTTGGCAATGACAAGTCTTCAGGGCAGATGAATTTTGTTGTTGCTTACGAAACAAGGCATGGAATGAATTCATGTTGTGATGTGTCTTGAATAAATAAAGTTGTCTGATTCTTTTGGTGCACCTACTTGTATCTTAGTAGCTCACCTTTTGATGATTAGTCACATGACCACATATGTGACTTGGTTTGAAAACTCGTTTGTTTAGCTAAGTTTCTCTACTTCTTCCTATAAATAGAATGCAATGAGTTATTTTGCAGAGGTAGCAGAGCTTCCATATATATATTAGAGAGAACTTTTCGATGATGCCTCAAGTTGTTCTCAGTCGAGAATAAAAGATAACTAATATTGATTAAATTCCATAAAAAAAATGATCAAATAGAGGGGGGAAACAGAATTACTACAGTTCCACCAAGCTTCGACCGACAAATTAAATCACTAAATACTACTAGATCCAACCAGATCCAAACCAAATTGAAGCAAATGCCAAGACGAAAGCCCTTAAGCCCACCAATCCCTTATGGAAAACCACTGGAGCTGCAGAACCTGAGGGTGTCGAATTAGCAGCAATGCTACCAGATGGTGGTGGTGGCAAAGGGTGAACAAGGATAGTAACCTTCATGCCATTGAAACATTGTCCATTGCCACAAATGAAGTAGTATCTCTTGGCCTCGTTAAGAGGTATGAAATCTTTGCCACTAGTCCAGTTGCCTAGGGCTCCTTCTGTAGCACAGTTGTCATAACCAGTCTGGTTCACTTCGAAGACATTGTACTGTGTCTTTTGGTACCTAAAAGCTACATTAACAAAAAGAAAGTGAACACTTCAACTATAAATGAGAACAAGGTCTTCATCTTCTAGCCAACCTTAAATGGATTGAGTATAAACACACACCTGACGCATATACAGAGTTAAGGAGAGAAAAGGGGGGGCTCACAGATAAGGTCACCGACATAGAAGGTTTGGTTGTTTGCCCAGAGAGTGTAGTTGATACTAGGGTTCCAGCCTTTGTTAGCACCGACGATGTGGTCAGTAGCGGTGGTGGCAGTGGCAGAGAAGAGGATGAAGAAGCAAAAGAAGATGAGCTGAGCTGAGCTGGGCACCATCGTGCAGTCCCTTGTTATTGTTGCTGCTGCTTTCTTGCTTTCTCTTTTAAAGAAAAAAGAGAGTGAGGATGATGGAGCACACTTTTTTTACTATAATTGAATGGGGCATACCTCCCTTCTAAGGAAATCTAAGGAAATCTTGCTATTTGTAAACACTTTAAATTAAAAAAAATCAATTTTTTATATATTTTTAAATTATTGTAATATATCAATATCAAAAATAATTTTTTAAAAATAAAAAAAATAGATAATAATAATAATAATAATAATGTGCAGCAGGAAAAATGTTGAGTTGTTAAACCCAATTCAATTTCTTATATTAATTAAAGAAAATCTACATGATTTGGGTTAGATTTTTAGTTAAAAAGAATAAAAAATTAACCTTGTGAAATTTTAATAATATAATTGACTTGGTCAAATTAACACTAAAAAAGTTTAAAAAATAAAATAAACAATAAGGTGATAACTTTATTTTAATAAAAATGATACAATAAACCATGCCCTTCTCCAAATCAATTATGGGTCTATGTGAATGTCTGTCTTTAATTATTATTATTATTATTATTATTTATTTCCTTCCTTAGGGTAAGGTGGAGTTCATCGGGAAATGAGACGGCCAACGGTGGCCTAGCAGCCAGCAAGCACATGATGAATGCAGAGAGAGGCCAAAATTCATCCCCACACACACTCCATGGTTGCTTGTACCCATCCACACACTGCTTTTCTTTGCCACCCAAATAAAAGAAAAAAGTAGTAGCTGCTTTTAAAATAACTAACCACCACAAGTACAGGCATCTAATGCCTAATAAGTTTTGTTTTTAAATTTATAGCTACCGAGGGAGTACCTTTGTAAATAAGTTAACATTCATTTAACATATGAAGGTTGTAGTTAATTAATTAAATTCTGAATTTGTTTTTTAAAAGTTATTAATTTAAGTGTTATAAATTTCAGGGTCACCAGAAATTTATCTAGTCATTAATTTTAGAATCTCAAAAAATTAATTGAGGTATGTATAAACTGCCTCATGCATCGACGGTTAAAAAAAAATAACACTCGCTCGAAAGATTCACACATTTTTAACTTACATGGCAAAATATAAATGTTTTGGTATGTTAGCGCATATAAAAACAATAATGATTTGTAAAATAATACATACAAAAAAAATAATTAAAAATCTATCACAATTAAAAAAATCACAACGAGTAGCAATTAGCATTCATAACTCACGTTTCGCGGATGGTACATGTGACTCTTCCAAGAGCCATCAATGTATAGTATGACCTTGTTTCATTTCGTGTGCCTGTATTTCCTGCCTATAATCTGTTCAGTTTCTGGATTCGATTGATTTAAGAGCTTTTCGATCATTCGGGTATGTCTAGTGATTTGAGATTAGCCTCAACAACCAGGATTCCTAGCCGTTCAAGCCTGGCTCGAAAGACCAGGGTCTCTTGCCGTTTGGGCCATGCGAGAACGGCTAGAGTAATTTTGTACGTTATCTACTCTCGCTGTAGGCTTGGCAATATATTGTACTCTTGAGCAAAAACAGGACTGCTTCAGCCTGAACTTTTTGAACCATCTAATCAAGAAAGATTTGAACTTTTGATTTCATGAAGAGGCCGGCCATGGTCATACACGTGGTAACATGAGAATTGGATGCCAGAGTTGGGGAGATGTTAAAGAAAACTGCTGGGAAAGCTTAAACTGAAGCAGAAAACTTTTGATTTATTTTTTTTACCTGATCAAAACTATTTTACCACTCATTATAATCTTTCATCCTTTTTTTCTGCATCCTTTCCTGCTACCAAATTCACCTTCATTTTCCCTCTCCCAATCAAGATAGCGCCTGAATATCTTATCATAAAAAAGACAAACCATTGAGAAAACATCCACCCCACTTACGAATAGAGTGGTAGATGGGTCCTTTTATTTGTGAGAGGGAGGGAGCAAAATAAAAATAAAAATGAAGCTTCATTTAATACCACCATGAAAGCCAATCCTGGAATCGACATAGACAAATACATCATTT
>Ga0325402_1006085_pt1 | contig 11386 bp, 7 predicted proteins | sample PopdelMetagenome_22_FD_207212 | JGI IMG/M metagenome (GOLD analysis project Ga0325402, IMG submission 207212) | Populus deltoides microbial communities from Bellville, Georgia, United States - Xylem-PdKOR-R3 | ecosystem: Host-associated > Plants > Phyllosphere > Stem > Wood/Secondary xylem...
TGGGTGCAGTATATGAAAAGAAGAAGCTAAAGGTGGTGCAGGATTGGTAAGTTGGGTGCAGTATATGAAAAGAAGAAGCTAAAGGTGGTGCAGGATTGGTAAGTTTGCAACACGTTGTTAGCCATAGTTAGTTAGCATATTGTTATAGTTAGTTAGAGTAGTCAGTTAGTCGTTATCTTCAGTTACTATAAAACCATGATCAAGGGTATCAGTTGAATACGAAAAATATAGAATACAGTCAATTCAGTCTCATCTCTTCTCCCTATCAAATCCTCTGCTCTTAACCTCACTTCTTCATATGTTAAGAAACCTTAACAATTGTTCAACTCCTCTGTTCTTAACCTCATTTCTTCTTCATTTGTTAAGAAACCTTAACAGACACCTCAATATTTATACTGAATATATCAGTGTTGCATCGCTCATAAAATTTCTATGCAGAGCAGATCACTTTTCTTGACCAATAGTTTTCTACTCGTACTTCTCCTCCAATGCACCAATATCAAGCATCAACCTCTCCATCAATGATAATGATACCACCCCTTGCTTATATTTTCCCGGGGACTCCTAATAGAAAATCTACCATCAGCTGATAAGCTCCATATTATACTGACTTCTTTTGCAGAAACTCAACACTAAGGTTGAAAGATTCCCTGCAAGCGATAGAGCAACCTCTCTCCATTCTCAGGTTTCATCCCAATTGAAATCTGAGAATTTTGGTCACAGACAAAGCAAACTAGAATTTCCGTAGGACTAGTTCCTTACTATAATACCATTGCTCCTCCACTCCCAATTAAAAAGCGGTTCTAGTTTTCAGTCACCACATACCTGAGAGGCTAGGGACGTATGGATAATTAGGTCCTGGAAATCTCTACTCACGGAGAAAAAAGGCCCATAAACAAAATCCCGGGGAATCCATCTTTCATGGAACGAAACATGCATAATCGAAACCAGAGCGATCACGGAGAACAGCGAGCATTCAAATTTGGTAATGAAACTTCCAGTCATCATGCATCAGCATCCTCATCTTCAGCTATATGTAAAACCGCAATGGGGAAGGGGATTTGAACGGAGTATATACCAGGTCACGTCAACACAAGCATGCCATGCAAGATAGTGCCAAATCATCGGCAAGCCACGATTTCTTTAAACCCATGATTCTAGCCAAGGGATTAGAATCATTCCTCCATGCAAAAAGTCCGCAGTCTTCGCTTGGTAATGAGAAAATAACTGGCCTTTTCAGAACCTCACAACAAAAGAAGATGCACACAATGACAACATAGAAAGGGGGGCACCTCTTCAGTCTTTACGGAATATTAGACCAGTCCATTTCCTTGTGTTTTGCAGCTTTCTTCAAATTCAATGGTGGTCTTGAGAATAAAACATAAAAAAAGTTAAAACCAAGTCCATGTTGCTTGCCCAGAATCACGAGTATATTGTTTCGAACTTTCGACATGGTTCGGGGTCTCACAGATGTGTGGAACAATAAGAGCAACATAGAAATAATTCATAGCTGCAATTCTAGCAGCTATAAGTGTACAATCAAGAAGAGAAGGAAACCTCTGCCTTCTACCTTCAAATCCAACTTTATATAAGGAAAACAATCTGTTGCATCAGTTTCTATCCCCCCCCCCCTCCAATTTATACAATTTCAGCATATAATTATGAAATTAAATGGACCTTGAATTCCTGTCACAGCAATCTCAGCATGTTCATGATCCAACTAAGCTTGATCTCTAAGTGGAAATCCAATAGTCATACTTTAGTGCCAAGGAAGGACTGCAAAACCAGAAGCAAAACAGACAAGACAGCAATTATATGTAAAAAGTAAAATACAGTGACCTGCAAGCACATGTCAAATGCAACAAAGATAAAATACATGTAAGGCAGTTAACATGCTGTTTAATATCATCAAACTTTCAGCATAGCATACTCAACACATGCAAGCCGAATAATTCGAACACTTCTGACTCTCTTACAGAATAATACAAACTTCATGAGTTGAATCATTTTTTCCTACTTAAAAGCATTAATTTTTTTCTTGGAAGGCAGAAATTTTTTTATCCATGACTAAAGAATAAATTTCCCTGAAACTACCCAAATCCTCTTTCCTTGACCCATACCACAAACAAGCCACCTTAAGTACCATTTTCCAACTCCAACTCTACAGTTGCTCCACCAGAACATCTGATAATTCTAAATGGTGGCACATTTATCTCGAATCAACTGGTGTACAGGTGAGAATTCAAATATTAACTGTACATTTATTCTTATTGAAGAAAAGAAGAATTACATTTACAAGTATCAGGATATCCACAAAAGTGTAGAGGAGAAAAACTAGTATTCAAATTGTAAATGATGAACAATTTCTTAGGTTTCTTTTAAATCTTCTGATACATGGGAAAATGGCTGGGATACTGCTTTTAAATACAAACCAAAGCTTTTCCCCTTCTAAAAGTTGTAAAGTTGTCCCAGATAAAAACTGTAAAGGTATACACTCAAATCACTTTCAAAAGGATAACCATGAAAAATGGAAAGCTCTGCCAGAGCATAAAAAAGAATAACACTAATCACTTCTCTTGACTATCTTGACCAAAATATTTGAACAAATAGATGAACTACAAACTTGAAAGGGTACATCATCATACAACTAACATCGAGTACTCTAGTTGTCTATCTAAAAACTCCAATAGGAAAACAGCATCTCATGTCTTTCTAAGTAATGCATTTACCTTGACTCCTGGCGGAGGGTTTCCAGGCTTAGCTGTAGTTGTGCTCCCAAAAAGACCAGCTCCAGTTGAAGTGTTTCCAGCCTTAAACTTTGATTTCTTATCAGCAGGCTTTAATATTTGAAAAGAACACATCAAGGTCTCATCCACGCTCATCATAGCACCAGCATTATCAAACTCCCCGCAGTAATTAGGCGCTGAAAATATAGTTACAAGTTGTCTGTTCGCGAAGAACTCATATCCATCCTCCACGACCTGCAACATACATTTGGAAAGAGCAAATTTCAGTAAAAACTCAAAGTTTGCATAGAATGGACAACCAGACCCAATACCACAGTGGAGTTCAAAAATTTATCGGGAAAGTTTTGGAGAATATTTTCTTGGGTCAATACCGTAGTGGCCAATTGGCTCAAAAGCCACTCCAAAAGTAAGTACAGCTCCCAAAAGGAAGTGAACAATTCAACAAAGGATGGCTCTAGATTGTTTATTTGTAACAGCCCCACAAGTAATAGTGTAAAGGATATGAATTCAACTAGAAGCCTGCCTAAGAGAAAGTGAATTGCTGTGACAGGTCAAACCTGGTGGGCACGGCAAATAAGATCCAAATCCTGCTTCTGAAGAAACTCTGTCACCTTGTCAGGACCAAATGTATATGAAACTCCCCTGTCATTCATCCCCCAACCTTGAACATCTTTACTCGGATCTGACCAGAGAAGATCACAAAGCAAACCTGTGTCTGGGACATCAGTCGGGCGCTGCAAGTTTCGAATCTGATCCAAATGATTTAGTTCTGGAGACAAACCCCCATGCATGCAGAGAATCTTCTCATCAATTAGCGCAGCCACTGGTAGGCAATTAAAACACTCTGTGAACGTCTTCCATAGCCTAACATTAAACCTTCTCTTACACTCATCATAAAAACCATATATGCGGTTTATAGAAGCACATTCATGGTTTCCCCTCAAGAGGAAAAAGTTTTCTGGGTATTTTATCTTATAAGCAAGGAGAAGACATATTGTCTCCAGGCTTTGCTTGCCTCGATCCACATAGTCCCCCAAAAATAAGTAGTTTGCATGAGGAGGGAAACCACCATATTCAAATAGCCTTAGAAGATCAGAATATTGACCATGGATATCACCTGCATGTCACAAGCAGAGTTCATCAACAATTGAAAGTTCCTTAATAAGGGGGGAAATTCAGTGACACATTAAGATTATAATTCTTTCCTCTGTTAATATTAATTATCCTGATTGTTCTCAGCCAACCAGCTGACTCATCAAGCCCATTGTCTCATGCAAGCATATAACATATTTCAAATCAATGACTTAGAAACCACAAAAGAGTACAATATGCAAAAATCCAACACCAATGCATCATCGTCCAGCAGAAATAAATGGGAGATTTGATCATTCATCAAGCACAAAAACCATAGTAAAATGTTCTTAAGGATATGTGTGATACAAGCGTAAGGTTAAAGTTCCCATTGGGAAAGAGGTGAATTATTAAGTGGAGAAACATTAACCCCCAAATTTGTGTTTATGGAAAGTAAAATTTAATCTCTTAAGGAATATTTTTTCTTTTCATTCCCTCTCTTTCCTTTTGTCTCAAAAGACACCAAATTATCCCTCTCTTTCCACTAACAATTTACCCTTCAATTGATTAACACACCAAACATCTTAAAACACTAATCTTTCCACTCTCAACAATTACTTTGCAAAATTTCCCCTTCAACTTTTAGCCTTGCACCAAATGCAATACCATCCATAGATAAGTAAAACACCAACTCAAAGTCCAAAATGGTTTTAGACCCAGCTCTAGCCAATTAGATTAATAGAATTAGATCAATAAGTGTGCTGTCCCCAAAAAGAAATGGCAATAATTAGGAGTTACAACCAAGACGTTTCATGTCAAAGTAACGGAGAGCGACAAAGACCAAGGCCTGTTAGTTCAATTTTGGGATGGGTAAATGAAACTTCAGGAGATGAAGAGCTACTCCATGGTAAAGCCAAGGCCCAGATGGCCAAAAAGAAATAATTAAGGTATTACAGAAATCACATGCACAGCATTTTCAAGAAGATTGCAGCAAATTCACAGTTTATGAATCGGAAATGCCATGCAGCTTTTTCTCTACATGAAAAATGTCTTTCAGAAGACACTTTAACAAAGAAACTAGAATGTATGGTTAAAAATATTACATAACAGAGAATAAGGGCTCAATTACTCAGCAAACATTGCTAAACATCGAACATGCTCATCAAGAGGGAGGGTGTGATGGTCGGTTTAATACATTGAAAACTCAAGTAATTGAAAAAATTACTTGATCGAAGGGATCAATATAAAGCATCATTCAAAATTCACTAAAATGGTAACTAACAACTACGTAGCGTAAAATACCATGCTACAAAAATAATTAGGAAATTATGTGAATTTTTTACAGAATTTTTAGGTCAAACAACGAAAATCCATAACTATATATTAAAACACACACTCCATAAAAACTTTTGATTGACTAACATATCCTTAATACAATATTAACATTATAATACACACACATACACACCAATATTTACAAGTAATTTCAACCTCATCTCTAATTAAGAAAAAGATGGTTATTGGTAAAATTCTTAGAAAGAAGATTATTATTTCCTAAAAAATAGAGTATTTTTTAGGATGAATCCCAAAATACAGATTAATCCCTTTTTTAATTATATTTTTATTCATGAATCATATAAAAACATAAAATAAGCAACTCAAATTACTCATACACTATATAAGACTATATTAGTACTTTACTTTGACTATCAAAACTCTAAAAAGCTTTAAAATATGCCAATAAAAAACATGAAGTATTAGAATCAGAAAATGATTAAATTACACCAAAATATTAAATTGAATCCTAAGTTAATATTTTATAGTTATTATTTGTTATTGTCTTACGATTATTTTTACTCTTTTGAACAAATGCAAGATTTATTGAAAATATAATTTACAAAATTTGTATTCATTTATATATTGTTAATTTATAATCACGTCACATATAATTAATTGAAAAGAACTTTTCAAAAATAAAAAAGGTTCGTAATAACATAATGTTAAGTGAAAATCTTTCAGTGATTATCATTTTTAAGAGTTATATATATTTATCCTACCTATTAATTATTATTTTTTGCAAGATAATTGAATTGTATAATTAATTTTTATTTAATTACAATTATAAATTATATTTTATGACTAAAAAATTAAACAAAATTAATTAATTATAATCAACAAAATCATATAAGGTTATTTGAATATCAAACATGTTTATTTAATAAACATTCAAATTTGACCATTGATAAATAATTCTAAACAATCTATTAAAAATTAGAAGAAGAAAAAAAAAACTACCATATATTAGTTAAATAATACCCGTGAAAGTGATAGGTATTGGTAATAAAAAGTATATGATTCACATTTTGATAGTATTAAGCCATTTACATTGATTATTACATGAACAATACTTGGGAACAAATATTAACAAGAGCATTAGACTTCTGCATCTAAAATCGAAAAGCAGATAGCGACCTTTCTTTGACATCTAAGAAACTATAAACCTCACAGGTATTCAATCGGTCATTAAATAAAAATACCAAAAGAATAGGACAGGAAATACTAATTAGCATTAAATAGCCATACTAGCAATGATGCAGGTGTTTTAGGGCAAAACTGCCAAGTACTATGTAATAGCTAGTCCGCAATCAAAATCCTGAGCAAGTTCTGCCCCATGTTACCTAGAGAATCGTACATTATGGTATGCAGAACAAGTACACAATTTGCTACCCCCAAAACATGGTACAAAGGGAGCAGGCTTAGTAGGGTCTTCATTTCAAGTCATGGTTCATTTTTTATGGGTGTGCATGTAGGGGCCCCCCCCCAAAAAAAAAAAAAAAAAAAAAAAAAAAACCTTTGATCTTCTCCAGGGTCAGCTGTATATAATTTTTCTTTAAGGGAAGAAATTGAAAAGACTAACCTAAATACGTAATATTTTAGATTTCCATCGAGAATAGATTTCTGCAAATCAGAATATTTCGTTTCTTATTTAAGTATTACTTTTATATTTAAACTCTAACCCGTGTAAATCCACTGTAAACTATTAAAAAAAAAAAAAGATCCCCTGTTTTCAAGATCAGGATAGCAATTCCAGGGGAGGGAACTAGTTAAGTAACTCTGGTCCTGCCATACAGTACTAATAGGAATACTAACATGCACCAAATGAAGCCCGAGGTCATGGAAGACAAACAGACAAGGTATACAAAACAACTCCATAACAATCGTTTCCCCCCAAAAAAAACCTAAAAAGGATATATGAACCCTTAATAGAACAGGAGATAAATTCATACAAGCATATACATTAGCACCAACTAGAAATAACAAAAGAAAGCATGAATCCACATTTCAAATAAAATTCATTAGATCAACCAACGTATGTTGGGCAAATGAATATCCTCATAAAGGATCTTCAAACACATCACAACAAGAGAACACAGGCATGCGATTGTTCCACCAATCAATGAAGAGAGAACTTAGTGCACCCAACCAATCAGACATTGCAATGTCCACAGCACAGTTTTCATAATCATTCCTGCATGGAAAAATGTGATTTTGCCATCTACAAATATATAGAAAACGTGATGCATAACTTAGTTATGGGGGTAATAATTAGAAGGCCCCAAAATTTTGTTACTGTGACAAGAATTTGCATTTCACTGAAAAAGAATCATAATGCAAGCCAGCATTTACGAGTTCAGATTCTTGAAGTAACTTTTTTTTTCTTTCGTACAAGGCTACTGAACCTTAATCAACTATAATATGCATTTTGTCTGTAGTTCTTGATTCAACTGGATTACTCTCTAGACATATTGAGAACTCCTAATCTTGATAAGTTCATGAAATGTAAACTTCAGTTCACAATCTTGCCAAAGTATGTCAATAAGCATTTTAAATCCATCCAAAGCATGCACAAGCCAGTAAGATCCATCTATCAATAAAAATCAAACAAAACAAACATACCAAAAAAGAAGTAATCCAACAAAGCCCCAAGTTGGGCTCACTTAAAGCACAAAAAATAGAAAAGAAGAAGCAATGATGGGTTGCAAGCCACAAACTTGAGAGGACAAAATTAACTCACAAACTAAACAATCATAAAGCTCCCAGTTCACAAGCTACTCCCAAGTACCAAGTGCAATTGGCAAAATTTTCTCCAAAATTTATACAAGCATGAGAAGATAAAGTAGCCAGACATGGCATATCGAGTAAAGCCAACTTCGTCAGGGCTGAAGTAAGTTAGGATTTTTCTCAGTTGTGATGCAATGAACCCCTACTAAATCACAAATAAGTGGCAACCTTCAATTTCAGGTACCACAAATCCAAACCAACTCTCCAAGGATTCATCAAAAGATAACCAAGAATCACCAAAAGGCACTTAAATGAAGCACTCCAGCTGATCCAAAACCACAAATTAGTCAACACCAAATGGGTATTTGGTGTTACCATAATTCTTGTAAATTTTGAACCTTTCATTTAAACAAAAACACAAGTCCCAAAACACACTCCAAAATAAGCTATAAAATCACACCCAGTACACAAAAGAATCCTACAAAATCAACAAAATGGAGTTCATCTACGACGCTCCACATCTTACTAGGGTCATCAAAGACACAATCTTTACTTCAAAAAACAATCGCGAATTCAAAAAAAGAAAGGAAAAAACCCTCCAAACCTTAGAAAATAAATAAATAAACAAGGTAAAGTGAGTATAGAAATGACAAAAACTCAGACGGGATGCCAAAATAAAAACTTGGGACCTTCTAAATATACTCAAAAACACAAAACGAAAGTAAATTTAAAGAGAGAAAAATACCACAAATCTTGATGGATGCTTCAAGCTCCAGCAAATTAGGCTGTTGCAAGAAAATCTCTCTAGACACCACACAAAGTTGTCGGATCTCAGACTCTGATAACTGAACCTGCTTCCCGGGTTTGCCTCTAACCTCTAATAACCTCTTGATTATATCATCAAGAACTGCTTGCTCCATTTTTTTCTCAAAAAAGTATTACTCTTTTCTTAAATTCTCGTAAAAATCAAGACTTTAACGGTAAGAAGTCAACGGGTATGATTCTTGAGAGATGGAGAGAGTGAAGGAGGATGAGGAGGAGATGGAGGGGAAAGAGAGTGAAGGAATGACAGCATGATGGTCTTTTTGGAGATGAACAGAAATGGCGCAGAAGGCTGTCGTTTTGTATAGGTTGGGGCAGAATTTGTGGATTTCTTTAGGGGCTGGGTTTGTTTCAAAGGAGAAAAAGTGGAAAATTCTTTTGTAGAGAGAGAGAGAGAGAGAGAGAGAGAGCAACTGAGCTGACCTAGACTGAAGAGAGAGAGGGAGAGGGTAAAGAGAGTGGGCAGTGCATGTTGTGAGCATTTGCTAAATTTCCTGAGTGGAAAATTTCTTATACTGAGATTGCAAAGAGTGTTTTTCCTTTTCAATTGCTGTCCAGTTCACAGAGATAAAACAAGCGTGCAAAATATTCATCCCATCTATGAAAAAAAAAAAAAATGGTCGGTGATGAATATTTGTTTCTTTTCTTGATTTTCTAGATTTGGATTTTGGAAACAATACTTAAAAAATTTATTAAATTTATATGACCAAATAAATTTGATGTGTTTATAAGAGTATTAGTTTTAAAATATTTTTTACTCGAAAATATATTAAAAAAATATATTAAAAAAGTTATTTTTAACATCAATATATTAAAATGATTTGGAAACATAAAAAAATTATTTTAAAGTAAATAAACAAAATTAATTTCTTTAAAAAAAATTTTAAAATATAAAAACAAATAAGTTTTAAATTTCTGAACTAATTTAAAAATATATTTATTGTAAAAAATAAATAAACCTCTTGCTTGTTTATAAGTTAAGTTTGTCTTGTAAAAAATTATATTGGTGACTGTAATATTATCAAACATGTTTTTTTATTTATATAATAACTTCTTGTTGTCTAAGACAACAGAAATTCCCACACCCAACACATGGCAGTCTCTTAGACTATTATGCGTGGGTGGCATTAATCACGTTTTTATTTTTTAATTAATGAAAATCTTTTTTTTTATCATAATCTTCTATTATTTATAAGGAAATTAATTTATTATAGATAATTGATTTGGATTTTCAGTCAGTTTATTAAATAATAAATGCCTACAAGAATTATTTTCAAAATTTACAAATATATTTTAAAAAAACATTTAAAAACTAAAGCTGATGGAAGGTCGCATGTTATAACGGCTAGACTCATTTTTCAAAAAAATTAATTTTTTATTTTATTTTTTTAATATTTTTAAATTATTTTAATATTATAACATTAAAATCATCAAAAAAAATATTAATTTAATATTTTTTTAAAATAAATATATTTTTAAAAAGTATTTAAAAACAAAAGCTGATGGAGGGTTGTATGTTATAACGGCTAGACTAGCTTTTCAAAAAAAATAATTTTTTATTTTATTTTTTTAATATTTTTAAATTATTTTAATATTATAACATTAAATCATCAAAAAAATATTAATTTAATATTTTTAAAAAGCATTTAAAACAAAAGCTGATATAGGGACGATTTGTTATTAATGTCGGGCTCACTTTTCAAAAAGTTGGATTATTTTAATATTTTTAAATTATTTTAATATTTTTAAATTATTTTAATATTTTAATATTAAAAATAAATTTTTAAAAATATATATTTCAATATATTTTAAAATAAAAATTATTTTAAAAAACAATTAACATATCAAAACAAAACACTATTAAACTTTCAATGAAAGGAACTAATGGTAGCTATAGTGGGGTCACTTAAAGTTACCATTTGATTTGATATTTTTAGGTTGTTTTAATACGTTAAAATTAAAAATAAATGTTTTAAAATATATATATATTATTTTAATATATTTTTAAATAAAAAAACCTTTTAAAAATAACCAATAAAACTACCAAACATAACCAATGGTGGGTCAAGTGGGGCCACTTAAAGTTACTGATGGGCCATGAAGCTAGAGTGTCACATAGCACTCCAAGTTTTTGGTATCGGAAATCCAAGCACATAAACAAACACAGATGTATGTCCAGTTTTTGGTCTTTGGTCGGAGCAGAAAACCTTTGAAAATGACTGCCCGGCAACATCTTGTTTGAGGTCGTTCTATCCTATGTTTTTACAGCTTTCTAGTTTGTTTATTCATGTTTTTTCTCCCTTGCATCTTTGTTGTCGAAGCTTAGGTAATTGAATTGTTTTTAGAGTAATAATTATTTTTTAAAGTATTTTTTATTTAAAAATATGTTAAAAAAATATTTTAAATTTTTTTGACATCAGCACATCAAAACAATTTAAAATCATAAAAAAAATTATTTAAAAAACCAAAACAAATGCAATCTTGAGCTTTGGATGTATTTATTAATAAAGTTAATTGAAGATAGATATACCTACTAGCTATCTCTTTGAAAATAACAATTGCTAGTCAGAAATTGCTTCATTTGCATGGAATCAGTCTCTCCATAGCATTAGGTGAAATGACTGAATCGAAAATTGAATGGTAGATTAGGTGAATTTGAACCAATTATGCTTTGAAGAAGGGGG
>Ga0325402_1006086_pt1 | contig 11383 bp, 8 predicted proteins | sample PopdelMetagenome_22_FD_207212 | JGI IMG/M metagenome (GOLD analysis project Ga0325402, IMG submission 207212) | Populus deltoides microbial communities from Bellville, Georgia, United States - Xylem-PdKOR-R3 | ecosystem: Host-associated > Plants > Phyllosphere > Stem > Wood/Secondary xylem...
AATCCCATTTGCTATCGGCGGCATTGGTTGCGCCTCCGTCGTCGCAACCGGTTTTTGGCGGCAGTGTTGTTCCAATCGATTAACCACCCCTCCTTTCGCTTCCTTGAACACTTGCACTTTCCCTCGTAACTCCCGCCCCCCACTCTCTTTCTTAAAAGTTTTATCTCCTTATTTCGAATTGATTAGCTAAATGTGTGTAACTAATTGAATTGGATACAAAGTTTGAGACTCTATGAGAATTGATTTCTGGGTTTTGGTTAATGTGTGATAGTAATGAATAGAGTAGAAAATTTTGGATATTTTATGGGAATTGATTTGTGGGTTTTGGTTGATATGTGTGTAACTGATCAATAGAGTGGAAAAGTACGTGACTCTTGTAATATTGAGTTTGATAGTATTGGCTTGATGGATGTGTCGAGTTGAAAAGTCTCGACTTTCTCAATTGTTGGGTTTAGAAATTTATTAAGGATTTTGTGAGGTTTGTTTGTTCAAATGTATGATTGTTTTGTTTGAAAGCAGGTTGATTTATATGGTGATTCGATTTTGAGTATTTGATGGCTGACAATGGTCAATGTCTGTTTTGAGTGTAGCTCAAAAGGAGGCTGTTAAAACAGACAAGGCTCCGGCAGCATTGGGACCATATTCTCAAGCAATTAAATCCAATAACCTTGTATTTGTTTCTGGTGTCTTAGGTCTCATTCCAGAGGTATGGTTTAACTCTCCATTTTCATTTTGAATAACCGTTTCATGGCATTTCAAATTTCTGTTCATTTGGTTTCTGTAACTTGTAATTTTGGAGCATCAAATGTGCTTTTATCGGGGTCCTTAATTATTCTACTGTTACGTGCATGTTGAGACAAAATCACGCTACTGCATATACAATTTTGTTTTTCAGAATCCCTTTCCTGGATACTTATGATATTTTCTTGATACATTAATGCAGACTGGGAAGTTTGTCTCACAGGATGTTGAGGATCAGACAGAACAGGTAAATATACAACCTTTGAATTAGCAACTCATGTTGTAGATTTGTTTTCTTTCTTGAGGTGGTGTTCTGCTCAAGAGGCCAGCTCTGATGGCTCTGTAAATTTAATTTCTTAGTTTTGCGAATTCTACCTTTTATGACCAACCTGCTTTATCTGAGGATGTGCTGAAACTGTAGCGAATAGGCTTTTCCACTGGTGTAGTGCCTCCCTTGGTTGTATATCGAATTAGCTTGGTCCTTTTTTATTGATTGCCCTTAGTTTGATTGCAAATCTGCTATGGATAACTTCTCAGTTTCAAAGCTGCTAAATGGATTGATAACTGACAGATTTGACTTCAAGAACTTTACAGGTACTTAAGAATATGGGGGAGATACTGAAAGCTAGTGGTAGCGACTATTCCTTAGTAGTAAAGACAACGATAATGTAGGATTCACTTTTTGCCTTGCAATATCGATTTTTTTTTATTGATGATTAGAAAGAGAATCAGCTTTTTTCTGCTACATATTTTTGTGTTTTCTGCAGGTTGGCTGACTTGAAAGACTTCAAGAAAGTGAATGATATCTATGCAAACTGTATGTTCTATTGATTTTTTTTTATTTTTTTTTGCAGAATATTTGTACTGGTATGTTATGGAACATATAGCCTTTCACCCTGTTTGTGTCGCAAATTACTATGTCTACTTGACATTGGACCTGCCAACAACAAGAAAACGAAAACATTGTATATCACTCTGCAAATGTAGGATATGCTTCAGTGAAAATCTTCACTGCCTAGCATTGCAGATACACTTTCCACCCATGCTGACTTTCAAGTTTTCAATATTTTAATGATAGTCAATTGTTGTGGAACTCTTGTCAGTGCAGACTGAGAATCCAGGCTTATATAATCAGATAAATATTGATCAGTCATCTAGATAGGTTAAGAATTGTCTGTCTCGGCTGCAGTAGGATTGTTAGAATTCATCTATATGTGATCGACTTGCCATTAACTTGAGATGTTGAATGAAACTGGAACATGTGAATCATTTTGGCTGACTCTTGATTATCATGCATGATGCATGTTAGAATTTTGTGTCTTTCTTTATTTTTGGAATATTTCTTCATTTTTCTGGTAGAGCTTTGGCCGAGTTCGAGAGCTTTTCTGCTGCGTCATTTTTTCCTTCTTCTTCTTGCCGAGTTCAAGTGCTTACTGAATGACATTTTTAAGCTTCTGAAGGATCTGTTTTTGACATTAGAGCATGCCTCAGGAAATTTATTTGAAATCTATTTTGTCCATCATTTTCCTTGAAAGGGATTTGTTATCCAGCCTTGGTGAGAAAATGAAAGTTGTTATCTAGCATCTTTGACATTATTGCACTTTGCAACCTAAGTTAACAATATGGTTTGTTTTACAGACTTCCCTGCACCATTTCCTGCTCGCTCAACTTATCAGGTAGCAGCGTTGCCTCTGGATGCCAAAATTGAAATCGAGTGCATTGCTGAACTTCCCCAAAAAGTGGAGCCTCAGCCAGTCTCGCACACATGACCTAGCCATCCATAGAAGGAGCTCAAGGCTGTTTTCAGAAAGTGCTCAAACTAATAAAGTGGGATGACAATAGCGATTTACTTACCCTTGGATGTATCTCCCAATATTAGCAAGTACATGCTTGAGAACATGGGGCAAGTGCTAGGGTAATCATGGAACCAAAAAATGAACAAACATCGAGGAATTTACACTTTCAACAAGTGCCATTATTCGATGAATGTGTAGTGGGGTTCTAGACAGACTTTTTGAGCCTTGCAATTTGCAACCTTTATGTTAACCTTGCATCTGACGCAGCGCATATTCCTCTCTCTAGTTGGTAATCTCTTGGGTTTGGTTGGCATTCAAATCTGCTCTTTTTGGGTAGGTGACTCTGCTTATCTGGTATATATTCAAAGAAAGATGCTAAGATATTCTCTTAGGTGCAGTTTGGAATTTTGTTTCTAACAATGTTTTATGATTTTTTTTGAAATTAAATTTTTTATGTAATTATGTTGTTTTGATGAGTTAATGTTAAAAATATTTTTTTTAAAATTTAAAAAAATATTATTTTGATATATTTATAAATAAAAATATTTTAAAAAATAACTAATATTACACAAACCATCCATACCAAAATAGTATCTCAATTATATCAAAATATGTCATCATGATTTATATTATTTTATTATATAACACATGATAGATACTATATAATTTTTTTGGATAATTATCTAATAAATAAGGTATAAATATAATGGTATTCAATTTAAACTCAACATCATTTATATTATTTTATTTTATTATAATTTATGAATATCTAATTTTTTTAATAAAGTATAAATATAATAAATACCCTACCTGTAAATACTGATTAATGTATAAATAAAATTTGATACAAAAGGTAGGTTTACAAATACTCTACGATGCCAGCTCGAAGTCTCACCTTCCGCAAGAGTATGAGTTCAGTCCAAAGAGTATGAGTTCAGTTCAAACACTAATGTCACCAACTGTAGGGCAAGTATTAAACGCAATATAATAATTGATATATAATCACAATTTAGAATTTTATTAGTTTGATCTCTGCGCTTTGTAGGTAGAATTTTAAATTCGTTTCGAAGATAATAAAAAATATATATTAATATTGTGAATGTTTTTTTAAATATCATATTTTTTAATTAAAAAATGTACATATTAATTTTTAAATTTAATGTTTTTATTAGTTTTCTATTTTGGAAAATTTTCTATTAACAAAATTCTCTTCACATTGAAACTTAATTTCCCAATAAATTCACTAGTTAAGTTCAAGAAATAATCAATGTTTATTGTAAATGATTTTCTAATAAATATATTATTATTATTATTATTATTATTATTATTTCAGATTCTTCAACCGAAGACACAGTTGAAAGCTAACAAATAGTTAAATAGGCAATGGAAACCCCCCGGCTTAAGAGGGAACATCAAAAGGCAAAAGCACACCGATAACATATACCAAACGACATAAAAATCCTTCTCTCTCTCTCAACCACTTCTCTTTTCGTTTCCAAAGCCTGTAAGATTTGTTCTTTATCTTATAACATCATTATTTCCATAGATAATTAATCTTTTGCCTGTTTCTTGCTTTGCTTTCTTTATCTTTTCTTGTTTCTTGAAGTTACTTTGCCTTAAAGTTATGTTCTTGATATGCTTACTGGATCTATCAGCATATATTCTTCTTGTGGGCATTTTTTAAATTGCTTATAAACCTTTCATTTCCTTTTCTTGTTGTGTTTCTGCATCTGGGTTGGTTTTGCTTGGTAGAAATTTGGGTCCTTTTCAAGTTTTTGGAAGGTGCATGGTAGCTGTTCCAAGTTTTTAAATTCGGGTTCTTGTAAATTTGAGTACCTCTTGAATTACAAGTATAAAGCTGATATTTTACCTGGGATTGCTTTCAGGTTCTTGATTATTGATATAATGGAAGGAATCGTCGTTAGAAGGGTCATTCCCTCGGACAATAGTTGCCTGTTCAATGCTGTTGGGTAAATTCTAAACTATGATGCCTCTGTTTTCAGTGATTTCTTGTGTCAATTGAATGAGTTGCTGGTAAAGTTTTAACCTTTGATGCTGTTGTTTTGCTTGTTCGCAGCTATGTTATGGACCATGACAAAAATAAAGCTTATGCGTTGAGACAGGTTCTTGCTTCTCATCTTTATTTTAGCTTTGCTTTCAATATGCTAAATTTGAGTAATTCTTTAAACTTTTGATTTTCATTATGTGGGTTGATTGTAGTTAGAGCAACTTGATTCTTAAAATTTACATTTAAATACTTAGCATAAAGTTTTGATTTTTCAATTGGAAAAGGTGTTTACCATGTTCAATCTGGTAGCAATACTGTTTATTGTAGACGAATAATGTTTGTATGATTCCTGGTCTGGAGTCACTTCTTAGATGTTTAGTGCACTGCTAGTTGAAGGACTGGATTTCTAGATATTAATAAATGCATTCCATTTTCACTTTTTAATTTTAGTTTTTTCTTTTTGGTAGAAAGAATTGTTTTTATCATAATTAGAGATGCCTTAAATTCTCTTTGGAAGTATTTTGGTGGATTTTGAAGTTGCAAAATTACAAGAGGAAGGTGATAAATAAAATAAGAACATGGGTAGTTTCAGGGACAAAAAATGGAAATTTTCACCTATATTAAGTGGAAACCATGGCCTCTACACTTAATTAGAATTGAGAAGAAGGTTTTTATTTGGTGGATCCAAGTTGTTAGAGTTGTTTGTTATTTAGCTTCTTTGGTTAACCAAATGAAGATCGTTTTCTAGTTGTGAGAACAAAAATCTTTGGCATAAAATTAACAAGTTTTGCTTTGTCATCATCATGCTAGCTCTTAGATAATATGTCGTGTAGGAATGGGTTTAAGGTCTTGATTAATTTTTCCCAAGCAATTATATGTACTATGAAGAAGAAAAGATAATGACTATCACACAAGTCATATCCCAAGTTCAAGATCCTAATCAGCTGAATCAAAAAACACATGCTTCATTATGATTGTAGAAATGTGAAATATGCTATGGAAGTAGAATTCAGAATCAGTCCCCCTTAATTATTGATATTTGGTGAGTGGATCTGATTCTAGAGCAATATTTTGCATGGAATCTTTTACAGAATTGCTTGTCAGTTTGCCAAGTGTAAGGACATGTAATAGATTGCAATGCCTAGGCACTGACATTGCTGGAGTTGCTATGTGTTATCCTGAAGTATCATTGACGTCTTGATACTTTTCAAATCATTGATAAAGGAACAACTCATCCTTTCCTTCCACTTCAAAAACCTGCATTATTTAAAGTCTGTACTCTTTTTTCCTATCTTATTTTCTTGATGTTCTTTGCAATCAATAATTTTTGTAAGGTTATAGCTGGAACAGTGGCAAGCGATCCAGAAAAATATAATGAAGCATTTCTTGGGAAGCCAAATGGTGAATATTGTAATTGGATTCGTGACTCTGAGAAGTGGGGAGGTAGGTTTAACTTCTTTTTTTCTTGCCTATTGAAACGGTGCTTTAATTTCTATTGGGATGGTTACTGAAATGAAGTGATTAACCATCTAAATTACAAGACTGTTGTGTAGGACTCTAACAAGCTGCAGTGTCTGTGGGACTCTCTTTAGTCAACAAAATTACATTCATATTCTATATATGATGATCAAAATTTTGCAGCATATAGGAAAAGCCCCCTTTCACCACTGAGTCATTAGAGTCCTAGAGTTTGGCATCTTGACTTGATGAGCTAAAAGAGTTATTAAAGATAAATTGCTTTTTGCACTCATGTTTAGCATTGGGAATCTAGTAGCTTTATGCAACATCACTCTCTGTTCTCTTATACAAGAAGTGACTCCCAAGTATTATTCATTGCTTTATACCAAGTTCCTTTATTCAGTGTAAAGGAAGACTTGGATTCTTGAATCTTTACAAAATAAAACACCTTTTAGGTTTTGTCTTCTCTAAAAGAAAGCTGTGAACACATCAGTTTTGTAATTTGACTTCAATTAAAGAATTCTTTTTATCTCTCAGAATAACATATTTTCAAGCATATATAAAGAATTTATAGAACAAGGAATTTAAGACTTGGATTCTTGAATCTTTACAAAATAAAACACCTTTTAGTTTTTGTCTTCTCTAAAAGAAAGCTGTGAACACATCAGTTTTGTAATTTGACTTCAATTAAAGAATTCTTTTTATCTCTCACAATAACATATTTTCAAGCATATATAAAGAATTTATAGAACAAGGAATTTAATATTTTCTGCCTAGGAAAAGGGAACCTGTTTGATGAGGACACTTGTCTACAAATGTCAGTGCTGTAAAGATGGAGGCATAGTTTCCTCTGTATTCTATGAAACACAATGGGAAGCACTTGAGGGATTCCCAGCAAACAAATAACCTATAAGCTGGAAATCATGTCTGCAGTTTTCAGTAGAAAAATTGATATTCTCATAATGATCTAAATACTGGAATTGGAATCCTAAGCATTACATTTTAGCAGTAAAAGGATTGTTCAGTTTAGGTTGTTGGCAGTTGTTAGGTCCTTGGCTTGTATTAAGTGTCTTTAAATTTGTTTTGATTTGATAGGCACCAAATTATGTCTGCTTTTCTTGAGGTCTTTAACCATTAAAATCTTTTTGGCATTCTTTTCCTTTCACAATCATGCACTAATTTTTGTATGCTTTTTAGATGTTAGTTGTTTGCTTATTGAACTATTCTGATTACTTTTCTTCTTGGTGCTCTCTCGTGAAGGTGCTATTGAGCTTTCAATATTAGCAGATTATTATGGACGTGAAATTGCGGCATATGATATCCAGACCATGCGGTGTGATTTGTATGGTCAGGTCAGTGTTAGTGATATGTTATTTTTTTTTGAAATATCTCCAACTTGAGCATTACTTAATGTTTACAGTCATTTATCTTTATCTTGCTATTTGACAGGACAGGAAGTACTCAGAAAGGGCCATGCTGATTTACGATGGACTCCATTATGATGCTTTAGCTGTATGTTTTTTCACTTCCAATATTTTTATTTATTTAATATTTAGCATGAGATTTCTTGTCAAAATGTAGAATTAAAGGAGGATATAATTACGAAATGTGTGATATATGGATCTGGAATACTGGAATGTCTATGGTCTCAGTCCCTACAAGGGAGATCTTGTGGTCAAACATGGTCCTAACCATCAGAGATATTGAACAGTGAGCTTATTATAGACTGCTGGATTGTTTAGTTTCAAATTCCCATGCTTGCTATGCTGTTATAATAATTTATTTAGCCCTTTCTGCTGTGCTCCATCAACAATATGTTTTTTTGTCTGTGTATCCCACTTATGGGACCCTTCTCTTGGTTATGCATACAAACAGATGTCTCCATTTGAGGGAGCTCCAGAGGAGTTTGATCAGACCATATTTACTGTACAGAAGGACAGGACCATAGGACCAGCTGAGGGGCATGCTCTTAATCTTGTTAAGGAGCAACAAAGGTATTATTTATGTAAATAAAATAGGACAAGTGCTTTAACACATGGAAAGAAGTTTCATATTCAGATTCTATTTATGAAATATGTGGCTTTTGTATATCGTGGTTTAAATACATAATGGGATATCGTGGTCTAAATACATAATGGGACTGGAAGTAGATTACATCAACGGATGAAATGCCCTCTATACAAAGTCCAAATAATTCAGAGGCTAGAGATAAGCTTGATGACTGTGGATCATTTTTTGGCAGCATAGTTCATATCTTCTTGAAAATTTATTTTCCTTTCTAGAATTTTTATGAATCAGATTTTTAAGATACATCTAGGTCACGGTAATTCAGTTTTTGCTCCAATGCTGCTCTGCATTTCAAGAGCATTAGATACTTCCCCAAGGAGTGATCTTAATTTGCACTCTCAGCGACTTTATTCTCCAACTAGCAACAATGTAGTTCTTGTTATTTATTTTCCCTATTTGTCTCCATAGGTATATGCTGATTGGTGAAATCTTGTAATCAAGAAATATTTATTTAATTCTATTGCTTGTAGGAAAAGAAGTTACACAGACACTGCCAACTTCACTTTGCGCTGCGGGGTATGCCAAATTGGAGTCATTGGCCAGAAGGTTAGTTCATACTTGCTCCATTCTCCCTGCGTGCTTGTATTGAGGTTTATGCTATGTTGAGCCATGTTACTATGTTGTCATTTTCATGTTAATATTTAGGAGGCCGTCGAGCATGCACAAACCACAGGCCATGTGAACTTCCAAGAATACAGATGATAGTAACTGTGCAAACCAAACCACAGAAAACAGAAACATCTTCTTTCTCAAGTTCCTCGGCAACTAGAGAGAGGATTGCTGTACTATCCAGTTTGTCAAGTTAATTTGTTTTATCAAGGAACCCAAATAAAGATGTTTGTGTGTACGTTTGTTGTTTTGGTGGCTTTGCTGTAACCCTAGCTTTTAGTTGTGTGTACTTGGTGTCTGTAATCGATAAAATGTGTTTGGTAACATCTAATTCTTTGGTACCAGCTAAATTCTTTTATGCTGTATGCATGGTTGTCAACCTGGTCTGAGTTTTTCCCACATTAGCATAGTTTGGAAAATAATTCTCATTTTAGTAGAGAAACAATGATCACGCATTTGCTACATGCGCCATCTTAGGTCGCTTTTTTCTACAGTATCCATGGATTCACATCGTTGATATTTTTCTGACTGTATTGAGAGTTTTATCAGTTTTGTTTTTATTTCATGATACTAGATCTTACTTTTGTAAAGGTTAATTATTTGGAAAAGGAAAGGAAAAATAAAAATTAATAAATTAACTCGGATTAACTAAAACTATCTTAATAAATTTATTCATATTTATAACTTAAATCAAATATTTTTGTTTTATTTTTAAAAATACACTACCATGTTGGCGAGGCCTTTGCGCCAGCCATCACGGAACACATAAGAAATGTATATATAGTTTCAAATGAAGCAGGTTGATGCAGTCCCTTCAATTGACTTAGCCCTAATTACTCCGATCGCTTCTTCCTTAATTTTTGTGTTTATTAAGTGTATGCTTTTTCTATCTGCAGTTGATTGACAATGACTTAGCTCATGAAATGTTCAAATGGTCACTGTCGATATTGTCGGCCATGGCCATGCAACTTGAATATTGTATGAACTAATGGATCTCATGCCCTAATATATATAAAGTCTCTTTCTTTCCTTTTCCTTTTCTCTAATTTTATTGTTTTTTAATTTAACAGTGAGCTCTTTTTTCTTTTTTCTCCCCTCGATTTTAAGCAAAATCATCAATGTTTGAATTTCATATATTCACGAATTTTATTTTTGGCTCAATTGGGATTAAAACCTGAATTGATAATGACATTAAAACTGCTAAATGGGATCCGATCGAGGGGTGGCATGACTTTCCATTTACACGTTTCTGTTCCTGGGATAAATTTTGTTTTTGTCTTCGTACCTCTAACTAAACACTCTTAACTATACACGTTTCTGTTCCATTTGTATTTGACTGTTGTTATTATTATAAGGTTCAACGAACCTAGAGTTTCTCCAGGAAGATAGCCTTTTGAGTTTTGACATGTCTAAGATCCCCGTCTATCTTTCAGAAATTGAAGGTTTGTGCATCAAACACAAAACCAACAAGCTCCAGGAAGGGGCCAGTAACACAGTATTATATATATTACATCAGCCGTGGATAAAAATAAAATAAAATAAATTCCTGAATGTTTTTTAACATATAATTTGTTAACAGTAAAAGAAAAATAGCATATTTTTTAACAAAGAATTAAAAAGAAAAAGGAACGATTCTGTTAGCTAGCAGCAAAACCGAAAACTGGTTCCTGTATATATGTATGTGCAGGAAAATGCAAACTGTATAGAGCTTGCTAACTTAATTAACTAGTAAAGCTACATATCTTTTTCCCTACAAGACAAAACTCTGTACAACAAGAACCCATAAATGGATCATCGTCCGTCCTATCCCTCAGCAAAATCAGCTCATAGTCACTCAGGTATACTCTGTAGATTAGGCCTCCAGGACTGTTGTTGTGGCTCATATGATCTATGATCACTACTAGCATTCATCAACTGGGACAGAATTTGTTGCAGTGATAGTCCCTTTACTTCAGCCTTACCCAGCAACTCCTTGAGTTGTTTCTTTGTAATCTTGATCTTCACTGTTGTACTTGTTGTTGTTGTTGAAGAAGATGTGAAATCTCTCATGTTATTATGATCTCCAAGAGCCCCTTTCTCTTCTATGTTGTTCATGGCCTTCTCTTGCATGTCATGTCCTGAAATATGCCTCCAGAAATTTCCCATTTTTTTCTCTCTATTTTTTGAGGGTGTGATGGCGTATAGATGTTTATGCATAGAGAACAAGTTCTGGGCATGGAGAGGACTGGCATGCTATATAGGGAGGGACATGGTGCGTTGTAGAAGAAGGAGAGGGAGAAAGAGTCAGACCTGATTTGTTGCGACGTGAGATGACATGATGAGTGACCTGGCAATTGCATGTGGTGACCATATTACCACTTTGCACGTGATGGCAGAGTAATCTTATCCATAATAAAGTTGCTGCAGGTGGGCAGCTGTTGCTGGTGTGCTTGCATGGCTTGGCTCAGCTTGGCTTAATTTTTGTGGTGTTCTTCATCGATGGGGTTGAGAAGGTGATTCAAGTAATGATAAAAGGGTCCGGCTAACGGCTAGAAATAGCCTGGGACCAAGCCAAAACTAGAAGGACTAAAGAGTGGTTCTCTAGGTGTGAACACGGTTTGAGATAGAATCTTCAGGCTTAAAGTGCAAGTGTGAACGCAAACAAGCGAAAGGAATCTTTCACCTGGATGCCTTTTGCGACTGCACTATCCCGTGTGCCGTCCTC
>Ga0325402_1006088_pt1 | contig 11383 bp, 6 predicted proteins | sample PopdelMetagenome_22_FD_207212 | JGI IMG/M metagenome (GOLD analysis project Ga0325402, IMG submission 207212) | Populus deltoides microbial communities from Bellville, Georgia, United States - Xylem-PdKOR-R3 | ecosystem: Host-associated > Plants > Phyllosphere > Stem > Wood/Secondary xylem...
ATAATATTACCAAAATTAGTTTACCAAAAACCAGGCGCACCAAATTTGTAAAATAAATATGGATAAAACAACAGTTTCTTATCCTCTGCAATAGCGCTCATCTTAATATTCCTAACATCCTCGTGACTACCGATAGATTGGAATCTCTGACGGTAAAAGTGAGGGCTTACCGTTGTCGCGCATACACTGAATAAATCCTTAAAATAAAAAGCCAATGGCATCGTGCATTTACTTCGGGAACAAGTGTTCACTGTGCAGGGTCACGGCTTCCTTATTTTTGAAGGATGGTATGGGCTTACATCTCAACCCCTCCTTCAAATGACATAATAAGTTCACGCGCTGTTTAGAGGTGTGTGCCATAGGAGCCGTTGATGAGTAGCGATACAATTAGGGTGCTAGGTGATGGGTGACTCGTGAGAGAGCAAAGGGTGCCGCGTTGATGAAAGAGGGAGGCTGGTGGTGCATGCGCACCACGCTGTACTCGTCACATGTTAAAAAATGTGGTAAAAGTTTTTTGAAAAAACAAATATATATATATATATATATATTAAAATAATTTTATAAAATATATTTTTTTTATAATTTTTTTTTAAATGAACATCTTTTCATTCGTGACACTAACCATATGGACTTTTAAGGTGCCTTAGTATGAATTTTTTTTTGTCTTAAACAATCATTTGTTTTTATTACTTTTCTTTTTCAATTTTATTGTCTTATGTTATGTTCAAACACTTTTAAGCCTATAATTTATTTTAATTTATATGATACATTATATTTGTGATGTTAGAAAATATCATTATATTAAATTGATATTTAATTTTGTAAAATAGGATTTTGTCCCATGAAAAAAAATAGTTTTTTTTACTATTCATTGAATAAAAAACTTCATTTTGGTCCTTAAAATTTAAATTTTTTTCACTTTTGTTCATTGGTTTTTAGGATTTCAAAATGCAGTCCTAAACTTTATCTTATTATATGTTAGCCGCTAGAATTTAGGAGGAGAGAGAAAGTGATCGATCGACCACTTTTTGACCACCAAAAAGTCAATCATAGTGTTTATGAGTTCGTTTTTGAGATAGAGACGGGTTTGTTTAGAAGTGTGGTAGAGATTGTTTTTCAAAGTATTTTTTATTTGGAAATGCATCAAAATAATATTTTTTTTATTTTTAAAATTTTATTTTTAATATTAACACATTAAAACGATCCAAAAACACACAAAAAAAACTAATTTGAAGCTAAAAAACATCAAAATTTCTCAAAAGTATGATTGGACTACAATGTCAAACAGAACCTTAATAGTGGTGTTGTGTTTCCCTTTAAACATATTGTAAAAAATAGACTGGACCTGTGATGTTTTTTTACCTGGTTATTATGGTTTCGTTGAGTGATATATAGGATTTGTTTTTGTTTGGAATGGTTTGTTAAGATGTATTAGAGTTTTTAGGTGAACAAGTTGAAAATTAGGATTTTTGCATTTCAAGACTTTGACCCTGACTTTTCTGGTGGTCAAAAAGTCAATTAGAAGGCAACACATCATCTATTATGTATAAAAAAAAAAAATAAGGGGCATACCTTGGATTTGTCGTTGTATTTAAGAGTTAGGCTATCACATCTCAATACTTTAGTTATGATATAATCTTTGTATTTAAGTGTGACATGTAACAACTTGTTATGTCTAGTGCCTTTTAGACCTAGTTCATCTTCAGAGAAATATAGATAGTTGATAGCATGGATTCTCCCTATCAAATACTTCATGGAATCGAACGTGATATCCTAAGGAACAGATACTTTGTTATCTCCTATTATTTTCTCAACTCGGTCGTCAACCATACACCTAACAAGTCAATCTATTCATCTTCCTTAAAAACTGAGACGTTTCATCTCCTCCACCACTGGTCATCAGCCCCATACAACCAGCATCATCACACCAAACTATCATTGCTTAAGCCTCTCTATTTTATTGTTCCTCCTTCATACTCAGCAACTCCTGCCTCTTCTCAACAAAGTCAAAACATACCTCATTATACCTCTCTAGTAGCTTCATTAGCATCAACCTTCATCTCTCTCATCAACACTAACTACTAGCTCAGTCGAAGTAGCCTCCCACAGCTCATGACCACCATGAATTTACCCATCATCATCTTTAATGATGACATCAACAATCATAACCTAGACTTCCATCTTTTTCATTAAAAACAACCAAACCCACATTATCTCTCCATTTCACTATTAGTGTACGCGTACACAAACCCATATTACCAATGATCTCATTCACGACAACCACGCCACTAACGTCCAACACCTCAACCCTAATTTCTTATATAATTAACGTCAATAACTAACTGAGGAGAAGAGAAAACAAAAACAAATAAGAGAGGAGAATATAAACAGTAAAGAAAAAGAAAAACCAATAGTTTGAGGGCCTTAATCTCTCTCCATCAATGATGGTGGGCAACACCACAGGTATAGAGAGGAAGAAAAAGATGTGGTGCATCCTTGTAGGACCATGCATGTGTCATTCATCCTCGTTGATACATGTAAGGATATGCACAAAATTGATTTCTACCGTGCACCACCTCTGCTCCACCATTTCCAACTTATTCTAGTTTTTTCCCATACTATTAAAGGTTGAAATTTTAAGCACCAAAAGTGTAGCATCCCTAAATTTTTAAGACATAAATCAACATATTTATCATTATAAATATATGGAAAAATTAGGGATTTTTTCTCTACCAAAAATCCGGTAAAGTTTCCCCTAAAAATATTAGTACCAAGTTATCGACATCACAACAATCATGCTTTGTAATTATCACATCAACAAGTCCAACTATCTTTGACTTAATCCACTTCACTAATTAAGACTTGAATACCTTTAATCCATTCAAACAATTCACCAATTATTCAACAATCTCAATAACAAAGCTTTTATGATAAAGAATATACACAAGTTCTATAATTTATTTGAAGTAAATTCATGTATTCACAATATAGTGAGTTTCTAATACTTTATAAAATTTATAAGAAAATACAAATCACAAAAATGCTTTATTTATTCTAATTTTTATTTACATGCTAATGTTAATCCTAAAATTATATTACAAAAATAAGTTAACACTTTATGATTACATCATTGACATTCCCTTAAAAAAAGATATATTAAACTAACTATTACTCCGTATGAGGTTGTGATGAACCTGAAATTAGTATAACATATAACATAAATGAAACTATAAAATTTAACCATGCAATTCACACAAATAAATTACTTTGATTCAATAATCCACTTTAAGTAATTGAACACATTTTTATATTTTTCCTTTCAAACCAATTTTTCCTTTTTGAACTATATATAAAGGTTTAACAATAACTTATCAAATTAACGTCATTCATGTCACAAAGGCTCCTTAAAGTAATTGATCAAATTAGATATCCCAGTCATTAGTTCATTTGAAGTTATTAGCATCGTCTAGGGTAACTAGTTAATTAAAAACCCAATCATCAAAAAAACTGACGCTATTAGCCCTACTCGGTAACTAGTCAAAAACATTTCTAGTCGTCAGAAAAATTAATGCCACCAGTCCACTCATGGTAACTAGTCAAATACATTTTCTAGTCATCAAACAAACTGACGCCACTAAATCATTTAGGGTAACTAGTCAAATAAGTTTTCTGGTCATCAGATAAACCAATGCCACTAACACCGTCCATGGTAACTAGTTAATAAAATTTCTTGGTCGTTAGATAAAATGATGTCACTAGCACCTTTCGGTTAGCTAATCAATTTCACCACTTTTATAATGCTTATGTCACGATTAATATTTACATGAAAAATCATTTTAAAGAAATTACATTTATATATCATTATAAATTTATACATAACAAATAGTAAAGGTGCAAAGCACCTACCCGATGTCTGTACTCGAGCAGTAGCCCCTTATTGTTGGATGGATCCCACGACCTTTGTTGTATCAACAAGAGCATCTCATTATATACAATTCAATCCATGAGGGAATCCAATTCAAATTCTCATTTCAAGTTCAAGTCTCAATTCAATGGTAAGGAAAACTTAAAGTTTTCCATGCATAAATATTTTTCTTTTCATTAACATACTCATCAATCTATTATTTCACTTCATGCATGTAGCATTACATATTTTCTACATCATTTAAGTCTCTTATTCTCCATTTATAAAATTAGCCAAACGTCCCTTATTAAACAAACATGTATTTTCTTTCTAATAACATCTCTTACCCCTAACTAAACTCATCCAAGAAAAAAATTTCCATTTATTAATTCCACTTTAATTCATCAATCCATAAATTTCACGTCTCACAAATCAATTACATAACCACAATCATTTATCTCATCATCTCACCAAATTCAAATTCAAAGTTCGTCGGAAATTTAATCACAATTAGGTAGAATAATTAAATCCATTTTAAATCATCAATACATATTATGTAAGATCAGAAGATAGAGAGACTTAGTGGATAATTTTGTTAAATAGTACAAATCCAATATGGATGTGCCACCAAATTGTTCTAGCTTGCAGAACATGAAAAAAGGTTGTAAAGAGTTGATTCAAGAATACACCCTGAAGTGGCGTGAAGTGAAAGCCCAAGTACATCCCTCATTGATAGAAAAACAAATGATTAGCTTGTCTCGAATACATTCAAAACACCTTACTTTGAGTACTTAGTAAGAAGTGCAGCTCATTATTTCACTAACATGAAAATTATACCTGAAAGGATTGAATAAGCCATCAAAGCAAGAAAGATCTCATATACTTAAAAAATAAAGCAAGAAAAAGGAGGTTATAAATGAGACAATAAGGTTCATTATCTGGGATCTGACTAGAATCAGCCAAGAAAATAGTGGAATAATAAGTGGAAGTTAAATAAGCAAGAAAAGACCTATAATGTCAAGTTCAATACATCCATTTTATCTATATTTAACACTCCATCATTTGCTAAATTAACATCTCTAACCAATTCCCTCAAAATCACTAACATTTTTCCCAAAGCAATGACTAAACTCGAACCGGTAAACAACCATACATACACCCATAAACAAATAAGAAAACCTTACCACCTCTCCATTTACTTTTGAAAGAGATGCTTGAGAGGTTAGTCATTAATAGGCAATTACTCTTGTTTTTCAAAAGTAATTCCAACCACCATACTCGAATTAGTACAATCTCTTTTTTTTTATCAAATATAAGAAATTATATAGATCAAAAATAAAACACAACTAGAGACCAACGAGTCAAAAGTACAGGCATATACAAACCAGGAAAAGAGAACAAGCTCCCTTGAATAACGAAGGGAACATACTCCTTAAAAACAAAGTTGGAGAACCAGCAATATAGATAAACAGGCATACACAAGCATAGGGAATAAACTCCCTAGAAAAAAAGATGAACAGGTTCCCTAAAACAAAAGCAAGACTTCCTTGCAGAACAAAAAACCCTAAGACTTCATAGCAGCAGCAACATCAGGCAGCCCCAAACAAACCAGGCATTCCCAAACGCAAACACTACCATCAAACCCACATCAGGATTAAACAAACAGATCAAACTGCAACTAATAGGACTAAGTACAATCGCCAACAGACTAAAACAAGACAAAGCACAGACCAAGAACCCCATATCTCTGCACATGCAATACCTGCCTAGAAGCGACACAACACCACAAACAAGACAAAGCACCACAAACAACAACTCCAGAACAACAAGCTAAACAACCAGAACCAAAACCAACCTTACCAAGATCAACAAACCAAAAACCACATCACTGGATCCTCAAGAACCACTTACAGAACCGAAGAAAACAAACCAACAATAAACAAGAAGCAGCAACAGGTATTAGTTGCGAAGGCAGACTGACAGATCAACTATAACAATCTGGGGTCGGTGGTTGACCAACTGGCTTTAGATGAGATTTGCTTGGTCACTTACCCGTAGATATACCAAGTCCAGTATCATGCAAAGCTAGAGGGAGTAATCCTTTGCTTTGAGTCATATAACCTCGACTGCTCTTGGTAGAGGGAGGTTCAGTAAGTGCATTCCCAGATTTCCCATTCCCAGATAAATCAGACCCAGAAGAATCATCAAGAATTGTTATAGTAGTACTGGGCAATTCGTGCTGGAAAGATGTGTCATGCTAAGGAAGAAGCTTTGCCTTTTTCCCCCTACGAACAGCTTTTCAACTCCTAGTTACAGCCCTTTCAACATTGGGATAAGGATTTCTTGAGGGCTGGCTAATAACTGCAGCAGCTTCGTCAGAAGAACTAGAGAGAGATACATATGCTCTCTTAACCATCCCAGAAGTGGGAGAATCCTTAGCTCCAAAGTTAAGCTTCGAATAGGCAGTGTTAGTATGCCTAGACATACAACAATGTGAGCAGAATTTCTGCAAAAATTCATAGATGACCCTTTGCTTGATAGTTGTTCCATCTGGCATGGAGAGGTTGATAGAACGAAGCAGGTCTGCTGACAGATCCACCTCTATCATGACTCTGGCAAAGGACAACCGAGACATGGAGAGAGTGAGGTCATCACATCAAATAGGTTTACCAATAACACTGTTAATCTTTGACAAACATGCCTGTTACCAACATTCCAGCAGGAGATTTGGAAAACGTATCCAAACTGGTACAAATGACATATCTGGTTTACCAAAATCAAAATAAGAAGGCATAGGCTTTATCACCAGCGGCTTACCTTGAACAAAGTAAGGGCATTTGCGCAGAACTTTGAGCATATCAGCTTCTGAAGAGAAGCGGAAGACCAACCAGCCTGAATCATGAAGATTCGGAGTGACATTGCATTTCCATAAATGGACCATAAATTTTCCAATAACAATATACCCAAGAGTTTTACCAATTGAATATCCAATAAGACACAATTTCTCGATATCTCTAAGTTCACCAAAATTTGGTGGGAGGGATGAGGAGGAGTTAGAGCCAAAAGCAAACCTCCTTTAAAACCGCTAGGGATGGCAACGCTAGGGAGGTAGGCGTTTGCGGTGCCAGCCTGTGGCGGCTCAGAACACAGCGAGGCTAGCTGATTTCCAACAACCACAAGGGCCTGTTGGGCAAGACCATTGTTTTGTCCTGAGGGTAACTCACAACAACCATCCAAAAGCATTCCTTTCTAACCCAACCGCAGAAGAGGTCACATGTACGACACTGTTCATCACTGCAGAATCTAGGGTTTTAATCAATAGAGCCTCGCCAATGACTAGGACTTGGAAATCGAGGAGAAGAGAGTAGAACCAATCAGAACCTTCACTAGAATGTCTAGGGTTGGTAGAGGAGGGTCTCGATGAAAAGATCGAGAACTGCGATTTCTAGCAGGGGAGCCCGTGGTGAGAGAAAGGGTCCATCAAACTAGGCATCACAAAGAAGCAACGATTTCTTCTTAGATTTCCCCATAAGTTAATCAAGAGATTCTGAAGAACCCACAAAACCATGACAATCGAGAGATTGCGCACACACCGTGGCTAGACAGAAGCACCGCTCGCACAGGGTCATGAAAATCGACATCTGAGTACACCAGTAGTGTTGACAGAAGAAGAGCCCCCGAGAGTACAGAGATCAAAAGAAGAAAACGTTGTACAGTGAAAGGGAACAGATGCAAGCAGAACATTAGGGCCTTTCTCTCACTACAAACTTCCTTGTATTGACTGAGAGCTCTTTCTTCCGAAATGGTATAATCTTGATAAGACATGTGAGTACTACTCTAGAGCAACTAGGCATAACACTGACAACTATCATACTTTTATGGACAAGCTTTTCCAGTTTATTAAGGCCAGATGAATTACTTATGGCATTAATACAAGTGAGCAAATGAGCTAACTATTAAAGCCTTTAGGGTTAAAAGGAGAAGAAAAGTCAAATACTACAATCAACATGCTATGTTATTTGAGTTGTGCAAATAAGGTCTTTGAGACCATATGTTATTGTATTGTGTTTAAACTTAATCTTTTAATTGATTGTGCCTTTTTGTAGTTTGATTTTTGCCTTGAAATTAAAAGATGTTTCATTATAAAAATGGTATTTGACTTTATATTTTCATCAATGCTAGGATAAATATAATGGTAAAAAATGGTCGAACTCCAAGGTGCATCGTACAAAATGCTAAGAAGCAACCCCACCCTTTTTAAAACTTAGAGAAATTAAGCTTCATAACCATACATGATGTTATGGCTCTGTTTAAAATGTTGTAACTAAATTGGTTCTGTGAAAACTTTTTACCAAAACAATCCTAAAAAGATGAACTTGCTTTTTTATTTTAGAAATAATTTGATGTTCACTTAAAACAAAATTCAAGCATCCTTTTTATAGAATGGCAAATGAATTAAATAAGTTGTCAAGCAACTCTCTTATTGAGGTGACAAAACAACTTTGAATCAAAATACATGATTTGAAAAACATGTACTGACCCTCATACCATGCATATTTAGCCATGTTTAAGTTGTATGCATAATGACATGTTGTGAATTTTACTAGTCATGAACTCGCAAAACGCAGTCCTTTAGAAGTCCAAACCATTACATTAGATGAGGTCAAAGTTTATCAGTTTTAACCGCTTGCACTTGAAATAACAAAAAACCATCTTTGTTATCCCTTGTACATTAAAAACAATATATATCCCTTGTAGTCCTCTTTGTAGTCCCATTTGAGCCTGAGTGAAATTTTCTTCTTAAAAACCTTGAGTGGGATCACACCTCATATATAAGGTAAATGAAATATTAAAAATTAAGAAAAGTCATGAGAAATCCAAAAGCAAAAAAGCCCAATAAAATCCAAATACTAGGAGGCATGCCCACTTAAAAAGAAAACGACAAAGTCAAAGTCAAAACTAAATAAGGGTGCCTCACCAAAATAAATAAATAAATAAAAAGCAAATCAAAGAAATACAACAAGGAAAAATTGAAATATACGGCGAGTCAAACAAATGGTAGCATTGACCCTAAGTCTTTACAGACCTAAAATATTTTTTGAGTCAATGAATTTATTACTTTTATAGTCAAGAGTTATAGCCTGCATTACATGCCTTTAAAAATCACTTCTAATTAAGTAATTAACCTCAACCAATAAGTGGTGTTCTCAAAATGCAAACTTTTTTCCATAAAATTCATGATATCATGAACAAACTACTCTTTATTATTCATATTGGTAAAATAAGAACTTCAAAGGAGATAAAATTTCCTTGATAAATGTCAAGCTTTCACTCAAGCCCCTTGTTTTGAAACCAATAAAAATAGAAGGTCACCTCATCACATACATTCAATAGTTACAATCTCGTTTACATAAAAGACTTGATCATCCTTTCCCTAAAAAAATTGCTAAAAAGTTGCAAGAAATTCTAAACAAGTTGTTTCAAGCTTACATCAAATAAATCTTTGTTTTCAAAATGCAAGATTTTGAGAGATTTATTTGAGCCATGAATAGCCTAAATTTAAGCTAACATTTCCTTATCAATATATACCTCTTTAATTGTTAACTAAATACCAACAAAAACTACATTTTAGTGTTGAATGACATGTCTTGGGATCTCAATTGAAGAAACACTTTCAAAATTATATCTTTATGATTTTATTGCAACACGTAGACTTGATTGGATATGATCATCAAAATTTATGATATAGTTAAAAAAAGTTATTTTTTAATTTAAAAATTCCTATCAAAGATAATATTAGCGCATCTTACAATTATCCATCGAGAGGTTAAGTAGTTAAGTCAACTTAAAGGTAATTTTATTAACCTTATAATGGCTAATAGAAAATATCTCGATCAACTAGAGGGTGATTTAGTTTTAAGAAACTTGTTGTAATAGCCAAGTGATGAATGATGTTTGATGATGATATGTGAGTACCTTTTGATAAGCATAATCAAATTAGTTATGGTTATGGGAGTATTGTTTAAAATAGCCCATGATGGTAAATGAGTTGATCAACTTTTTTAAATATTGAGAATAATATAGCATTATTTCTTCATCAAAGTAGATAAAAAGATAGCAATGATGTAAGAATAGCACAATTGAAAGGTACAGTCTAGCTAAAAAGCAACATTATGGTTGAAAGACAATTTGTCACTTTCAGAAGAATAACCAATAAAAAAAGATAATAATTGCTTGAAGAAGCCTAGATCGCATGATATATAGATAGATATATAGTCTACACAAATAGACTAAAGCGGGTTGGTGGGTCAAGCGACTAAAAGAGACTAGATCGGTAATAACAAACTCTACCATATATCAATAAGATGGGTTACAAGAAGGAAGGGCCATGTTTCTAAACAAACAATAATACATGTATGTCATCTAACCCTATAATATTTAGCATTGTGTAATGTTTTGCAGAAAAGATTATTAGATATAAGTAAAAGTCAACACTTTTTATTATATGCATATTTTATACCCTTTGGCCGGCCATGGATGCTTATAGGTATGTCTTCTTCGTTAATTTTTACTAATCTAACACCTTTATAATTCACATCCTAATAAAGTTAGCATCAATTATTGATTCATCACTTTTTTCCTTCTTCTACGCCGAAACCCCTTTTTAAGAAAAGGGATTAATAAATTTTCTTTAATTTTACATATTGAAACATTACTCACTATTATTTCAATTATTTAAACATTAATTCATTATAATTTCATAGATTAACCCAATCAACCTCACAACTCATACCATATTATATACTAACACAATTAATAAAATCTTAACACATTAAATACATCAATTTCATTAAGAGGAAAGGGTTTGTTACCTTCTAACTCAAACAAATTAGAAAAGAGAAGCTTGAAATCACCATAAAAATTTATTTTCCTCCTTTCGTCTTATTTTCCTCTCAAGCCACTCCTTTTAAGGAAAAATTCCTTGTTCTCCTTTGAGATTTTCTTGTTCAAACCCTTCCTAGTACACTTTAATCACTAATTCTATCTCTTTTTGTGAATTTTTTTGGATGAATCTTGATAAATTTTCACTTAATTTCTTCTCCCTCTCAAGCCCTAGCATGGCCGGCCAAATATGGCTAATTCTTCACTCCTCACTTGTTTAAATACTTACAAGTTTTCCCTCCTTTTTCATTTAAGGACTTCTTTGTTTAAAAACATGTTATGTACATGTTTTAATGAGTTTAGGTTGAAAGGAGAAAAATGGATGGACAAGTCTAAGTGATGAAATTAAATATTAGTATAAGTAAATGAAAAAAATAAATTCAAACGAAAAAGTGTAAGTATAAAAATTTGGAGAATAAAATTTGTATGTCGAGTTAAATTGATTGTGTTAGGCTAAGTCATTAGTTTATTGGAGTTGAAATTGGTCCATTATAACTTAAATTAAAAGAAGAAAGATTAAGGTGGTTTCGTCATGTT
>Ga0325402_1006093_pt1 | contig 11381 bp, 13 predicted proteins | sample PopdelMetagenome_22_FD_207212 | JGI IMG/M metagenome (GOLD analysis project Ga0325402, IMG submission 207212) | Populus deltoides microbial communities from Bellville, Georgia, United States - Xylem-PdKOR-R3 | ecosystem: Host-associated > Plants > Phyllosphere > Stem > Wood/Secondary xylem...
ATGTTTTATTAAAAACATGAGTTGTTGTTTTTAAAATGAGACAATGCATCGGCTAATTTAAAGCATGATTTATGATTATCTGAAAAGAATTATTCAATACATATTTAACAATATTTTAAGGTGTCCATGATGGTGAGTTATAATAAAGGAAATGGTAGTATATCAGTTGATGAAGAGAAAGTAGCAAATAAAAAATTCAATATATATTTAAAAATGCTAGAAAAAAAAAGAGATTAATTTTTCATGGTCATTTCATTAACGGAAAAAGATTGTAAATTTTTCATTATTATATAAATAACCTTACCATATGTGTGTGTGTAACAATACCCTTAAATTTCACGTACACGATAACGATAATTGGAAGGAAAATAATTGCATGAAAAGTTTAGGGCATTACAGCATGAATATGGTCTTCTATACGTTGGCCTATGAACTTGTTAAACTCTTGGTTCGTAGGCTTGTTTCACTGTCCCTAGAATGTATTCTGGATCTACCTTACTTGGAGACCGATTCATTTCTAGGTTACTTGGGATTATTATTTCACCGACATCCCTCTAAACTTAGCTTTTGAACTAGTTCCCATGCACTTCCTCTGTCACTAAAGTCCTTCCTTGATTTATTCTTGGCTAAATTACTTCATCATTTCCCTTCCTTACTATGGCATCCAATTTTGAATTGACAACTTATATAGCTTCTGTCATCCCTTTGCAGGATTCTCTACTTAAGTTTTGCAACTTTCCTACCTCATGCTGTAAGCTTCTCTCAACGTTGTCTTTCTCTTGACATTTAACTCTAAAATGACACGAGTTAATCTCTTATTCATTGTCATGACCGCATTGTAATGGTTCTCAATCATTTTCATCTTTAGTTTATGTTTTTCCTCATTTTCCTAAAAACAAATCATATATCTCTCTTCAAATATTTTATTAGCTTCTTCCACCCGAAGTTCAAATATTATATATCTCTCTTCATTACTCGTAAATTTGTGTTCTTCCTCTTAATTTTCTTTCCCTGCCTTTTGAAAGATTGACTCTCTATTTCCTTTTTCAACATAGACTTCTACCAAAACTTTTTTTTCTTTTAGGTTTTCTAGTAATGGTGACCTATCACCTATGTAAATCTGGATTTTATTAAATATGGTCTGCAATCAGATTTGTCATGTTTTTCCTGGCCCAGACTCCATACCTCTCTGGTGAATGTCAATGTATAACAATAAGACAATAGCATGATTGTGATCTCCGGATCTTGTCTACGGTAATCAAGCTAGAACCCTGGATAGCCACAGTAATCATACATGATGGATCCCCAGAAAGGATAGTTGATACCTTTAACATTTCCACAATCAAATTAGCCGTCCAGATCAGATATCGCTCATCATCATTGGCAAAGGCAGATGATGGAGCATTGACGAAGGTTATTAACAGGAACATGATGAGCCAAGACATGGTAGGAAAGAGATGGTGTTGCATTTTCAGAGATGGAATGAGGCTACAGTGACAATCTGCAGGTGTTGGAGCAAATTGAACATGATTTTTTTTCAGCACAATACCGTTCCAAAATCCCACTCGTTAATAGTATGACTGAGTACAGAGTAAGAAGCTTCATGCTGATAGCGGGAAGAAAATATAAAGATTAACCACTTCCTGGGATGTACCCTTAACGTTACTCTAATTTTATCGACTGCCAGGCTGGAAAGTAAGAAGCTTTCCATTTCCCAACCAAAGTTGATCATAACAAGAAAGAAAATGGTCAGCACCAGACGAGCATTTTTTACTCGAGTTACCATTGGCATATAACAGTTTCCTCAAATCTACAGAGTACGAAAAACTGGGTTCTGATGGAAAAATTGCAACACATGATCATTGGGAACACATCATTTTCATCTTCAAATGAACAGCAGCTGATTCCACAGCAGAGTTGAAATACAAGATTTCGCTTAATTTGACTCGTGCTGTAAGCATACATACAGATGTAATATTTATGTGGAAAATTACACTCAATCTAATAATTTGTACTAGACTCAATGCACATTACAAAAGCTGAAGTGAAAAATAAATTACCTTCTCGAGTCAACTAATGCATGCATTTTATTTAAGAAGCTCTTGGTATAAATAATCACCAGACCAATCCTTTTCTTCTAAATCTATCAACACGATCAGTGCTCATCCGAGACTTTTCAGGTTTATTTGGCTTCTTTGACTTCTCAAGCCTGCTATCTAAACTATTTCTAGAGATTACAGGAAGATCACCCAATTCAAAAGTGTCTGAGCTTCCACTCTCAGTTTGTTTGTTCTGATTTTCAGACTCTGTTGTTTTCTTAGAACCATTTGTAGCTGTTTTTAATTTGCCTATGGTCAAAACAAACTTCTTCAGATGTTTGATAAATTCTGGATATAGCTCAAGATTGCAATGCCCCCCTCCATTGATCCACAATGGTTCGTATTTCTCTTTGCAAAGCTCCCAAAGTTGTTTCCCATGAGAGCAATCAACAACTTCATCTGATGTCCCCTGAATTTGCAAATAAATAAATAAAAATCTCTTATATCCATAAAAACATGTTGGCATAATGATTTTATCTCTAACTTCCATAAACATAATTTTGGGGTGATGAGAAAGAAATCTCTCTGACTACAAACTATGTCAGAACAATGGAATGTACATACAAATAACTGCAAAATGAACGTTAAAAAGAAAATTTAAGCTATTGAATGGAGGGTCAGCAAATATCAACCTTTTGTTTTGTTCTTCTGACTGATAGAAGCAACAATAAAATCTATGTTGGACTTGTCTATACAACACTATCTAGTTTAAGCAAGGACATGATTTACCCAAAAGCCAAAGTAGTTTATTGCAAAATACATATCCATAGATGCTAATTGGGCCACCTTTGCACCCTTAGCACATGATGAATTGAAAATTGAGGTTTAAAGAGATCCTCGTTCTGTTATTTTACTTTGTCTTTGCCTTTTTTATTAATTACATCAGACAATAAATGCCACATGAAATGCTTATTTGTTAAGGACCAAATTGATTTATGTTGACACTGAATACAGGCTCATGATGGCTATTAAGAAAATATTTTCCTTAAATTTTTTTCTGGAATGCTAGAATTTTGGTTTATGAGTTATGACTGCAACCAGAGTTGAATCCTGTTGAAAGCTTTTGTTAAACCCGTGAAACTAAAAAATTTCCTTTATTCATATCTTTGAAGGTTTTACAGCTACTAATTTTTTTCAATGATGGTCTAAAATTTTGTAATCTAGCACAAGAACAACATCAAAACCAAAAGACCTGCTGCTTCTTCACACTAGTTGCCAACTCATGCAATGCATAAAATTATGACCCAAAGAGAGATTATAAACAACTCAAAAAAAGAGAAAAAATTGAAGAGGGGAAATAATACTTACATGAATTACGAGAACAGGACAGGTCACCATACCAATTTTGTCAATGTTCTGAAAGGAGAAAGTAACATAAGTGCTCGCACAGAGAATCAAACAGATGTTTAATGGGATCAACACCCCAAAAATTACCTTGTAAATGTCGAACCAGTAAGTCCTTTTGACTGGGTACAATACCCTCATCCCAGACAATATTGGGCTATGCAGAACCACACCTCTCAAATTTGGTAAACGTGAAGAAAGATCAACTGTGGGACCACTACCAACAGACTGACCATACAATATTAGTTGATCATCTTTAACCCCATACTGCTCCTTGAGGCATTTATATGCCGCGTCTATGTCCGCATATGTATTACATTCAGTTGGCTGTTTCAAATGAAAGGTGACAAATGTTGAGAGCAATGCCATATATTACAAACAAACAATGCTAAATGTTTGAGAAACTTAAGTTATACGATGGTTGCATTTGATACCCATCTATACTGCCATAAAATTCTTGCTTTATGGAAGCAGTATGAAAAATATGCAAATCAAAATGCATAAGGAGAACTTATGTTTCATTTTCTGAATTTGAATATCCATGCTCTGAAACAAGGATATAATTATACCAACAAAGCAAACTTAACAACAAGGATATCTAAGCATGCATCAGAAATAGATGTCAAAGGGCATGTAAAATTGCTAAAGTTAAGAGCAGGCATAAAAATTTCTTCCGATCATTAGAAACAAGGAATAGGGAAAGCTGGTTAAACCTTTCCGCTTGATTGCCCATAGCCTGAGTAATCGTATCTGGGAAAATGAAACAGTAATACAAGATTAGAAATCAACCCTGAAGCAAACTACAGTAATAATAATAAAAAAAAAAACAACAAGAAGTAGAAAAGCAACACAATTTTTCAAGAATATGAATATTAATCATTTTTTTTCTTTTTTGTATTCTTTCTGGTTTTTTAAGACAACTATTAGGTTCTTATATGCCTATATTTCTCCATTATATTACAACGGGAACAAGTACACATGATATGAGGTAGTGCTGGAAAGTAAATACCATATCTTCTGCATTGCTTCCATAAGGCCTATCCTAAAAGGTAAAAACCATTCCAATGGTACTTCTGAGATTAAACCATGCCAAGTTAAAACCCAAAATCTACCTTTAAAGACCATTCTTATTGCCATGAAAGTCATTCTGTTTCAGATATGCTAAGAAGAGCAGTAATTTTGTATCAATAGATTCCAGAGAGACAGAAAAAGGTGCATCTAAATGAAAGACTAATCCAATTCACATCAGGATTTGCAATTGCCCCAACCTTAACTTAGTAAACTTCCATCCACACTAAAATTCATATATAATCTTCAACAGACTCTCTCAAGTCCTAATAAATGGATAATATTCAAAATGGTAATTGCAGACTTGTAGGGGGGGAAAACACAACTAAACCTCTCTTTCCACCATTAGAGTTCACTTTCAAAACCAGTTGTACAGAAGTTCCCCTCACCAGAGGCATACATTACTTCCTCCCCATGCAAACAAACTACAAAGTTCACTACTAAAGAGTCTCCCATCAAACTCAACCACAGACATTAAAGACCAAGTCTTTTCTCCATCAACACTAAACCTACACATGGAAAGCCTCTTCCATATGCTTGATGAATTAATTATACTAAAGCAATAAATCCAAGAAAGATACCACCAAAAATGCATCAACCCACCAAACCAACACTCATAAAGTTCAATACTGTCAATTAATACAACTAAAAGAACTAAACCAAACAAAATAATAATAACATTAAAAAAAGAAAAGTAATACTTCAAAAGGAAAGGATCTAACCCCATAAGATTAATGCGAAGGCGATTACTCAATTCAACAAAAAGCTCAAACATTTGACCCAAATCAGCTGCATTTCCATGAGAATATAACAAAGTAGCTGAAGCTCTAGGATGCTTTATATGAACAGCCACGATTTCATTTCCACGCCGAGTCCTCAACTTCAAAAAATCCACCTCATCCTTCCTCGGCACCTCCGGTATACACAGTCTAGTAGTAAAACCACCAGACACGGCGGAGAGAGACTCATCAGTTACCACCGTGTAAGAAGGCGGGTTTGGTGGAAAGAAAGCGAACTTCGCGGCAATTGTTGAAGTGACTCCACCCATGTTGTTATTATCTTCCCTATCATTAGATGCTTTGAATTCCAAAAAAAAAAAGCCTTCTTCAGATCTTAGTAAATTATCAAAGTGGTGGGGCGCGTGAGATGAGGGAGAGTGGCGCGTAGGGTGTAGGGAATGTGGTGATAAAGTTGGAAGAAGGAATCTTCGATTTTATGGAAATGTTTGGAGTTATAGATTTCAGTTGTGTTAGAGAGAGAGAGAGAGAGAGAGAGAGAGAGAGAGAGGGATGGTTCAGTTGGAATTGTCGCCTGACGGCGACTTATTATTAAGAAGGGAAGGACGGGAGGGACGGTAGCTTTATTTTGTACATGAAAGCACAGTATAGCATATAGATAGTACAATATTGTTAAAATCTTGATTTGATATATGATTTTACAGGTTATTATATATTTAACGCGCGAAATCATTTAAAAAAACTTAAAAATAAATAAAATTAGGTTGAAATCAAGTAAAATCATTAAAATCGGGTGAAATCGTGTAAAAACGCGATTTCAAGACCATTTTAACGATTTCATTAGAAAACATATACTGTTGTAACCTTTGCCTCCAGGCTCCAGCTGTCCAGCGGCTATTATTCCATTGGCTATTGCGCATTTTTTCATCTTTATTTCAGCTAATGATACACACACACACACAAAGAACAAATAAAATCTAAATCCCTAAATCTAATCTTTTTCTCTATTAACAGCTCATGACCTCACGCCTCATAGCTTCCTCTTCCTCTTCATCAATAGCGGCAGCGCTCTCCTGGTAATAACTCACGCCTGCCAAACACCGACTCACGCCTCGTGGCTTCCTCTTCCCCATCATTAATGGCTCACAGCTTCCTCTTCATCAACAGCGGCAACGCTTTTCAGTCTTTAGACTGTTCACTTTTCATCAACAACGCTTTCCTCTTCAGTCTTCAACAACGACTTACTCTTCAGCCTTCATCAACAGCGGTCTTCTTTTTTTCCATCATCAACAACTTCCTCTATAGTTTACACTATACACTGTAAGTTGTTCCATTTATAATGTCATTTTGTTTGGTTATTAAGAAAGTTTTATAAAAAGATATGACCTTTTTATTGTTATATGTTGATTAGTTGAACTAAATTTAATTAATTTCTTGATAAATTATTGTGTTTAATATCGGTTTGGTTTGCTAATGATTTAGAGGTGATGAAAGTTTAGATTTTGATAGACCAGAAGTAAACTGTGATAAGAAAAAATGTATGCAACATGAAATTATTCAAATCGGGAAGAAATTTGGAGGATTTTGTGGGTTTTTTTATTAGTATTATTTTCTGTTATGGGCTGATATGTGGGTTATGAACTTTACACCCTTCCTCTTCATCAATATGGTTTTGCTCTATGAATAAGTTATGATTGATGGAACTGGATTTGCAGTTTATGGCTAATTGGTTATGTGGATAGTTTACTGCTTAAATTATATTTGTTTATAGTTGAGCTTGTTGACTAGAGAGGATATCTTCTTTTTCTTGCCCAGATTTCGGTGGTGCAACATGATTACAGTCTAGACGCACTCTGCTTAGAGGATTTATATTACTGGTCATGATTATAGTCTTCTAAATTGTCACTACAATTTTTATAATTGTCTTCGAGCTACTAATAAGGTTTTGGATAATATTGGCTGTATGAATCACAGAGAACAATCTTGGCTAATTTTATTGTCACTATTGATTTATATTACTAGTCATGTATTATAGTACTTTTTTTTAACAAAACATTAATTACAATCATAAAATATTTGGATTGATTACATGGATGAATTGAGTTGATTCTTGAATTGTTGAACTTATGGCATCTAGAAAAAATTCTTCGGGTAATAGGCTTGATGTGGGATAGCAACATGGTATAGATATTGATAAGAATTCTAAAAACGTTCAGTGCAAGTATTGTCAAAAATTATCAGTAGAGGTATTTTTCGTTTCAAACAGCATTTAGCTTGCACTCGTAAGAATGTTGAACCATGTCAGCAAGTATCAAAAAATGTTAAGTAGATGATTTTGGGTGTTTTGGTGAAAAATCTAAAAGCAACTGAAAAAGAAAAGAAAGGCTCATCAATATAGTGGAAATGATGATGATGATGATGATGAAATAAAAGAAATTAGCTCCAAGAAAAAAGGAAAGAGAGCAGCTAATGGGAGTGGAAGTACATAAACAAGCCTAAATCAATTACTAAAAAAGGATATTAGAAAAGAAGCATGTCGATAAATTGCAAGGTTTTTCTACACTAGTGCAATTCCATTTAATTGTGTAAAAAACCCTGAGTTTCTTAAGGCACTTGAATTGGTTGCAAAGCATGGGTCAGGTTTCAAGCCTCCATCCATAATATTAGAGAGAAGTATTTTGAAGCAAGAAGTGAATCAAACAATGAAATTGCTTGAGGAGTACAAGCTAGAATGGAAAAAAAAAAATAGGTTGTTCAATAATGTCTGATAGATGGACAGATAAAAAAAACATTGTATTTGTAACTTTTTGGTTAATAATCCTAAAGGGTAGAGGCGGAGCCACAATGGGGCATAAAGGGGTAACTGCCCCCTTAACTTTTTATAAGCATGTTTATGTGCAGAAATATAAATTAGGAGTTGGAAAGTCCCATGACTAGGAGTTACAAAAAAATATAGGAAATAAAAAGGAGAAAAAGAATACTCTGTATCTTCACGTCCAAATAAAGCAAATGCATGTTTCGTGGAAAATCATCCATTTTTGGATTTTCTAATATGCATTCTATTAAAATAACTACAAAATCTTTTTTCCGGCAACCTTTTTTTTTATATGGTTTAGGCTCTTATGAGAAAAAGATTTTCGATGAGATTGATAATAAAATCATTATGAAGCGGTTTCAAAATATAAAAACTCAAAGAGAATAATTATAATGTTAATTTTTTTATTTTAAAAGTATTCTTAAATTAATTTTATTTGATATGAGTTAGTATATATGTTTCAAATTGATTTTTTATATTTATAATGCATGTCTACATAATAAATAATATCAAATATTTATTAATAATTTACCCCCTTATTTTAAAAATTTTGGCTTTGCCACTGCTAAAGGGATAATATTTTTGTCATCGGTGGATACTTCTAATATGTCCAAGACTACTGATAAGGTATTTGAGATGTTAGATGCCATTGTGGAGAGGATTGGGGAGGAAAATGTTGTCTAAGTAGTCACCGATAATGCTGCAAATTATAAGACAACAGGACAATTATTGATGTAAAAAAGAAAGAGTTTGTTTTGGACACCATGTGTTGCCCATTGTATTGACTTGATATTGGAAGATTTTAAGAAGAAGTTAAATGTTCATCAAGTAACTATTGCTAAGGAGAGGAGAATCACCTCATATATTTATTCAAGAATTATTCTTATTTCCATGTTAAGGCACTTTACGAAAGGAAAGGATTTGATTAGGCCTGCTGCCACTCGATTTGCTACAACATATTTGACTCTAAGATGTTTGAATGATCATAAAATGCAGCTGATAACTATGTTTACTTCCAAACAGTGGAGTTTATGTAGGTTTGCAAGAATAGAAGAAGGGAAATGAACTCAAAATTGTGTTTTGGACAACAGGTTTTGGCATGATGTCACTATATATATTAAGGCAACATATCCTCTAATTAAAGTTCTTCAATTAGTTGATTTAGATGAGAAACCAGCTATGAGTTTTATATATAAAGCAATGGATGAAGCGAAAGAGAAGATACAAATGAATTTTGGTTCTATGAAAAAAAAAGTATATATCTTGCTAATTGTTTATTTCAAATGTTGTCATCTATTAATATGAATGTCTTTAGAAATACTTCCAATTGAGATATTTCTAGATTGTAATGATATTTTTATTGTTTTTTTATATAGTTATATACCTATATGGAATATTGTTGATGCAAGATGGGAACTTCAACTCCACAGACCTTTACATGCAGCAGCTTATTATTTGAATCCTCATTATCATTATAATCCTAATTTTAAGGTTAATGCCAACATTAAATTTTGATTATATCAATGCTTAGAAAGGATGATGCCTAATGCAATTGAAGACTGCAAAATTGACTTACAACTTGAATCATTCAAGGATGCAAAAGGCTTGTTTGGCATTGAGGTTGCCAAGACAGCAAGAGATAAAAAAAAAAAAAAACTCCAGCTCATTGGTGAGATTCTTACAGGGATGAATGTCCAAAATTACAAAGGTTTGCAATCCCAATTCTAAGCTTGACTTGTACTTCATCTGGATGTGAGCGTAACTGGAGTGCATTTGAAATGATGAGTTTTTTTATTTTTTTATTTTAAATGTTGAAATATTTTATAAAATCTTATAAATTTGAATTGTTTATTTAGGTTCATACAAAACGAAGAAATCGTTTGCACCAGAAAAAAATGAATGACTTGGTATTTGTAATGTGCAATCTGAAATTAAATGATAACCAAGTCAAAAAACAAGCTGATGATTTTGGTGTAGTAAATGATTTTTCATTTGATGATGATTGGATAATCGAGGGAAAAAAACATTCAAACTTTGATTTGCTTGGTGCTATTGATAGTGCTACACGAAGAAAAAATGGTAAAGAAGATGAAAGTGATGAAGAAGAAATTCCTAATAATGCTGAAATGGAGAGTCATGGTATTGAAGATGATTTGGAGATTTAAATTGATGACAATTTAGAGAATTCAAGGAGTTTGTGTTAAATAACATTGATAATATTGGTGTTGGTACTAGTAGTAACACTAATGTTCATAATATTGGTGTTGGTACTAGTAGTGATGCTAATAATCCTCTTAATGATAATGATATTGATGAATGTATGAGGAATAATGAGCAAAATGAAGGCAATGAAGCTAGTTTTAGTTTACATGACACACTAGCAGATTGTTTATTTTAAGTTTGTTAATTGTTAGTTACTGAAAGGTTACTTAAATTATACATGAATTTTTATTTGAACCATATATTTTAAGGTGATTGAACTATGTATGAAAAAAAATTTCTTATGATTTTACAATCCGAGTTTATTTTGCATTTTTCGTATTGTGTTAAAAATACGTTTTTGAGAACCTTGGATAGTACGACTTTACTGCCCGCACTAGGATAAAAAAAACATTTATGGAAAAAAAGGTTATAATAAATTTATAGGTAGGATATAAATGTTTGAGTATTTAATATTAATTATTTTTAAAGTATTTTTTTATTTGAAAATATAATAAAATAATATTTTTTTTATTTTTTAAAATTTATTTTTGACATTAACACATCAAAATCATCCAAAAAAATAAAAAAATTAATTTAAAGTAAAATTAAAATTATTTCAAATTTTAATAGAAAACAGGTTGAAACTCAATCTCAAATACTTTTAAAATTTCTTAGTCCAATTACTTGTTTGGCTTGAATTTAAAATTAACTCGTGTGTGAGTTGTTTTAATATGACTTATTCAACTTGGTAGATTTAAAGCAACCTAAATGATCGGTTAAAAAAATATATATTGTTTGGCTTTACAAAATAAATTCAAGAAGATATTTTTTTGATATTGAGACAACAATATATTTGACCGGCCTGAGCTTCGCAACTTAACCCACCAACCCAGCGACCTAGACCATGGACTTTGTTGGATTTAATAACTTTGTTTTCTTAAACCACTTTTTACTTAATGATTGATAATAAAAATAAACACTCATAAAATTGAGCATCAATCAAATATCGGGATATTTGTTTGAGACTGCAACAAACTTATAGAAAAAAATCAAAATAAATTATGAATATCAATTCAAAATCAACCAAATATTGAAGAATAAAATTGAAAAAAAAAA
>Ga0325402_1006094_pt1 | contig 11381 bp, 5 predicted proteins | sample PopdelMetagenome_22_FD_207212 | JGI IMG/M metagenome (GOLD analysis project Ga0325402, IMG submission 207212) | Populus deltoides microbial communities from Bellville, Georgia, United States - Xylem-PdKOR-R3 | ecosystem: Host-associated > Plants > Phyllosphere > Stem > Wood/Secondary xylem...
TTGGGGCTGAGGGGAAAGGAAAGCTTTGGCTGGCGAGAGGGGAAAATGAAAACAAAGGGAAAAAGGCTGGAATCGGGGAGAAGGGAGTGTTGGTGCTATGGTCGGGTGTCTGTGGGGGTAAGTGGCTGAGATGGAGAAATGGAGGGGCTCGCTGGTGGCTGACTTGGGAGAAGAAGATGTTTTTTTTTTAAAGAGAGGAGGGGTTGCGACTCTTTGGTAAGTTGAGGGGAAATCTGGTGAGGGAGAAGAAAGGGAGAGTATCGGCTGGAGGGGGGCCTTGTGTCCGGCGGGTTGGTGTGGCAGAGGGCTTCCTTGCGCGGCAGCTCTTTTTTTTTTCAAATGAGGGTGTGTAGCCGGCTGTATGGGTTTAGGGTTTTGTGAATGCACTAATTTTTTTATAATTGTTCTTTTTTTTTGTCCATTTTTCTCCCTCCTTTGTGTATATGGCTGGATGTTCATTTATATAGAAAATCTCTACACGTTCTATTTAAAAAAATATTGCAATAATTATTGCGGAGATTATCTTCTATAACCAGCACCAACAAATTCTATATATATGGTATTTTTTATTGCAGTAATTATTTTATATAACCAGCACGAATCAAATCATATATTTATGATATTGAAGTAATTATATATGATTCAGTAATTATCTCCTTGACATATTGCTTCCTTAACCCTGATGCTCTATGTTCTTGCCATATGTAAATCTTTATTTTTTTATTTTTTTGAAAAAAAATTATCAAAACATGGGTCAAATTTTGGGTAGCAACAATGTACTTCCCGTTCCACAAATAAAGCGCATAAACAACCTTTTGGTTCAACAAGTTTTCAAAGTTACTCTCCACTTGACATTGTATACACTGATGTTTGGGGTCCTGCTCACATTACTGGGGTTTGTGGTGCACGGTATTATCTTCTTTTCGTGGACCATTATACCAAATATATGTGGTTCTATCCAATGTCTGCAAAATCTCAGGTGTCTAGTATCTTTCCCCAATTCAAAATGCTAGTGGAAAAACGATTTCAGTCCACCATCAAAGCTTTGTACTCTGATAATGGTGACGAATTTCTAAAGTTAAAACCTTACTTGTCCAATCATGGTATAAGTCATTACACTACTGCTCCCCACACTCCCCAACAAAATGGTGTTATTGAAAGACGTCATCACCATTTTGTTGAAACAAGTCTCACCTTGCTTCATGATGCCTCCTTACCTCTCTCTTATTGGCCTCATGCTTTTCAAACTGCTGCTTATCTCATAAATCGTCAACCCACTCCTCTCCTTCAAAATAAATCCCCATTTGAAGTTCTTTTTCATCAACAACCAAATTATCTCAAATTAAGGAAATTTGGATGTTTATGCTATCCTCTCACCAAGCCATATAACACCCGTAAGTTACAGCCTAAGTCCACTCCTTGTGTTTTTATAGGATACTCACCAACCCAAAATGCTTACGAATGCATTGATCTCTTAACTGCTCGACTTTATGTGTCCAAACACGTACTATTCGATGAAACTCAACATCTAGTCTCAAAAATCCACCCACCTGGACATTTATCATCCACCCACTTGCCCAACCATAACCATCAGTTTCTCAAACCAATTACATGCCCTGTAATCAGCTCTCCTACTCCTCTCATTCCTGTGATATCTTCGCCGATCTCCACTCCACCATTGGAATCATCAACAAGTTTGGACGCTGTTACTGCCTCCTCCGCGTCATCTCCAGGTATTTCCCCATCTCACTCACCTTCTATTTCTGAGTCAATTGATAATCTGCATCATGAGCATCTCACCTCTAATTCACATGTTTCCCCTGCATCTACTGTCCCCTTGCCATGTTCAGCATCAATTGACAGTATTCCAACCCGTAATCACTCTATGACCACTCGATCGATGAACAATATTTTCAAACCTAAACAATTGAACACTGTGTCCAAGCATTCCCTTCCGCCTTCCCTGGAACTAACTTGTGTGAGCCAAGCCGTATCTCATCCTGAATGGCGTGCAGCCATGTCTAGTGAGTTAACAGCCCTAATGAGTCATGGTACATGGGATTTAATTCCTCCTCCCAAAGACTGTAAGCCCGTAGGTTGTAAGTGGATTTTTCGAATCAAACGCAAGGCAGATGGCTCGGTTGAAAAATTCAAAGCCCGGCTTGTTGCAAAGGGTTATAATCAGGGTCCTGGAGTTGATTATAAAGAAACCTTTAGCCCGGTTGTTAAACCAGCAACCATTAGAACTGTGTTGAACATTGCTGTTATGAATGGGTGGTGCTTGAGACAATGGATGTCAATAATGCTTTCTTACATGGCATGTTGTCTTAAACTGTTTATATGTTGCAGCCTCCGGGTTTCAAAGATCTGTCCAAACCTGATTATGTATGCAGATTAAATAAAGCCATCTATGGTCTCAAACAGGCTCCTAGGGCGTGGTATTCAGCTTTGCGATCTTCACTTTTGCAACTTGGTTTTCAGAATTCTACAGCTGATTCCTCACTGTTTATCTATCGTCATAACTCAGTTATTTGTTATGTGCTTGTTTATGTTGACGATTTGGTGATTACAGGCAGTGATACTCAGTTCGTAGGACATGTTGTTACTTCTCTTGGCACTTGGTTTTCCTTGAAGGATATGGGCTTACTTCACTACTTCTTGGGAGTTGAAGTCATTCCTACACATGCAGGTTTATTTCTCTCCCAGCACCAGTACATCAGGGACATCTTGGAGACTCAAAACATGGCTGGTGCCAAGGACATTTCCACCCCTATGTCCACTACTCAATCTCTTCATCTCCTGGATGGAACAACATCAGTGGATAGCACCGAGTATAGGCGTATTATTGCAGCCTGCAATACCTCTCCTTAACTCGTCCGGACATTTGTTTTGCAGTCAATAAACTGTCTCAATTTATGCACAAGCCCACGGTCACTCATTGGGCTGCCACCAAGAGGCTTCTTCGCTATCTCAAGCGAACAATTTTTCATGGTATTCATATCCGGAAAGCTGCTGCACCATGTTTAACAAATTATAGAGATGTTGACTGGGCTGGTAACATTGATGATCACACGTCTACATCGGCTTACATTACGTTTCTTGGCTGCAATCCTATCTCTTGGAGTTTGAAAAAACAGAGGGTTGTTGCTCGATCCTCTACGGAAGCTGAATATCGTGCACTTGCTAATAGCGCTTCAGAAACACTATAGCTTCTTGCACTATTTCATGAACTTGGATTTCCATTGACAGTGCCACCTTCTCTATTGTGTGATAATCTTGGTGCAACTCACCTTAGTTTCAATCCGGTTCAGCACTCAAGAATGAAGCATATCCAAATTGATCTTCATTTTGTTCGTGATCATGTTTAGAATGATATTCTTCATGTGCGCCACGTCCACACTCAAGACCAACTTGCAGATCTATTAACCAAGCCACTGTCTCGGACACGAACTGAATTATTACGAGCCAAAATTGGCCTTGCTGATGGAAGTTCAATTTTGCGGGGGCATATTAAGGAAGTTGCTAGGAAATCTGCGGATGCATGATATCTGCAAGTGATTGCAGCATCACTGTGACGGAAATCTGCTACTGATTTACATCACCAAGTCTACAATCATGCTTGTGAATTAATACAAATATTCGGTCCATAAATAGTTTTTGATTGCTATAATCTTTCCTTAATAGAATATATAATCGTTGTAATCGTTAGTATATAATTATAGGCTGAGCATCAATAATGTTATGTTGAAAATTACGTTGTAAACTTCTAAGTGTATTCTAATACTCTTTATTGTACTCCTCTGGTACCATCATACTTCATGGTAGTTAATTCTTCTATAAAAGGGCTTGCTAGTGACTTGTCAACCGATCCTTCACTGAATTCATAAATTCCTTAGCATTTTTCATCTATAATTGAGAGGTTTTGATGTTGTTCGCCGGAATGATCCTCATTAACGTCAAACTAAGCATGTTTGACCTCTCTCCGGCTTTCATTTCAAAGACTTGTTCATCAGTGTTGTCATCGGTAATAGCTTGGGTTTTATTCGTCAAAAGTGAAAAGTCCAAATCCAAAGTGTTAACCAGACTTGCCCATACCATTAAGAGAATTTTGTCCCGTTGAGAACCAAAACACTTGGAGTATATGATTGCAACACAGTGGGGATTAAGACTAAAACTTTAAAAAACATTCTGACAATGAAGCTTAAGTCTATAATATAGAATTTTATATATAATTCTAAATTAATAGACTATTCATGTCACCTTGGGTTCACCTCTCTGGGCAAAAACCTTATATAGCGCATGCATGCATTGTCCACTCCATAGATGCAAAAATATTAATCACCTTACCGTTTGATATAATTTTTAATTACTACTTAAAAATATTAATCACTCTATCCAATTCATAACTAGTTAAAATGACTCTTCTTTAGGCTAGCACCATTCTCCTAATTGTTGTCTTTAAGATCATAATTTATGACTAATCTTTTATTTGATTTAATTATATCTATAAGGTTTGGTAATCTAGGTCACTTTGGCGACAATTACACTAATAAATCTCACAGTGCTGGATTAATCACCAATATTATCTAACTCTTTTATTAAGTAAACTTTAATGTTATCATAAAAAAAATAAAACTTAGAATATTATGGCTACTCTTAATAGACTTCACAATTCACCCTTCTCGACTACCCATATTTTTCTATGTTCTTAATATATATATATATATATATATATATATATATATAGCAAGAACCATGCTCCGCTACCAATTGAAAGAATAATTTATGTCATGAATATTAATGACTAGAACAATAATGAAATGAATTCAATCGGGCTTTTTTATACCAATTGAAAGAATAATAGTTATTAACAAATGTGTGGCTAAATCATGTAGCCACACTCATAGAATATTATTCACCATAATAGTTTTTTTTGCATATTTTGTTTATTTTTTTTAATTTTATAATCTAATAACTTAATTTTTTATTTAGTTTTTTTTATCCTTATGTTTTGTAAATTGTGCTTTATATTTTATTTTTTTATACTAGTTTATATATTAGTTTTATGGGTTTAGTTTTTTCTTCTTCTTGAATTCAACCTTCAACATTTCGTCTTTTGGAAGTTAAGCTTTATAATTTTTTTTATTTGCATTTTATGAATTTATTTTGAACTCATGACTCAAATCGCGAGTTTAATAAATTAACTCGATTTAACTCGGGTCAATTTTTTCGATTGCTCTTTCTAATTATTTTTTTGATTTTATCCTTTAAGATTGGGTTGGTTGAATTTTGAGCTTTCTAAATTTTTTTTATTTTCTTTATATAAAGTTATTAGAATATCATGACCTGTATCACAAGTTTAGTAGGTTGATTCTATTTATTTTTTTTGGTTTCTTTTTTAATTGAGCTCTCAGCTACCCATTGAAAGAATAATTTATGTCATGAATATTAATGACTAGAACAATGATCTGAAATTCAATTGGGCTATTATACCAATTGAAAGAATATTAGTTACTAGAAATAAATATAAAGATCATTGTGATAGGTTGTTAGGGATTATTTTCCCATATAAAGCAAAAAAGCATATCCTAAGCTGTCATCATGTCTATTCAAATATTGAATTATATTTTATCCAGAAAGAAACTGTTAATTACAAGTATACAAATTCCAAGATATATAGCAAATTAAGGCACGTCCTGAATAAAAATGCCGAATATAATAATGTCCAAGTCCAAGCCATCATGCTGGATTGCAATGTGTTCTTGGTGCAGCAGTATTGCTCATCACGTTGCTCACCCCTCCTCTCCTACTGTGCATACAATTAGTCTCCCTTTCCTTTCTATATTTTATTTATCAGATTAGTAACCCAATCGGGCAAACAGTCCTATAAAAGGCCATGATGATGGTAGCGTCCCATATCAACAATCTCAAGTTCTATCCCTGTCCTCTTTGCAATGGCTCTAACCCATTCCTCCTCCGCCACCTTCTTCCTCCTCTTGTCATTGTCAGTCATTGCCTCCGCTGGCGGTTACGGCTATGACCAAAAGCCAGATAGAACCAAGCCAAATTATACTTACAACCCAAAACCACGGCCAGACACTTCCAAACCCAAGTATAGTTATGACCCAAAGCCACGGCCAGACGTTGTCAAACCAGACCTCCACAAACCATATTACGACTCCAATCCGAAGCCAACCCTCCCCAAACCAAAATTCACAGAACCAAAACCAGACAAAGGGTATGACTCAAAACCATACCTTGGCCACCCAACCATCCCCAAACCAGACACTGCCAAGCCAAATTATGGTTACAACCCAAAACCAGATGTTCCCAAACCGAAATTGACAATGCCAAAACCCAACTATGGTAATGACCCGAAACCAAGGTTGATCGTACCCAAACCAGACACTGCCAAGCCAATTCATGGTTACAACCCAAAACCAGATGTTCCCAAACCAAATTATGTATATGTTCCAAAACCAAACCTTCTGAAACCAAAGATGACTGTACCAAAACCGGATCATGGTTATGACCCGAAAGAGAAGGTTTATGAACAACCAAAGTCAACTACACCAAAGCCAGAGATTATCACGCCACATGATGGGTATGCCCACAAACCAAATCTCCCGGAACCAAAGTTATACATACCAAAACCAAGTAATGACAAATTGGACTATGAGTATAGCCCAGTCGGCATAGAAGGTTTTGTCCTCTGCAAACAAGGCTCTAACTATACCCCTATTGAAGGTAATCTCTACACCCTCTTTATTCTTCCTCGGATTCATTGTAATAATTTGTTTCTCTTGTATTATTATTCTTACAGACGCTGCTGCTCAATGATATTCTTTTTGTTATGTTTTCCTCACAAAACTATTTTTTGTGTGTGCAGGAGCTGTGATAAGAATAGCCTGTACTGCTGTGGACCAGTATGGTTACAAGAAAGCCCCTTTCTCCTGCTTGACAGAAGCAACTAATGCAAAGGGTTACTACTTCAAAACATTGCCAGCTTTGAAGCTCACAGAATGCAAGGCTTACCTTGAAAGCTCTCCATTGAAAACCTGCAACGTTCCAACAGACATAAACTATGGGATTACTGGTGCTCCCCTTTCAGCTTATCACATTCTCCACGACAAGAAAATAAAACTGTACTCTATGAGGACCTTCTTCTACACCTCGACGAAACCTACATCAACCCCTGCTGGTTATTAAATTGTCCTCTCTCCATGACTACAATTCATCTATTTTTTACGTTGTTTAAAGCTGTTGTAACGGCTTGATTTCCTTCTTGTTGTTTATGGGCTTTTGTCTTGATGATCAGTTTCATTATCGGGAGAGTTTTGTGATAAAAATTCTTCAATTAAGATTTTTCTTTTCTTTTCTTTTTGGGAGATTAATGATGTATCAGTGTCACCAAATATTAATGAACCACAAGGTCATTGATTTTTTTTCTTATAAATAAATAAATTAAAGACTAAACTTTTTTGTATTTTGTCCTCCGGTTAATTTTATCATGTTTCCATTTCAATGTGTGCGTTTATGAATACTAAGTTACTTGGCATGTGCTTAATAAATTTATTATTTAATTAATTTATTGTATTTAATTTCTATTTTTTGATAAGTTGTTTATAATTATTTACAAATGAATTAAATGTTTATTGAATATACATTTACTTGATTTCCAAATAATTATATATGAATTTCTATAATTATAATAAATTAATTATCACATAAATTTATATGGTTGAGGAGTGATTTAAGTAGATTATTTTTAAGGTTGACGATGTTTTTCAATGAATAATAATAATAATAATAATAATAATAATAATAATAATGTTTGGGTTGTTTTATCAGGGTCTCTACATACTCTGATTTTTTTCGTTAATATTATATGCTTTACCAGCAGTAACTTATATAAGTGTGCTAAAAGCAGTAACGGAGCTATGCAATTTATTTCGGGATGGTCATGCAAAAGTCTTAAGATGTTGTGTTTGGTCATTACAATTATGCATACTACAAATTAAATAAATTACCTTGCCTTGTGAGGCAAATCACTGTGCCTTCCCAGTTCCCACTGTATTTTTCTTTTTCTTTTTTCTGTTTTTTTACTTGAGTTATTTTTTTTTCTTTTTAATTTCATGTTCCAATATTATATTTGTTAGGATCTCAGATTGATTTTTTTTATTTTCCTTTAATTTGGCTATTGTGATTCAGAAATAAAAAAAAATATTATGGAATTAGATTGGTAGTCGATTTAAAAAAAAGAATTTGAATTTTTTGTTTGCAAGAAATTAAAAAAGAGGGACCAAAATTAAGAAATAAATAATGATAGGCCTTCCCTTTTTAAGCAAAATATGGTGTCAATTCTGATTCTCTTTCATAATTGTTTTTTCAATTTGATCCTTCAATGTTGTGTTGATTGAAGTTTTTGATTGATGGTTTGTTTCGATCAAGTTTTTATGTGATTATTTGGATCTTAAAAAATATTTTATTATTGGGTTGATGGTGGCATTTTACAAAAGTAATCCACTTTTATTGTTTGAAAGGAATTGAAAATGAAAGAACCAAAATTTAAAAAAAAAAAAGAAAAAGAAGAAGAAGAAGAAGAAAAAGACCTTTCTTTTAAATAACTTTTGTGTCACCATCACCTCTTGCTTTTGAGATTTTGTTAAATTTATTTTTTTTGTCCATTTAGTTTGTAAATTAAACAGTTTAGTTTAAAACTTTATATTGCTCACATTTTAGTTCATGAGTTTAAGAAAAGAGAGATACAAATGAAAGAGAGAGATAGAGTTGACAAATGATCACTTTCTAGTGACTAGACATGCTAATCTTGGTGTCAATAATTTTCATTTAACGATGAGAGTTCTATTTTGGTCTTTTTTTTTCTTTATCTTGCCAAAATAAAGTAGATCTATCTTTAAGATTTTCTTTTTGGATTTAGGTTAATTTTTCATTTTTTTCAACTAGTTAAATGTTGATTCAATACCAAAAATGAGTTTTTTAGGTTCTTAGGGTGTTTTTTTTTTTAAAATACAAATAGGTGAAAATGTATTTTTTTAATCTTTGAGTTGGTTGCCAGCCTTTCCAATCACATGTGGTAGCCATAATCTTAAACAACAAACATGTTGCGCACTGTTTTTTCCTTAAAAAAATGGATGGACAACTTAAAAAAAAATTAAATAAGGCTTGGAAGGTGCACTCTGCTTTTATTTTAAGGCCCATGCACGTAGGGTCACCAAGCCTGTGTGTCTAACTTTTTTTTTATTCATTTGATTTTTTTTAATTTCAACTTTCAAGATCGGTTTTTATTGTTTTTCTTAGTATTTTTTTTCAAATGAATCCTTTAATATTTTTTATTTATTTTGAATTAGGCTTTAAAAAAATTCTTTGTTTTTCAATTGAATCCTTCAACATCTATTACCTATATAATTTTCATTTTTTTTCCTTTTGGGTATTATATTATTGACGATGTCCTAAAAAATTCAAGTAGCTTAGGAATAAAGTTTATGTGTTGGATAATCAGTTAATCTCTTAGTTCTAGCAATATGATTCATGTTCTCTTGATAAGGTGTTTGGTAGCTCATGACTCGAATCATAAGTTTAGAAGGCTGACTCTATTTATTTTTTCAGGTTATTTTTTAATTAAATATTTTTTTAATTGGATTTTGTAATTGTTTTTCTAATTTTCTTTCTATGGAGTTATCTCAAACTTATAAATCGAGTCACATGTTTGACATGTTTACATAGGTTGACTCAATTTATTTTTTTAGTTCCTTTTTTAATTGAATATTTTTTCAATATCTCCCACCAATAACTCAATCTTCTTCTTTTTTATTTAGGTATTTTTTTTTATCCTTAAATATTAGGTTGTTTAGAAATTGAGTTTTGTAAATTTTATTTAAATTTGTTTTCTGAGGAGTTATCTTGATTCATGCATTTAATATTTTTTAATTTTAATTTCAATATTTAATATTGGTTCTGTTGGAAATATTGTTCCATAGTTTTTTTATTTTCTTTTTATGAAGTTATTTCAATCTTATGATCTACGTTACGAGTTTAACAAGTTAGCCCATGTTGAATTGTATTTTTTTTGTCTTGTTTTTTAAGTGATCTTTTTTATTTCATCATTCAACATTGAGTTAGTTAAAAATTGAGTTTCATAATTTTTTATATTTGCTTACGAAGGAGTTATCTTGATCTCATAACCAGAGTTGTGGGTTGACAAGTTAACCTGAGTTAACGTGGGTTATTGTTTTATTTTAATATGTTTTTTTTAATTTTATCCCTTCAACATTTAGTTGATTAGGAATTGACCTTCATAATTTATTTTTATTTGCTTTCTATAGAGTTATCTCGATCTTATGATCCAATTACAAATTATTCAGGTTAACACAGGCCTATCCAATATGTCACCGTCTTAATATTTGAGAAAAATATCATCTAATATGTTGTTATATCAGTATTTAAAAAAGATGTCATCAAATATACATTATATTTTGAGTTCTTAAATAAATTTTTATATTAAAAGACACGTTAGCAATGCCTGGAAATTTATTTATTTTAACAAAATTGATCTCACTCATACAATAATGCATGCCAATAATCTAATAATCTAGTAATATTGTATAACATAATGCGGAAATAAAATAGTGACATCAAATATGTACAATTATAATTCATGATATCTGATGAAGAAATCTTTGTATCTTTGTTTATAAATATTCAGTTATTTATTATAATTTATTTGATTTTTTTTATTAACATGGATGTTCGGGCCTGGTTGCTTGCAACTCGACTAATCCCACAAATCCTGAAATTAACGACCATGTAAGTTTTTTGTGGCTCTGAGGTTTGTAAGACTCGAACTGGTGATCTCTATGGAGCAAATTCAGAGCCTGACCAGTTGAGCTACACTCTTCAGGATTAATGAAGATAATTATCGAGGATAATCATTCATCATTATCACTTAAATTTTTTTTATAGATAGTTTGAATTTTGTAAATTAAATTTAATTCACATGGATAGATCAATTTTTATGTTTGAATTCTGAGTTCTAGACGAAATTCAATTTATAAAAAAAAACGCAAGATTCTCTAGTATGCTATGGTAATTCCTCTCAACAACAACATTCAAAAAATACCACTTTTCAATGCAGAAAACAGGATAAAAAAAGTAAGAAAGAAGAGGTTGGTGATTAAAAACCTTTAACAAGTACGCAACCTTTCTGGTGTCAACTTTTCTTCTCTCTTAATCTTAGTTTGTACAGAACTTAATTCAGAGACGGGTTTTGAATCAACTTTTCTTCTCTCTTTTCTTCGTTATTGAGTTTTTTGCACCCCCTAACTTTTGAAGCCACACCTGTTGTGCTTCAACATGCTTCA
>Ga0325402_1006097_pt1 | contig 11379 bp, 7 predicted proteins | sample PopdelMetagenome_22_FD_207212 | JGI IMG/M metagenome (GOLD analysis project Ga0325402, IMG submission 207212) | Populus deltoides microbial communities from Bellville, Georgia, United States - Xylem-PdKOR-R3 | ecosystem: Host-associated > Plants > Phyllosphere > Stem > Wood/Secondary xylem...
CGAGGCTGATAAAGAAGAACTATTCTGGTGAAGAAAGCTTAAGGCACATCATCCACCTGTGTAACCCATGACCCTGAGCTTGGTGTTCTTCACTAGATCAAGCAATATCATTCCTTCTCAAAGTTGCCATCGAGTGGCCTCAACTATAGATTGAACCTCGTGTCCATGCATTTTTGAAAAATCATGTTGATGAAGTCCTAAAAATCCAAATAGCTTAGAAATAAAACTTTCAGGTTGAACAGTCAGTTAATCAATTGATCCTAATAATTTCATCTATTCTCCTTAGCCAAAGTGTTCTTTAGCATATACTTGGTACTTGGTAGACCATAATGACTTATAACTACTACCTGTAAAATGTCCCATTTGGTGAAGGTTAAGGCTCTCTTATACTTAAATAAATATATTTTTATTGAGAGAAAATATAATAATATTCTAGAGAGAGATGCTTTGAAAATATATATGCAGTAGAGAATGAAGATTGTGAATTTTTAATTTGAAGGTCTCATGGTGTATTATAATACCCCATAAGTCTTGTCCTTTTATGAAGATGAGGGTTTGAAATGTAATTTTACTCTGATAGCATATAATGAGGAATAAATATCCCTTCCATCTAAATTCATGTTTGATGGAAATATGGTGGGTCCTTGGAGGACTTTTAAACAACTAAAAGGTATAGGGAGATTATAGTCTATGACGTCAAATGTAACTAAGCCCATAGAGGCTGAGTTCTTCCCCAAAGTTAGACTCAAAAGAGGTTGGTCATTCCCTTAGGCGTACCCAAGAGAGGATAGTCATTACCTTGGACTTGACTTACTGCTAAGTCTAAGTACCTTGATTTTGACATGTTTGTCAGACCCACGTTACCTGGACTTGGCTAAATACCAAGTCCAAGTAACTTGAGTTTAGCATGTTCGTCAGACCCACATCACCTTGGACTTGGCAGATGACCAAGTTTAGGTACCTTGGGTCTGACATGTTTGCCAAACCCATGTTATCTTCGATTTGGGTGACTATCAAATCCAAGTGCAATGGATTTGGTTTACTGCCAAGTCCAAGTGCCTTAGGTCTGCATGTTTGCCAGACCCACATTATCTTATTCCCTTGGGCGTGCCAAGGGAGGATGGTCATTTTCCAGGGTGTGCCCAAGGAAGGATGGTCATTTCCTTGGGCATGCCAAATAAGGATGGTTGTTATTTTGGAGTTGACTAACTACCAAGTCCAAGTACCTTGGGTTTGATATGTTTACCAAACCTACATTATTCTAGATTTGGCTAAATTTCAAGTCCAAGTATCTTGAGTTTGACATGTTCGCTAGACCCATATTACCTTGGATTTGGCTAAATACCAAGTGTATATTAGGCCTGGCATGTTTGTCAAACCCATGTTATCTTGGACTTAACTGACTGCCAAGTCCACAAGCAATGAACTTGGCTGATTGCCAAATCCAAGTGCTTTGGGTCTGACATGTTTGCCAGACCCACATTATCTTATTTCCTTGGGCATGCCAAGAGAGGATGATCATTCCCTTGGACGTTCCAAGAAAAGATAATAATTCATTTGGGCGTGCCCAAGGGAGGATGCACATTTCCATGAGTGTGCCAGAGGCTTGGCAGTGTGCCAAGCCCAATTGTGTCTAGGTCTAGTTGGTGCCAGAGCTAATGTGCTAGGGTTTGACACACTGCCAAGCCCAATCACGATTGGGTCTCGCTAGTGTCTGACTTAGTGTTCTAGAAATTTGGCACACTACTAAAACCAATCGTGTCTAGGTCCAGTTAGTGTCGGGGCTTGGCACACTGCCAAGAAAAATCATGGTTGTTGTTTGGCTAAAATCAGACTCAGCATTATCAGGGCTTGGCACCAATCGCCTGTGGGTCTACCAGACCCAGCGTGCCTAGGTTTTGGCACACTACCAAGCCCCCACCCGGGGCATGCTCATTCCCTTGGGTGAGCTCAAGGGTCATAAGGTTTTTTAGGCCTATTAAAAATGAGTTTATTTGTAGCCCCTAAGTTTTTGTGATATTGATATGCAAAGACTTGTAAAAAAATACTCGGTTATTATGATGAGTTCGTTGAATTTTCATTGTGTGAAAAAAAGGTGGAAACCTTGGGTGATATGTTAGAGAGCCTGTGTGGAAGGGGATGCATCATAGTAAGAGAAAGAATTTTTAAGTATATAGAGGGCATGGAGAAAATCATACTTTAAAAATTTCCCTGAAGGGTAAGAGAAAAACATAAGGAATGAGTCTGTACTTAAAAATATTTCTATGTGGTCAGGGGAACCCATTAGAGGAAGTCTACTCACTTTCGAGAACTCCTATCTCTAAACTCATCGAGCATGGAGTCCATTTAGAGAATTTATAAGTGGTTAGTGTGAACCCAAAAAGGGTGAACGTATACTTATAAATTTCTAAGTGATTATAGGTTTTTTGGAGAGTAAGAGTTTGCAGCTCTTCTAACATTGTTATGGGGCTTAAAAGCCCTCCACTAAAGAGTGATCATCATGATTATTATTATTATTATTATTATTATTATTATTATTATTATTATTTAATAGGGTATGGGAGCCTTCTATTGAGAGTGGTGATTACATGATGTTGTTATTTATACTAGGAAGACCAAATTCATCCCTTGAAGAGTGGTGCATATAACATTAGAGAAACCAAGTTCATCCCTTGGAGAGGATGCATATAGCACTGGGGAGATTACATCTATCCCATGGAGAGTGACACATATAGCACTGGGGAGACCACATATATCTCTTGGTGAGTAGTGCATATAACACTAGGGAGATCACATATATCCCTTGGTGAGTAATGCATATAGCATTGGAGAGATCATGTCTATCACTTGGAGATTTCCCATGGGGAAAACACATGCCATCCCCTGGGACTTCTCTAGGGCTACCGCCTTTAGGGATCACCTAGAGAAAATAAATCCATTTTGAACAAGTCATTCATATATAAGAAACTTACATTCTTATTAAGGATGATACGTCCTAAGATGATGTAAGTGATAGGTATGGTAGAGGTTTTTAGAAGGAAGATATCTTGAAGGTGGCACTAAGATGTTTGCTTTGACTTCCATGATTACTTCACTTGGAAGGTCATTTATATTGGTTGTCCTTATGAAAATAATGAGGTCCATGTCATAACAAACTAGCCTCTTCAACCTGTATATGATTTTTCATAAATTGTTTCACTTTAGACAAGCTTTTTTTTTTTTTATAAAGCATAAAGTTTTCTCTAGAGGGTATGCTCCTTTACTTGTCGTATCAAGGCTTCTAAGGCTATAGCTCAAACAATTCTTCCACCTTGAGCATTTCGGCGTTGAATCTCCTTAATACCTATGTATACTCATTCTCTTGTTGAGCAACACTGAAAAGCTTCGTGGAGGTTTTCTTGGCGAGTATGTCAGTGCTAAAGCTTGCCACTAGCTTGGCATATAGGTCACTAAAACCTTCAATAAAGTTCGGTTTGTTATACCAAGTACGTGCAGATTCAGGTTGTAGGGAATATCTTGCACATTTAGTCATGGTCTTGGATGATCAAGTCCAAGTTGTTGAGTAGATTTTGCACATGCTCTATTAGGTCAGCCAAGCTATCATAGTTATCCAAACTTATTTTTATGGAAAAATAATCCTTAAGGAGTCGACTTTTCAATATACATTTGGACATGAGAGAAACCCTCCACTGATGGGGTTATAAACATTCCCCTAGGTATGCTTATGCACAAATTGTCTCCTATTTCTTTGTTTGCTGGGCCATTGAGAGACCGAAGAATTGGTGTAGAATGACGATTATGATGACCGGTGTCCATCCCATAGTAACTAGGGGAAAATGTTCATCGTATCTTCTTTGTATATGGGTGAGGCAAAGACGTGAGTGGTCCTTTAAGGAACTCCCATGAATGTCATTTTATCTAATCTTTTTTAGGTAGTGTAATCGTCTACAGGCTCTTGGTGTAGCTGATGGCCTTCGCGTTAAGGCATTGTGTTTTGTTGAGGGTATTAAGACTTATTGGAATGGCAATGTCTGATTTTTTCCTCGGGTTGCCAAGATGGCCTGGGTAAGGAGTTGTACCTAGTTAGTGAGTTGTTAAAGCTCTTGCTAGGTAGGAGTGTCCGAGACAACGAGTAGACTTGTCTCACATTCTAGCCCGGGTGAGCAATTATAATTGGTTAATCAATTATTCCTAGCAATCTTATCGCACCCTCGCGGCGGAGCTCGACGACCCTTGATGGATTTCAGGGTCGTTTTTGTTTGTGAATAAGGGAGTTGCCACCTAATATTATGGTCACTATGAACCCTGACTGATCTTTCAGAGATTCTAAGGCAATAGACTGATTGTGTAAAGGGAAGGTATTAGCACCCCTAGTACGCCCTATCTAAGGTAAGCTGCTTGGTGTTTGGTTTGCTTTATAATTGCTATGGTGTTGGTGTTCTCTTAATTAGTTTTTCTATGATAGGTTTGCTATGATGAATGGATTTGGGTTCAAAGTCTAAAAGCAAGAACCCTTGGCCAATATTGATCATACCTTTAGATATGTCTACAAAGTGCTAAGGAGAATCAATGCAGATCTCTTTAAATCTGTGTTTGATTCAAATTAAATTTATTAAGATAGAAATCCAAGGAGATTCAATATGCTTTAAAAGCTCAATTTTCTCTTAGTATTTCATACTCTCATGACTTGTAAACTGTGGGGTCAAAGATTGAAATGTCCTCATCAAGGCTTCTTTTAAAGATGTGTGATGACTTGTTATTCCTAAAAAAATATTTTGGATATTTACTATTTAAGGTTTCTTTATTCAAATATTAATAGTGAATAATAAAAAGTTATTCTCAATAATATTTTGGACATTTATTCATTTAGGATTTCTTTATCCAAACATTAACAGTAAATAATAAATGAATTCTCCCAAAATAAGATTTTTGTATTTTTTAAAATATTGACCAATATCCTTTTGAGTTTTACAAACATGTTGTAAAATCCAGAAATGCAAGAAAATAATTTTGTTGTGTTTAAGAAATCCATGCGAAAACACATTTTCGAAACTTCCAATAATTTTTTTTATATAAAAAGAATATTCAAAACATATTAGGGTATTGACCGTATGCAACACACAAAAAACAATTTTATATTTTTTTTGTCTAAAACACAAACATCACAGTTAATCACAATTAAAATCAACAAACCACGTATTAATAAAATTCTTAAAACTTTAATAAATCAGTTATTAAATTCCAAAAAATATATAAAAACATGTTCTTACATGTTTACAGAAAATACAACATGATTTTATTTTTTCCTAAGATACTTGATCATATACAAATTAAAACATTAAATTTTTTTCTTTCTGATTTTATAATTCAATAACATGTATAAAAAAAAAAAATACAAACACACATCCTTTTTTTTAATATGTTTTTATCATTCACCCACATTTACATGTTACAAAATATTAAAAGTTCAAAATAAATCAAACAGTAATGTCTGAAAATTACAAAAAAAACATAAATAAATCCTCGGGAACAGTGCTGGAACAGTGGCGACATGTCTTCTCTACGAGCTTCGCCACTGGCGGCGCGTGGGTTCACGCGTCGCCGCGAGAACAACCCGGGGAATAGGGGGTCTGTAACAGCTTCTTCCACTCTTCACTTTCCTGCTGGCGGTGAGGAACACCGTCACCTGCAAAAGAAGAAAAACACACAAGCCAGTCGATTTTAATCCTTGTTTAGATCTGTTTCACTTCTGTTTTCTCTCGGTTTGTCGTTTTCTCCTTCTTCTTCTTCAGGTGGTAGGTTTATTCTAGGTCTTCTCCTTCTTCAGATCTGGCGGCTGTCGTTCGTGGCCGCTGAAGAAGCTGTGGAGATGGGCGTGGCTGTCCAGTCAGGAGGAAGGAGAAATGGCGTTTGTGGCTGAAGAGGAAGACCATGGGTCTGTCGCTGGTGGAAGAGGGAAGATCGGTTGGCTGCGGGCTGAAAGGCGGTGCTCTCGGTGGCTGAGAGAAGAGAAGTAAAGAAGGAAGAGGCCTGATGCGTGGCTGGTCGAGTCATGGGCTTTGGTTTTGGGAGGCCTTGGCTGAGAGAGAGAGATTCTAGTGAGAGGCTGCAGTTGAGGATGAAAGGAGTGTGTGGTGGCCGGCTGATGTCTTCTGGAGATGGGGAGGAATGGATCGGCTGTGGGGCTGTTTGGTGGAGGATCTGGGTGTGTGTGGGTTTGGGAGGAGAAGAAGATCGGGAAAAAGCTAGGGGGACTTAAGCGGCTGGTTTTTAGGGAGAGTTGGCGGAGAAGGGAGAGATAGCTTTAGGTTTAGGTCTTTTTTTTGTTACCCTAATTTTCTCTTCTAAAAAATTGCTCTCCTTTGTCAATTTCCCCCCCTGCTTATATAAAAAATTTCTACACATACTATTTAAGAAAATATTGCAATAATTATTGCAGAGATTATCTTCTATAACGAGCACCAATAAATCCTATATATATGGTATTTTATATTGCAGTGATTATTTTCCATAACTAGCACGAATCAAATCATATATCTATGATATTTTATATTGCAGTAATTATATATGATTCAGTAATTATCTTCTTGACATATTGCTTCCTTAATATTAGCCCTGATGCTCTATGTTATCGCCACATGTAAACCCTTATTTTTTTTATTTTTAAAAATTTATCAAAACACAGGTTAAGAATTAGGTTGCAACGAATCTCGTTTATTCTTCCTAGCCAATGTGTTTTTAATATATACTTGGTGCTTGGTAGGCAAAGACGACTTCTGACTAGTTTCTGCAAAATATCCTCTTTGGTGGAGGTGGAGACTTTCCAATACTTAAATAAGTATCTTTTTATAGAGATAAAATACAATAATTTTCTAGAGAGAGATGCTCTAGTTCAAGGAGTTACCACATAGTATTATGATCACTAGGAACCTTAACTGGTCAATAGGGATTCTATGATACGAGACTGGTTATGCAAAAAAAAAGATGCTATCACTCCCTTTAAGTGTCCTACCTGAAGCAAGCTGCATTGCTCATTTTGTCTAAAATTGCTAAGAACTTGTTCTCTCTCTTTTTTTTGTTCTTCCTATCATGTTCTAAACTCTGGCATCAGTGAACAATACCTCAAAATATTTCAAACTCTGACATTGGTAAATATAGCACAAATCTAAAAACTCTGACGCAATGAATAAGTTCGAAAAATTTTAAATTTTTAATAGAGAAGAAACAATTTTTCTATGCCCTTTTCTTTTTGTTTACCCTTTTTTTTATTTGCTCTTTTTAGACAAGAATAAAATAAAGTATTGCACAACAGATTTGTATTTAACAGTAATGGTCCACAAATTGAGCATATATCAGAAAAAAACAAAACACAAAGAAAAAAAATAAAAAAAATACGAAAGGGCCACAAATAAATCCATGAAGATTACCAAATATTTAGGAAATTTTCTAATTTTAAAAAGGGGCTTGTTTGACCAGATATCAAAATAGAAGGGGAATAAAATACATGGACAAGACGAGAATAAATAAAAGGGCCTGAGGCCAGATCCGGCCCACTCTTCCTCTTTAACACTGGGCTGGATCTGGACCAGCCATACGGGCTGGGTTGGATCCAGCCGGCCAGCCCAATCTGGTTACTGGTTCAGCCCAGTAACCCGACCAGTTTTTCCTTTGCAAGCGTGCATGAACTGTTCACGCACGCTTGCTTGTTTTGCAAATGGCCTTGGGACGAAGATCTCGGTGCACCGCCAATTGGATGAAGCTTTTGTTCTCAGTTTCCCCTTCTGTTCTCTGGTTTTTCTTATTCTTTTTATTTTCTGTCTCTCCTGGTCTCTCTCTCTCTCTCTCTCTCTCTATTTTCCTCTTCTCTGCCCTGTCTCTGCTTTTTCTCCCCCTTTTTTTTTTCCTCTCGTTCCTTTCTTTTTTAGTTTTTTTCTTAGTTTCACTTTTTCCCTCTGTCTCTCTCCCTGTTTTCTCTTCTAGGTCCCCTTTCTTTCTTTCTTTCTTTTTCCCGCCTTTTATAGGCGTTTCTGGTTTGGATTTTATCCTTATCTCCCCAGGATACTGATCCTTGTTGTGGAGACAAGGACTTTGGGTCCTTGTGTTCTTGTTGGATCGGGACACCAACAGTTTGGCCATTGCTAGACTGTTGGTGGCGGTTTCTTCAGCTCCCTGGTGCCTCGCGGTGGTGGAGGAAAGTTGGCTGGAATGGGGCTGAATGGTAAACCATTCAATCAAGACCTGGACTAAGGGCGGCGACCGCCTGGCCTGAATTTTTCCGCAGGCGGACTTTCTCCTGTTTGAGACGAAGAAGAAGACGCCATCAACCATATTCAGACATCGATGATTTGTTTAGAGGCCATCAACCGTAATCAAACAACGCACAATTGAAAATTTGAAATTATTTTTGACTTTGAAATTACAATAGAGCATTTCTGTGATATCTGAATCTAGGACAGCTAGCACAACTTTCTACGAAGAATATCTTCTTATTATATCAGAAGGTAGCTTTAATTGGTTAAGGGGCAATATGCTCGATTGGTCTAAGAAAAGAGTATGAACAAAGGGCCACAAGATAACAAGACAAGTTCCTTTATGATTATCTGGAATGCAATTTAGCTTCCTTTTATCATTCTTTAATAAAGTTGATTTATTTAAACTAGGTTTTATAGAATGGACAGGAGGCCATGCAGATACAAATGTCTACTTCAGCATTAATTAAATCTTTCATACAGAACAACAGAAAATTACTATAGCTCCACACTTATTAACAACACTGTTCGCATAAAAGATTGTTGATAGTAAACAGAGATACATGCGACGTTAATAAAATATTAAAAATATTCTATCAATTAAAATACATAAATTAACAGCAAATTAATAATGTCAATTAATATTACAAAGTTAACATTCTAAAGAATGGATGCCTGCTTACGCTTTTTCTTGTGGGGCTTTTTCGGAGTGTGCTCGAAGGAGGAGTCAGAAGGTCGGGGGCTGGTGGCACGGTGAGGATGTGGAGGAGCAACAGCCACGATAACATGGAGGTGGCAGCACCCACCTCATCCACATGGACTTCTCTTGGAATAATAAAATCAGAACATTTTGCACCACTACACAATAAAACCATTAATAGAGATAATTCCAACAATATAAACAAAAAAAAATCATAGGAACAACTTACTTTTCTTCTGAGAAAGACCGTGATGATATCCCCGTAGGGCATTCCTCGCGTAGAAATGCTGCTTGACCCCTTATAAAACATTTACCATTCGTGATTTCAATTTCTGCCTCATGCAAACAAAGAGTGCTTTTTTTCGCGTTAAAAATTGCAGAAAAACTACTTGAGGATTCTTCCATTTCAAAGTAATGAAATCTGAAAGGAAATAAATTAAAATAAAAAAAAAACACCACTGTCATTACCACTTTCTCTATAACAAAACTCTGCAGAGACGGTCAGAAAAATAACATTACCTTGTTCGTCTTCCTCGATTTCCTATTACTGGTAGCGATCGTGTTTTTTTATTGTTATTGTTGTGTCTGGTGTTTTGTTTGTGAGTCATAGGGGGATAATATGAAGTTTATTTAGAGAACAATTAAAAGATGCCGGTTATTATAAAATGAAAGCTGCAGAGAAAGAGTTGATAAGATAGAAGCTGAGGGAGGTGATGGACAAAAGGTAGAGATGTTATGAATACAGGTAGAGTACTGATGTAAACGGATGTCCTATACTACTAGCTCCTGTGTTTTGCATGCCGTCTAGGCTTTTCACCAGGTTTTCTCTTAGCACAGATACGCTTGCATCAACTGCGATATTTTCATGGATAGAGTACTGATGAGATTGTACGGCCACTATTGAGACGATTATGTGTACGTTGGGGAAAGATCTTTTTACTTGGAGAGCAAGCTGGAACCTATTGGTTCGATTTCAAACTACTCATTAATGGTGCTGATCTCTCTGCCTGTCACTTTCTAATGCCACTTTCTTTTGGAAAGATTAGATTAGTCCCCAATTTTTCATAGTTATTCTACCGAGTCTTCTAACGTTTTACTTTATTAATTAGATCCCTATCTGTATAGCTTTTCTCCAATTACATCCTTCTGTTAAAATAACTAGAATTAATATTAAACATTGCACGTGCTTGTTTTCTTACTTAAACTAGTTTCCTTTTGTTTTTTTTAAAGAATATTTTAATCTTTCATATCTAATATTGAATTAATTACTCAATTAATTACTTGTTTGGTCAGAAGATCCTCCGAATATTTTTATTCTTAATAATTGATTAATCTTGATATTTCAAATCTTCTTAAATGACAAAATTCACGTTCATAGTTTTTCTTATATTTAGCGCATGGGCAATCATAGTATAGTATAAAAATTGTTGTTATAATTGGGTATTTTCACACCTAAGAGTTGAGAGAAATTAAGGTAAGTTAAAAATTAAAATGACTACTAAGTGAACTACATAATGTTGTCTCCGATTACTTTTAAGAAATTGCAGAAGGATATCTCGAGAATAGATTATGGTTAGTGGAGAGATTGACAGGTATATCTGTTGTAAAGTGGGCCATACCATGATTGACCATACGTGGATCCCACTTTCTATACAAGGTGAAAAGGTCTTGTCTAAGCAAGGTGTGATCTTTTCGATACTGCTTTGCTTCGTTTACTGTATTGGACTATACAGCCTCGATACGAGATATAAAATAGACTTGTTTTGATTGCCAGAGATGGAGACACGGGAAGTGCGGTGTTTGTATTTGTGGTGGTGGTATATTTTTTTAAAAGATTTATTTATTTATGTAATAATTTTAATATATTTTTAAATAAAAAATATTTTAAAAAATAACCACAAAAACAAAATTAAACATTATGTTAATCCTGTCACTACCTTTGACACGAAAACTATAGAACTTTTACATGCCTCCCTCTAGCCAGAGCATGGAACACGAGGGATGGAGGCTAGGACGAATTAGCAATAGGACAGCCACAAATAAAAAAAATACAAAGAAAAATACGGGAAGCTTATAATCACATTACATAACTAGTGTACAACTATAATTATTTAATAAACTATGCGGAAAAACATCAAATAAATAATTTTAAGATGTCTAAAAAATTTATTTAAACAACCAAAAAATCCTGCTGGGTCAAATATACAAATTAAGTATATTAATCATGTAATTTATGTCAATGTTTAACATTTATTTGTTATTAACAAAGTTATATAAAAAAAAAGTTTCCAAAATAACACTCACATATACAAGATATTAATACTACTTCAAAGTATTTAATAATAGGAGATATAAATTCCATGAACAATAATATTTGAGAGTACACGTCATGTTAATATATATATATATATATATATATATATATATATA
>Ga0325402_1006098_pt1 | contig 11378 bp, 5 predicted proteins | sample PopdelMetagenome_22_FD_207212 | JGI IMG/M metagenome (GOLD analysis project Ga0325402, IMG submission 207212) | Populus deltoides microbial communities from Bellville, Georgia, United States - Xylem-PdKOR-R3 | ecosystem: Host-associated > Plants > Phyllosphere > Stem > Wood/Secondary xylem...
CTGTCATCAAGGCATTGCTTTTTTTTTTCTTTCTTTATTTCACTGCTCTTGGGTCTCCATACATTGGTTTAATTAATGACCTTAAAATTGTTTAAAAGATCATATCATATGATCTGGACTTATGACCAACTAAAAGCTACAATGTTTAATTTATGAAAGAACATAAACAAACCAAAAAAAAACTATAAAATATTTAATGTAATTAATTAAAAAAAAACGAGTTAATTTATCACCCAACTAACAAAATAACAATCCCCCAACACAATTGAAAAAAAAGAAAGAAAGAAAGAAAAAGTTGAAAGTGACTAATCAAGAAATTATTGAAATTTCTCCCTCCAAAAAACCTCCCATGAATTGTTCGTGCAATTATATCGTATTTGGCTTTCCACCAAACACTCGAACTTTTTCTACACTAAAGGGTCTACTATATTTTTTATTATTATTATTTGTTGTTTGTTTTTATATTTTAAAAATTATTTTTTTATTTTAAATTAATTTTTTAAATATATTAATATCAAAAATATTTTAAAAAAATTATTTTAATATACTTTTAAAATTAAAAAAAAATTAAAAAGAATCTCGACCTAACTTCCAAATACCTCGTATTCTTTCAACTCAGAAAAGCAAAAGAGTGCAAGTTCCATTATTGTCCCCATGATTTGTTGACTGATCATGTCTTCCCTTTTCAGCCAATGGGGGGTCCTGCCACTTTCTTTCCTATCGGGGACATGCATGATTCCTTTCTATTGTGGGTCCAGCAACAGTATGCTTGGTTTCACTGTCCTTCATTAGCCACAAGAGCATTTGAGAAATTACGGTTTTTGTATTTCAAAACTTTTTAAAAAAAATTAATTTTTTATTTTTTTATTTTAAATTAATATTTTTTTAGTATTTTCATATTGTTTTGATGTATTCATGTCAAAAATTATTTTAATATATTTTTAAATAAAAATTTTTTTAAAAAACAATCATGATTACATTCGAAGCATCAAAAATCTCTTATTTTTGCACATTCACGTCATAAAAGATAAAAGATGAAAGATGATATATCATATAGTTGATGGTATTCAAGTTTATTTATGGTGATGCTTAAGAATGTAATGTTAATTGCTTTTTAAAATATATTTTACTTGAAAATATATTAAAATAATATTTTTTTTATTTTAAAAAATATTTTTGAAATTCATACATCAAAACGATTTAAAAATATATAAAAAAATAAATTATAGTAAAAAAAATAAAACATTTTTATAATCCAAAAACAAACGGATCTTATTGTGCCCCAAAAATGCAATGCTCTCGGGCATTCATCTTGCAGAACGCTCCTGAAGAGTTTCGTTGTGGTTTATGTGATTTCCCATGGATTAGCTCTTTTGTCTAATTAAAAAGTCTTGCTAGAAGGCACAACCACTACCTCCACACAATTGAAAAACTCATTTGAGTTCCAAAACATGTGTGATGAAAGTTTGGCAGAGAAAAGATGCTGATGCACTTTCCAAAATTCGTCAAGGTTTCTCAGACACAATCTTCCTAAGAATCATGAATTCTTCATCGACAAAGCAAGTGTGGGGCACGTTACGAGATGAATTTCAAGGTTTATATCATTGCCTATCTCAAGAACAGAAGCGTCACCAAAGTTATACCAGAGATTACCCCACTTGAAGCATGGTCAGGACAGATACCTTCAGTCAGACATCTAAAGGTATTTGGATGCCAACTCAAGAAGATACACCAACAACCGTTTCCCACAGATGATCAGGCATGGCGTGCGCCTCGTAGAAATTCCAACTTGTGCACACTGATGTTTGTGGTCTAATGAAAACCCCATCATTAATGGACAACAACAGATTTTTCATCTTGCTCATTGATGATTACTCAAGAATGACTTGGGTCTATTTTTCGAAAGAAAGATCCGAGAATTCAGGGCATTTTAGAAGTTTTAAAGGTCGGTGGAAACCCAGAGTGGTTGTCAGATTCAGGCTCTCCGCAGCAGCAGCAGCAGCAACACATAATACGCTTCTTCCCAATGCATCAAATTTTATGAAGAAAAAAGAGTACATCGTCAACTAACTAATACGTACATCAGTACATGCTGAGAGGAAGAATAGAATAGTGATGGAAATGGTGAGATCCATGATTAAAGAAGGTGTGCTAAATAAGTTTTGGGATATCTCAAGAACAGAAGGGTCGCCAAAGTTATCCCAGAGATTACCCCAAAGCTCAACACACTATAAGCTCAAAAATCAACTCTTCCAACGTATTTCAACCTTTTTTTAATCCCTCTCATGCTAACTTTCAACTGCTACAGTTAACAGCTGTGACAGGGATTTTGAAAGGGGCACGAGGGCATCATATGATCTTGGCCGACAAAGTACATACAACTTTCACCCAATGAAGCGTTTAGCATCATTTGCGAGCACGCGCATCGTAAGTGAGTCTGTCCCTGTCAAATTTATAGTTGCTAGGCGTGACAGCCAATGCTCTGTTTTGGTCTTTTTCATAAACTGATATGCAGAAACAGCTCTGAGATCTCCTACCATCAACGTCCTTGTGAATTAAGATTTTATTTCTTCTTTCTTCTTTGGCTAGAGTTTTTGGGATACATGTACGAATTCTTATACATACAAGGTTGTGATATCAGCTGAGCTGTCGATGAACAAGAATCAAAACGATTAACGGTTAGCATTTTACCTGGCTGGACTGAACTTGATCAGAATAATAACTTTCAAAGAGACATCTATTCTTATCTATTCGATGGATTTGATCTTTTCGTCCACATGAAAGAAATGGCACAACAATTTTCTTCTTTTTCATGTGACTGGCAAAGGAGCAAGCAGAGGAGGATATGTCAAGCACAGTCAAGGAAGTTGGAGTTTTAAAAAAGAGGAAGCTGGGTCCTTTGCGACAGCAGCACCACAGGCCATAACCAATAACTCTTGTAAAATGCGACACAAAAATTTCACCCTGCTCATTATGTCTCACACATACTTCAATTATTACAAACACTGAAAAAAAAAATCCCAGCTTGCCTATCAAATTTATCCTACAACAGACTTCCATTTCAAAACAACTCTAGGATAGTTCAAATAAATAGACTTGGTGGAAGACAATGAAGATAACAAAGCCATAATTGGTAACAGGAAGAGAAAGCATTCTCTCTTGGTGAATTATCGTTGTGACTTGGAAACAAACAATGTTGCAAACTGCAAAATTACAAGGAAGCCATAGGCATAGAATACCCTTGGAACCAAAGAATATTGAAAGATATATAAGTATTGAATTGAATTGACACGCATGAACCAAACCATAGACGAATGCATTATGGGGACACTACACAAATTGCTCTCATCCTTCATACCGAACCAGAAACTCCAAATTCTATATATCCTTTTCTCCAAATTTGGTGATTGGAGCAACATAGAAGTTAAATGCACGCAACAATACGTTTGATGAAGCAATTTCATCTGACACTGAATTTCTGGCTCATACAGCAATTGGAGATTCCTGCAATTCACAAAATAAGGATATTTACGCTTCAACAAAAAGAAAACCAAGACAACAAGTAATTATATGTCATTGCCTCTTATTTCTTAGACTTTGTATTGACACCCTCTTTACAATCGGAAACTATTAATAGACCCTTCATATTACCACCTTCCATCCACTTTCTCTCAGGTAAAAACTCACCTTCATGTGCTCATTTACTTCTCCACTCATTCCCACCCCAACAATACAACCTTCCCTCCATTTTCCCTAATTATACGAAGACGCTTTTCTCCTAAGGAATTGAAGGAAGTGACCTGTAGACAGAACACTTCAAGTGAAGAGAAAAGGGACCCGGAATGCCCAATGAAATCTATTAAGGTTTCTTAATTTTGCAGACCTTTTTCTTTTCTTTTTTGGTCTTCGATCAAAATCCCTCCTTTGCTTGAGATTTTAATGGAAAATCTTAGCACTCCCTCTTATTATTTTCAAACTCTAACATCACTCTCTCTTTTCCCTGTCTTCATCATATTCTTTTTGTTCTACTTTTTCTCTAATTTGCTCATTTTACTGATATATGTGTGTGTGTGTGTGTGTGTGTGTGTGTGTGTGTGTGTGTGTGTGTATGGTGAGTCATGTAAGAGGTGGTTAGTAGTAATTTTAATTACGTGTTTGGTGTTGTTAAACACTACTGATGAATTTTAATGGAGAAAGTAGATGAAAGCTACCAGAAAGATTTACCAATAGTTTCACATGGTAGAGGGAGTCTCAATCTAAACCCAAATATAATAAGGGATCTCTATCCAAATAAACTATAATTCAAGAGATGGTGAATGTATTTCCATAAACAAGACTAAACAAATAGATTTGATATAAAATAGAATTAACAAATTCACTCTCCTCATCTTAAGCCTCAATCAAAAACTAGTTGAGGGATGGGTACAGAGGTTTGCTTTCTCCATTCAGCACTGTTATGGGCTAAAATTCTTTTAGGTAGTTGTGATACTAAAGGTCAATCCCCTAACTTTACAACTCCGAACCCAAACTTCCAATTATAACATTTCTGAGAATATACCACCATATAACAATTTTCTCTCCCTCTCATTCCCTACCCAAACAAAGAAAATACTTCAACTTCCATTTTCCAATTATGAATTCAACCAGGGAGAGAGACTTCCCTTCCCTTGATTCCCCTGCCCCCATGAAATTCCCAAACGCACTAAAAATGCTTCTATTATCCTCCTCTACGATGCATTTGGGTGTCATTTTCTCGCTTTTATATTGGTGGTTCTTAATTTTGGGCTTTAGCTGGCCACCTCCTCTCCTCTCTCCCAATGCTTCAATTTGACGATTGACTTATCCTTGACAATGCCAGACTACAACTAACAGTAAAGCTTTTGAAAATTTGTGTCACCCAAAGCACATGAATGGCTTCATGGCCTTTTGACATCAGCATGAATGCTATGCAGGTTCTAAATTTTAAGTGACATTGAACTATGAAGATATTATATGTTATGATCATTATCTATGAATAAATATATATAGAACAGATTATTTTCAAAGTCCATCTAATATGCTAGCTCCGCGAGTAGAACCTACCTTAGCAGTCAAATTCGAAACAGCCATATTGAACTTTTCTCTTGTTTTTGTACCAGCGACCTGCCCAGCCCTCGCCACCTTACTAAAGGCACCATTTAGCCAGGCTGTTCCAGCACTCACATACCTGTCCCGAATCAAAACAGAACTCTAATGTTTCAATTTTTTTCTTTCCCGGTGTTGATTCACTTCTTCAATTACATTATTAAAACCAAAATCAAATGTCAAGGATAAAATTGTAGTGAAAATAAACGAACATCAAATAATACTAATTGATAAGCCAAAGCTTGTTTAGAGGAGAAAGAAAAGGCTGAAATTGATGGTACAAGGAAGGTAGAATGTAGATAGATCACTTTTGGAGTCATCTAACCAATTTCAAAAAAGCATGAAAATTTTGTGTATTTTTCTAATAGGGTTAGTTTCTACCTAGAGACAGATCTCATCAAGAATTCAATAGAACAAGAAAAGGGCATTCGACCAGATTTAAATGTGTGCAATAAATATGCAAGATGCATCCTCAGAATAAAATTCCTAGAGATGATATGTGACAGTATATACTATTGAAATGGGAAAGTAAGGGAGCAATCATTGAAACCATAAATAGATCACTGGCTTGCACAGGCATGACAAAAATATCTATAGCAGTTGCCAGTTTACTACCCTAAGTCTTCTGAATCACCAGAGAAACTCCTTCAAGCAAGTTAGCAAGCGACTGGGATTGTTACTAAGGCTAGCATGACAAGACTCACAAAAAGGCTCTAACTTAGTAGAAAGTAGTTTATTCTATAAAAAAAAAAAACTTTTTTGGAATTGAATTAATTCTCAAAATCACAGAATTATGCATTGTGTGATATATAAAAATAAAATAAAATATAAAAGACATCACAATTCATTTTATAAGTCATGCCACCAAAGATGAAATCACTACTTCTAAACTTTCCACCACATCTTCCATGATGCAGTCAGCTTTAGAAACAGCAAAATCAGAATTGTTGAAGCACGTTTCTTCTAATATCCATTGTTTTGAAACAACAAGAAACAAGGAGCAAGGGAAACATGCCATGAGGGTGGAAAAATCAGAAAGAAGGACATCAACCAATCCATTCAAACAAAATGCTAGTGTCAACACCTGAGAAGTAGAGAATATAATCTCAAGGAAGAGAGTCTACCTGCTTGATTTTACAGCTGATCCTGTGTCATTTAGCTTCCTTTCTGCTGCAAATATAGCTGCCATTGTTTTATCCGACACATGAAGCCTTTGGTCAACAGACTTCACTTTCTCATTAACTACTGAAATTCCAATCGTCAATTTCTCCGTTAGCCCAACTCTCCGGTCAAAAGAAGTTACCTTCTCAGATGCACTCGCACTCAATCGATGTTTCTCATCAAATGCCTTGGCCTTATTCATTGCATCTTGGCTAATAGCCGAACCTTTTGCTAGCACATTCGTGACTACTTCTTGTGCTCTGCTGACATAGACTCTTCCACTGCCTGAAGGGCTAGTTTTCCCCTGCTATGAGAGACAGGACAGCCTTAATTTACTCCAAATAAAGTTGAAAGCCAAATTTTTAAGGCCTAAATCACTAAACAAGAACCAAGGGTATCTTATTTACTCCAAATCACCATAATTTTTTATAACCAAACAGGCCCATGGCAAGACAAAGACACAGGTCGCAAACCACCTGTCACCCTAAAGCACAAGTAAAATGGCTCCTGGCTACTAAAGACAAAAGAGGTAAGAATATTGACAATCAAGATTCAACTCGCTCAATCATAAAGATAAGCAAGAAGCAACTAGGTATTTCCAGTATTTAATCAAATCCATTTGCAAATAAACAACAACACCAGTCACAAATATGATTGTTCCATAGCAGCAAAAGAAACTTTATTCATGAAAAGTCTCTCACATCCACCATAAATAGATGGATATGTCTAAAAATATGTCAAGTAAGATTATTGCAGATGATTTTGACTACCTCAACATTTGAGGGGAAGTTTTCCGAAGGAACTACAGAGACAGCATTTTCCACGTTCCTTACTTCCTGCATAAATTGCACATTTGCAATCAAGAACAGAAATATTTAGCAAAATCAGTTGAAAAGAGATTTGAGTAATGGGATAGTGGAAAAACCTGTAGCTCACGATTCAGTACATAATTTTCAGCAGGGGTTATAGTCACTATCCGGTCTACTAAAGTTGCTCCCTGCATCACAAACACACAACTCTTACTCTCTACAGCTTCACTATCATCGTGATTACTCATATGATCAATCAACAGATTGACTGGCACCCTCTGCTTTTCTCTATTTCTTCATACTCATTGGAGCCACTTTCCTTTCTAAGGGCATATCCTTCTTTTATTAAAACAGAGATGATAACATAAGACAGACTGGGACCCTCTACTTTTCAAAGCAAAAGTCTTCGTCAAGGAAAAAGCTAAACGAGAATCAATATACTTTCCATAATTGATACTATATTGAGAAAAAAAAATGTACATTCACATCAGAATGGGAAAGAGTTAAAGAAAAGCATTCCATTGCTTAAAGTTTAGAGAAAAAAGAAACAAAGAAACCAGTTCTTCAAATTCAAATTAGAGGGATTAAAGTGCATCACATAACTCATCTGATTTCCCAATAAAAAACAACTCGGATATACAAGTAAATGAAAAGTAGTGAACCCACCGATAACAACAACGCAATTTCAAGTGCTTTAGGATCTTTGAATGTGACAAACGCAGTTTTTGATTGCCCATTTTCACTGCACCCAACAAAACCACAACTTCAATTCAGCAAACATAACAGACAAATAACTCAAGCTCCAATCTTTTTGTATCTCAACTACAAAACCCTGAAACTAGTTTAGCATAATAATTCCACTTTCTTCTTCTTTACAAAGAAGAAGAAAGAAAGTCTAAAGAAAACAAAGATAAAGAACCACTCAAGAAACACTAGGAGTTCAAGACCCATGATGCAGTTTTGCATGTTCTTTCCAGTTTCCAACGCCTTCTCAGCAACCAAACACAAATAGAAAAGCATAAAAAAAGTACCGCTGGATGTGAATGTGTTCGATTTCGCCAGAGAAGGAGAAGAACTCGTGAACCTCTCTCTCACTTGCTAGATCTGATACATTCCTCACTTCTACTGTTCTTGTCTACATAAAGAAGAAATCATTATCTAAGATAAATAAAATAAATCAGAATAGAAGGTTACAAGATTAGAGTTTTTTTTCTTTCTTACTGATTCATCAAACTTCCAACTCAAAACTACCCTACCTGCATTGCTGTAACAAGCATCTTTCTCTTCCGTTTATTTGTATTTCAGAGAGGGAGGAAGAGGGAGGGAGGGAGGGCTTTAATAACTATAAAGAAGCAAGACACCTGACTGACAGGTTACAGTCAATGAAGAAGAATGTAAGCAGAGAGAGGATGCGGTGGTTTTATTATTTATTAGCCTTTCGTTGTGCTAATATTTACGTCTCCTGAAATTGCTCATTAATTTCTTTCTTTATCTGACAATTTTATTACCCTTTTCAAGTCGAGGAACAGTTTAATTGATGCTTCGTCTTATCTTTCAGTGCTTGCCGGCGGTTATGATAAATGTCTGATTTAATGTTTGTTTACAGTCGTAGTTTTTTTTCTATGTGATTTTGAAAAAAAAATTAGAACAAGACTGTATTATGTGATGGTTAATTAAATATTTTTAAATTTATAATTAAAAAAAATGTACACCTGTTCCATAAAAACAATAAAATCTAAGTTGGTATTACAAGGATTGTTTTATAAAATTATTAAGTTCATTAACTTTTTTTTTATATTTTGTTATTTATTTTTTTTGGCATCTCATATAGTGAGGTATCAAATATTAAATATTATTTTTAAAATTTTTATATTTTAGTTGGTATGTGTTTATTTAAAAGGTGCGCCGCTCATGAAAAGCATAAAATACATGCTTTTTGTGAGGCAGTGCACCTTGTAAACAAATAATTTCTTGGTGAAAAAGAAAATGGTATTTCCATTATTAACAAAAAAAATATAAAAGAGAAAAAAAAACATTATGGCTATGCACTCATATGCATTATGAATTTTAATTGTATAGTGATGTTTTTGTCCTCAAGTTTTTTTTATGGCTTAGTGGTTTTGAAATATTGTTTTTGGTTCTTACCTCTTCTTGCTTTTGGTTTTTTGCCATCAAATTTCTTCTTTTTTTTTAATCTTTTTGCCAAGTAAAAAGAGAGAGAGAAGAGTCTATAAAGAGGGATGAAAAGCCTTGTAAATCCTAAAATGAGAGAAAAAAAAAAGAGAGATTAATGATTTATTATCCTTTTTGTAAGGCTGGAAGAAAGGGTAGGAGACGCGTGCGGCCTTAATTAGAGTGGTCTTGGTGGAAGCCACTCATTTTCTTTTAGTTCTTCATCTAGTTTTAAACTTCATGTTTTCAAAAATCTTCACTGATTTTTTAGTTGTTTGGTTTGTTTTCAAGAAAAGTTAGTTGTTAAAGATTTTTTTATTTATTTCTCTTTTCTTTTCTTTCATTCTTTTTTTTTAATATTATTTTTTGATATAAGATAAGATAAAGAAATGCGACTTATGAGGTATTGTGGAAGTGGAAGATGTAGAGGGAAGAAGGGGGTCAGGCATGAAGATTAAGAAGTTAAAAAGTCTTTTTTTTTTATTTTTCCACTTTTTTCAATATAATTCAAAATCTTTAAGCATGTTAAATTCAAACCATAGTATTACAGGGTTTTCGGCTGTTTGTTTATTAGCTTATATTGATGTTGGGTTTTGCTTATATAAATATAAGGAAAAGTAGTTGTTTAAGCATTGAAAAAGAATAATCAAATGTTTTGTATCTAGGATTGATGCAAGCATTAATTATGTCAGTTTTTTTTATGGAGTTTTGCATTTAGGTCTGTATGAAACCCTAGAAGTATGTTTATAATTTGGCTTATAGGTCCTCCAATGTCCTACTTAAGATAATGCTCATAAGTTAGTGTTGTCTGCCTATTTTATTTTTATTAAATCTAAATTATTTTATGGCATAGAAAGAATAAAGCTCTTTAAAAGGGGGTTGTCCCTGTGATATTGACAAACTTGAAATGAACTCAACTTAAAATGGTATTCATCTTCATAAGCATGGGATAGAGTATCGTCTAATTAAAAATCAAAATGCAATGATCTCCTTAAAAAAATGGTATATTAGAGAGAGATAAATGAAGTTGACCAAAATGACAATCCTTCTTTGAAAAAGTGAGCATCGTATTTGAAGCTTTAGATGGGGTGAAGTATGTTAGATGACTAGCAATAAACATTACAGTTTTCAAATACAAGATTTTTTAGTTGGAGAGAAGTACTTTATGTATAACATTGTTTCTTATAATTTTTCAATATAGTTATTGACTCTATATGTTAATGATTGCCCATCAAAACTAGACTCATCTTAAGAAGACATAAGTTTGTGGTACCAAGTACAAAAGAAAATAAAAGTGTTAAATATCTTGAAGCAACAAAGAATTTCATGTAAACATTTGCGAGGAATAGTTGCCTCTAACTGGATTTTACAACCAATAAAATGTAAAAAAGTAAAGTCCTCTTTGGTTTTGTGCTTCTTTTATGCTTCCTTCTCTTAAGTTTTTTCTTTATATTAATTAATTAATTAATTATTAATAATAATTGCATCTCTCTCACTTATTCATTAACTCACTTTACTTTTTTCACATGTAAAGTTACACGAAAGTTGGAAGTCCTCTTTCTTTTATGGGTCTTTTCCTTCTCATTTTCCCTAAAAATCCTTTTCATTTTATTTATTAGTTACCATGTTTTTATTTTTATAGGAGTATCAAATTTTTATTTTTATAGGTTTTTTTGCCTTTTTTTTATGATTTTTATTTGTTTGGTTATTGAGAAAATGGTTGAAAATAAAAGGAAATATTGTTAAGTTTTAAAACTTTTATATAATTTAATTCAAGAAAATACAATGTTGTGTTTTTAAATATGTTTTACAAATCAAAGAAAAGTAAAACAAGATTTACATTCTTGCATGCTAGCAAAGAAATGGTGATCAATTAGGTTAATTATTTGGTAATTTATTCAATTTGCCTTTTGCATTATTTGCATCATGCACCTAAATTTATTTGGTGGAATTGAGAAATTGCTTGATGTATTATAGGAAAAGAAGCCATTTGATTTAAATTCCACAATAGCTTATAAAAGGCTAGAAACTGATTGACTTTGTAAAAAATATTTTTAGGTTAATTGCTCTAAGTTATGACAACTCTTTAGTACTATTATTGTGTTTTACAAA